>Ga0207966_1000442_pt1 | contig 23715 bp, 36 predicted proteins | sample Knorr_S23_td_NAD_FD_185611 | JGI IMG/M metagenome (GOLD analysis project Ga0207966, IMG submission 185611) | Marine microbial communities from Southern Atlantic Ocean transect - Knorr_S23_td_NADW_ad_2500m_LV_B (SPAdes) (version 2) | ecosystem: Environmental > Aquatic > Marine > Oceanic | place...
TGATATGCAGCAAAAGGGTGCAAGTAGTATTGTTATTGGAGAGGTCCCAGCTGTTGAAACTTTTGATATATCTGAGAAGATGAGAGGTCAGACTGCAGGTAAAGCCATATGGAATTCTCATTTTAAGGCATGGACACCAGTACCAAAATCAATTGGTGCGACGTTGTTACAAGAGATTAGAAAACGGAAGGGATTGAGCCCAGAACCACCAACATATACTGAATTTATTGACAAAGAGTAAAAATAGAACCCCCCACTTCGTGAGTGATTTTGGACGTAGTGACTAGAATCATGACACGGTTTGTTTATTGCAATTTTGTCTAAAATCCTAGAATAAAAAATACTACTGTTGCAATGATTACTACAATTGTGGCTACACGTATTAACCGAATGTCTGATGAGCTTATTTTGTCCATTAATTGATTAAATCTGTGACTTGGTAAAATAATTTAGTGATATTGGTAGTGACTTATTCATTTTGTGCGTAAAAATTCCTGGCGTGACTAGAACTGTGACAGTCTCAAATCTCTGCCAAGTAGATTTAAAATGAACGATAAGGGAAAAATGAATGGAAATGACTAAGAAAAAACCCCGTGGACATAAGATTGGAGGTTCGTCTAAACAGAAAAGACGTAAAGAGAATAAAGGTAAGTCTCAAATCTCTGCCAAGTAGATTTAAAATGAACGATAAGGGAAAAATGAATGGAAATGGCTGACACACAAAGACATTATTGTAAAAAATGTGGATTAAAACTCAATAGCAAATGTAAATGTAAGGAATTGAAATGACTGATAAACTTAAAGATGTTGAAAAATATTTTGAAAACTCAAAATGTAAAATATGTGGAGTTGTAGTCCAGCCACATTTTCAGGGCAATACCAAACTCCCAAAAGAAGAACATCTGGCTAAAAAGCATCAGGATTTAGAATGAACGATAAGGAAAAACTCAAAGCCATGAAGAAATCAAGATGATAACGAACCAATTTTTGTATAGAGATATGGTCGAAAAAATGTTTAAAGAACAAAAGTATCTGAATACGTTATGTATGTAGAATCTGAAGAAATTCATAAAAAAATCGACAAAATAATTGCCATGCTTGAAGAACATATCAAAGATCGACCCTTCAAATCTTGGGATATTATGGGAAAACAAAAAGAAATTCCTGATAAACTTGACAAAATAATTGCCATGCTTGAAGAACATGTCAAAGATTAATCAGTAGAGATTCGTCAAATCGTGCCGTAAATCACAAAAAGACTAGATTAATCACGCATAAACCTATTTGATCATATGAACAAACGAGGAGAGTTCTATTTTTATTGACAAAGAGTAAAATCACATGTTTTGTTTTCTTATAGTTAAATAACGCAAATGGTTTGATTTCGTGTGGATCTTTGGGAGATTTTTCCTTTTGCCCCCGAGGTTGGATACATAGGATTAGCTCTTGTTAGTTTCATCGGTTCACTAATTCCATTTGTTCCCGTTCCTTCGTTTATTTTACTAGCTACTATGTCAGTTGGTGAACAATTTGATCTACATATTCTTGCTTTAATTTCAGCTTTTACAGCTACAATTGCAAAACAGATTATATTTTATGCAAGTTACGGTGGCCGAAGAATGATTTCAGAAAAAACCAAAAAACGAATGAGGCCATTTCAAAAATTAGTTAAACGATATGGTGGCGCAGCTGCATTTGTTGCAGCAGCAACTCCAATACCTGACGACATGGTTTACATCCCACTGGGGCTGGCAAAATATAACCCAAAAAGATTCTTTATCGCAACTCTGTCAGGAAAAATTGTTTTGTGCTATATCATCGTATTAATTTCGCATTACACAGGTTTGTCAATTTTGGAACCAATACTTGAGGACATTGATGATCCATTTGCTATTTACGTTGGAATAATTGTATTTGGGGCTATCATGACTGCTATTGTAATACTTCTTCTTAGACTTGATTGGGCAAGAATTTTGGGCAGAGTCGCACCATGGACACTTGATGATGATGAAGATGCTACACAAAATTAGATTTGAAAGCTAAAATTCCATAGTTTTTCTGTACCCTTTGTAATACCGATTCTTGATTTTTTTAAAATTTTTTTTGGCTTAATTCCATCAGTAATGAAAACTGGTGAATTTTTTGTTAAATCAATATTATTTTGTTCTTTGGTAATATTCATGGCCTGAGTTAATTTTCCAGGTCCATTTGTTAGGTTTGAAATTATACTTGTTTTCCTATTTTTTATCATTAACTTTATTCCTTCTTGTGGCTCAATGGAACGAATAAGAACCGCACCAGCATTACTTTTTTCGTTTTTTGCCACAGCGTTAAGCATAAAATGATTTCCATATGTAAAATAAACATAAGTTTTACCTATTTGACCAAACATCACTTTGTTACGCTCAGTCATTTTTCTTGACGCATGGCTGGCAGGATCATTCTTTCCTTTGTAGGCTTCAGTTTCAGTTATTATACCAGATAATTTTTGCCTACCTATCTTTCTTACCAGAGTTTTTCCCAGCAGTTCTCGTGCAACGCAAACTGTATCTCTGTTATAAAATTCTCTGGCTAGAACCCTCAACTTAACCATTTAAGACTCGACATGTAATTAACACTAATCTATCTCTATGGCTTTCTGTTTTTATGAATAAATATGAATGGGAAAAATCAGACGCTGATAAAATCAAGGAAGCCTCACGAATGATTGACGAAATGCTCGAGCTTATTGATAAAGTAAAACTAGAAAGCGTATCTGTCAAAAGATGGAAACTTTCATTAGAAAAAGTAAAAACTGCTTTAACTTAGTACAAATCTATTACACTAACCGTTTAGTCACATTTTCGTATAATTTTAGCCAATTTTTTAATATCACTTTTGAAAATTTTCCCAAGTTTAGGATTGTAAATAGTTGCAGCTGGATGATAGGAAATAAAATACATACGCTTATCCTTGCCAATTATTTTTCCATGATTTTTTGAAACACACTTTCCATTTAATATGGAACCATAAGCAGTGTTTCCCATTAAACAAATTATCTTCGGATTAATAATTGAAAGTTCATTTTCAAGGTAGTCACTACACATCATTTTCTCTTTATCATTTGGAATTCTATTTTTTGGCGGTCTACATTTTACAATGTTTGTAATGTAAACTTGGTCTCTAGTCAATCCAGAATTTTCTAGTGCCTCATCAAGTTTTTTTCCCGCAGTGCCAACAAATGGTTTTCCACGAAGATCCTCACTTTTTCCTGGAGCTTCTCCAACAAAAACAATGTCAGCATTTTGATTTCCTGCTCCAGGGACTGAATTTTTTCTAGTTTTGCATAAATCACAGTTTTTACAAATTATGACTTTTTGCCGTATCACCTCAAGTGACTTGTAAATTTCCATAAATTATGTTATCTTACATATTCGTAAAGCTTACGTAAAATTAGTAATCTAAACCGCTACCAGAAACAGCAGGCAATGTAAAAAAGTATTCATCTTCAAACACGTCATCAGATTTGCCTGATTTTCTTAATGCATCAAAATATGTTAAGCAGTTAACATAGAATTCTTTGTTTATTTCGTCTTTTTCATCACCAAGCGATTTAACCATAATTTTTTCCAATCACATTATAATTTAGTACGTAGGTTGAAACGTTTCTACTTTTTACCATTATGATTTTTATTGTTATTTTGGCTTAGCTTTACAATGAAACCGTTATTCCAACTAAGTACCAGAAGTTATGATAAAGAGATCACATTAGTGAAAAAAGCTATGGAAGAACTTGAAAGTAATTGTAAAGTAAAAGATGGTTTTGAGATTAGGGAACCGTTTGCAAAAGCTGGTTGGACTTTTTTTAATCTTGTACTAAGTTCAGAGATGGCATCTGCCATAGAAAATTCAGGTATGATGGAAAATGCGGGGGGGTTCAGAATAAGTGAGCAATTAAAAAATTTTCTTGGTCACTTTCTTGAATCAAAGGGAAGCAATATAAGAATCACAAAAATAGATTATTAGTTGTAATTTTTCGTTTATTACGTACTAAAGTTAAATTCTAATTCGCTTTGTAAATTCCCTTGCTTGCCCTTTAATGTATAAACACCATTAGATTCCCATCCCCCTCCTCCAGCTATAACAAGCGTCGAGAATTTTCCGTTATTTTTAACACTCACAAACTCATTCCATATCTTGTCTCCAGCCGTGTTCTCTATTGACAGTTCGATAGAATTTGTACTAGTTGATTTTAGACTGCCGGATATGGAAATTATATCTGCTTTTTTATATGATGCACTATCAGCGCTTATCACCAGTGGTACATTTGATGTGGTTATTGTTTCTGAACTTGTTGATGTGTCTGTCTGATCCATTGTTTGGATAGAGAAGCCTGCAACTACAATCAATGCAATCGCAGCTGCAACCCCAGCTGTAATACCAAGTTTTTTATTATTTGAAAAGTTAGATGTAGAACTACCTGCTGAAACTGATCTTTTAGGAGCTAGTTTACGTGTTAGTTGAGGTTCGTATTCATCAAGTGGTTGATTTCTCAAGTGTGTTGAAATCAATGATTCAACGTATTTTTTGTCTTCAATTGTAATAAAATTATCATGTTTTACAGTATCTCTGATATTCCTTAGTCTTTTTACATCACCATGACCAAATCTTATCAAGTCATCAAGTTCAGTTGTAAACGTCAATAAGACATCCTACTTTTTTGTCTAATTAAAATTCACTGTTACATGTATAGAACAATATGCTGAAAAGTTGTAATTATATCTACGATCGCGTGTGATTATGAGTAATTATACAAGATTCTATGAATGGTTCAAGTATTATCAAAAACAGAATTAATGATTGATGAAGAATTTTTAAACAGATAGAAGAATATTATATCATGGATAGAAAAGCCAAGAAACTTCAAAGTCAAAAAGACAGTAAGAGACAAGAAGCTGAAAAGGCGCGCATGAAGAGAAATAGGCAAAATTTTTGGGATATTAAAAGGATAATTGGCAATGCTGAGATAGGCTCAGGGTCAATTCACGAAGCAGGATATGGAGAAGCTCTTGCTTTGATTAAAAAAGTCATGGACAAAGACAAAGATTGGGATATGTATCATAGAATTGATAAAGATGAATCCTGAATATTTTTTATTCTTCCTCAAAGTATGAAGCTGGCCAGTTTGCTTCAAACAAGTTTTCATTTTTGTCATATATGACATATTTTGTTCTTCCTTCATTCAAGCACATGATGTTGCAGTAAGCCCTGTGATAGAAAATATCTTCAAGTCGTCAAATCATGACGAATGCCGTCAAAAATTCTGTTTAATCACAACTGAATGGTTTTGATTATATCTACGATCACGTATGATTATGAGTAATTATACAAGATTCTATCTAGAACTCGTTGAATTCATCAGTTATTTTTGGGTTTGATTTTAAGAACGTAATGAATTTTCTTAACTGTCTTATGGTTTTTGGATTTAGGTGATGCTCTACGCCCTCAGCATCTTGATTGGCAGTTTCATTTCCTACACCCAAAATTTCAAAGAATTCTAATAATATGTCATGCTTCTGGCGAATAGAATGTGCAACTTTGTTGCCTTTTTCTGTTAAATTAATTCCATGATATTTTTCGTATTCAAGATACCCTTTTTCATCTAACTTTTGAAGCATTTTTGTTACACTCGGGGGGCTAACATTCATGTATCTCGAGATATCTAATGTGGTAGCATATCCTTTCAGCTCAACTAGCTCTGAAATAATTTCCAAGTAATCTTCTCTCCTTTCCGATTCTTTTTTTGTAGTTTTGTGGGCAGCTTTGATAGACTCTAATCTTTTCTTATCTTCTTTTTTCAATTTCTATAATGTTAAATCATACTATATAATCTCGTCTCTATTATACATGCTAGATATTTAGTTTGGCTGTGAAATAGTAAACATTTTTGACCCATACTGTACTGAACTTTACATCAGTCTTTAACTAATTTTCTTTGTAAAATCAAAATATGATTGATCCTTTGAAAAAACACCTTGATAAACTAAAAATCATAGCCGAGTCTGCTAAAAGACGAAATAATATGTATACTGATTTGGCAAAACTGGATAACGGACAGGCAAAACGTTCTCTATCAGCGTTACATAACGCACCTGCCCCAGGTAAAAAAATTCAAAAAATTGGATTTATCATGTTATGGATACCAGAGCCAACTGGTATTACATGTGCTGTTGGGGGTCCAATGATATTAGCTGGTAGATATCTTGATAAAGTATACAACGGTTCTAAACTCTCTGATATTGCGCATCAAACTAACAGTACAGTCTCTTCTATTCATGATTTTAAGCATTCAATCATGTAACATTTCTTTTAGTTTTTAAATAAATTATTATCATCATATTCTATGGCAACAAGAGCCCAAATATTAATTCCAATAGCAGCAGCAGCATTTATTGTCGGAATTGTAGGTATGTTAAATATTCCGTCTGATGCTAAATTAGGATCAATTGAATTTCCTATGGGAACAATCAAACTTGATGATGAAATGTTACAGGTTCAAATTGCAGAGACAAAAGAATTAAGGGCAAGAGGATTATCATGGAACTTTGAAGAACTTCCATATGACCAAGGAGTGTTATTTGTTTTTGATAAGCCTGGAACACAAGATATGTGGATGATGGGCATGCAATTCTCTATTGATATTATTTGGTTTGATGAAAACTTCAATGTTACTCATATTGAAAAAAACGTTCCCCCGTGTCTAGAACCTATAGAAATTCTTGCATGTAGTGAGAATGGTGTTTCAGGTGACAATGCTAAATACGTGTTAGAAGTGACCGCCGGCTTTGTTGATAAATTTAATATTTCTGATAAATCTGTTCTTGAACCAATTTCCATTACACCAGGTATGACACCATAACTTTTGTTGTCTTTGCTATCATCTTTGAAAGTTTTGTATTATTCTGGTGTCATTAGTTAATTTTTTTATTTCAACTAATACCTTTTGGAGAAAAATATCAACAACCTTCATCGTGCAGCGTAGTCATAATGAATGCAATTTCCTGAGCAAAATGTGGTTCATTACAATTTATTACATAGTGGTGTGCATCTATCCAAAACCCGTGGTCATCACAATTAACAATATTTTCAAGCATTATGAATCTGATTTTTATTTTAATTTGTGTTATAACACTAACTATGCCTTTTTTGATTCACATATGTATTCAAAAAATTTAACCAATTATTGCACCAATGAAACGTTAGTGATACATTTTATTCTATTAATGCAAATCGTATATAGCGTTAAATTCATTATTTTTTATGATAAAAATTAAACCACTTGACGTTATATTATGGACATTTCGAAGAAACGAAAACGATGTTGTGAATCTCTATAATGTGTTATCACCCGTGATGCAATTAGCTAGTGGCGGTAATATGCTAAATTTTGGTTACTGGGATAAGAGTGATGCAACTCCAATCATGGCACAAAATAAACTGTGTGACTTAGTAGGTAATATGGCAGAGTTAGATTCAGCAAAATCTTTACTTGATATTGGAAGTGGCTTATCATCTCCTGCATTAAGATGGGCTTCGTCATATCCAGAAATCAAAATTGTATGTGTAAATATTAACTATCTTCAGTTGCAAACAGCAAAAAATCATTTAAAACAAGGAATTTCAAATTTTTCAATTTATGAAATTAATTCTACATCTACAATGCTGCCTTTTTCAAAAAATTCTGCAGACAGAATTGTTGCTTTGGAATCTGCCCAGCATTTTAAACCATTCAAAGATTTTATTTCTGAATCGAATAGAATTCTGAAAAAAGATGGGATTTTTACTTTCGCAATTCCAGTTACTAGGAAAAAAAGTAACATAAAAAATCTTGGAATGTTATCATTCACCTGGCCCTCTGAACATTATGATAAAGATTTCATAATTGGTGTAACATCTAAAAAATTTGACGTCATAGAAAAAATGGAAATAGGCTCGCATGTTTTTGAGCCATTAACAGATTATTATATAAAAAACAGAACAAAACTACAGGATATTATATTAAAACAATATCCATCTTATGTAGAAAACATTCTATTCAAATCATTATTAAAAATGAAAAAGGCTTCACAGGAAAAATTAATTGATTATTTATTAATAAAATGTATTAAAATCAAGTAAAGAAGATCAAATTATATAGGCTATATTTTGAATCGTTCGTATTGAATTATAGTGTTGAATCTGAGTTATTAGATATTGTTGAAGGTATCTTACAATTAGATGATGCAATGAGATTTGCGGCCATAATTGATCTCGAAGGAAATATTTTAGAAGCAATTATGAAAGAAAAAAAGACATCATTGGAATCACAAAAGATGCAGGAAAAATTCTGTAAGGACGCCGCTACGGCAAGAACTATGCGAGAAGTTTATGATGATTCACTGGGGAGAGTTAGGTATGCTCATACAGAAAGAGAAAATGTGACACAAATTACGGTTTATTCTAGAGAATGCACAATTTTTGTTACAATGGAACCAGAATTAAGTATTAAAAGAAAGTTAGAAATTGTAACAAAAATTAAAAAAATGGCTTCTCATCTATAATTTCTATTAAAAACCAATAAATCACTATTAATTAATTTCTATTAATATGTCGAAAAAAGTAATAAAAATTTTAGTTGATGAAATGGATGATGGGATGGATGAAAAATTAAGAAGTATTGGGTATGATGCATTTAGTGTGAAAAAATTACGAGCAGACGGATTAAAACTTCACACAGATTTTTCCGTAATCAATTATGCTATGGAAAACAAAATGATTCTAGTAACACGTGATACTGAGAATGGTCAGGCATGTGAAGAAAATAATATTCCATGTATATTGCTTGATAGCGAAGAGATTTTTAAGATAGTTTTAGGGAAATTAAAGGATTGTAACTAATTTAGTGGCATAATTTTAAACTACTTTTTTACACAGTTATTGATTTATTTTTTTTATTTTTTTTGCTATAATTATTGGTGTTAGTAAAAGTATAGGTATTGTTATACCGATAAATAGAGTTTGAAGATGGGTTAGTAATATAGTGAATGTAACTGCAGTGGCAGAACTAACAAATACAGCAAAAAATGTACCTGCACATGTTGGGCAAGCAATAAAGAGACCTGTAATTGCACCTATACTGCTTAGACCACCACTTTTTTTTGTAATGGATATAGCATTAATTGCAAGTGAGGTGTTTAGACCCACAAGATATGATACAACTACAACAAGTACTAAGTTAATTGGAATGATCTGTAAACCAACATGTTCTGACAGGTATACAATAATTTCAGGCATATACCCGGGTTCACCACAACACGAATTCAAATGAGCTGAAGGAATTATAGCATCATAATGATATGAAAACATAACATCAGGTTGATACACAATTATTCCGGATGTAAATGCAAAGAACATTCCATATGAAATGAATACTGCGACAAAAATTTTTTTTGATTTGTTATTCCAAGTTGTACTGGCAATGACTGATAATATGTTACTTAGGTTTTCCATCATTTTCCGTTGATGGTATCGGTATAAGCCGTATGCAATAGCTATAAATGATAACAACAAAAGTACATAAAAGCTGATTGCAAGTCTTTCTACAGACTGTAACGAATCAGGCGTTATTGAAAAATCTTGCATTCTAGAATATAATAAAAACAATATTCCAATTATAGTAAATCCTAACAGGATAAATAATCTGTCCTTATGATTTTTTTCTACATTATGTTTTTCCATATGTAAAAAATTCTTACGTAGATCAATTTATGCTTATTAGAAAGACATTCCTAGGCAAACTAGGTTTTTCAACTTGAAAATTGACGATGCCCAAGAACAAGATTATGAAATAGTGAAAATATCTCATATTGGTTTTGTGGATGAATATGGAATTGAAGGTTTGGTGTTACTATCATCTAATGATGGAAGAGAATTTCACATGAATGCTTTTTCTGGTGAAGTTGCTACCCATATCTTGAGCTTTCTTAAAAATGACCAACCTGTTCCAACAATTTATAGAATGCTTGAAGAAATTTGTGAAGAAAATGAAACAGTTCTTGTCAAAGTCAAAATCTATGAAAGCGGAGCCGCACTTAGAGCAAATCTGTACTTTACTGGGAAGAAAGAAATGGTATTAAGAAATTACCGTGCTTCAGATGCAATAGCACTTGCAACATATTACAAGATACCAATTTTGGTTAGGAATAATTTACTACGAGAGACTATGAAAGCCTAAGTAACAATTCTGGCTAATTTTCCTTCTTCTTGAGCGGTTTTAATCTCCATGGCAATTCGACGACCAATTCCAAAGGTCTGACCATATTGATATTTTGTATAAGGGCTTGTTGTAGCTAGAATAGGATTTCCTGGCACTCTAAGTGATACATCATAAACAATTATCTCCAAATCTTTTGTGATCACACTCTGTAGTGAGAAAGGTCCAATAATTCCAGGTGGATATTCCTTTTGTACGGCAGCAACAAATTTGTCACCCATAGTGATTACCTTTTCAAGCAGTGATTCACGAATGCTGGCAGGTGTATGGCCAACTTCTATGTTTTGCAAGTCAATATCTAGTTCTAATTGTTGTTTTGCCGGAAGTGCATTATAGTCATGTATGTTTGTCTGAAGCCTTCTTTCTATTCCAATAAAATCAACATTTTTAGAAATCGGGGTGTGGAAATAATTAAAATTAAGATATGTTCCTATTGCAAGCTGTTCTATTGTTGCATTTTGTAAGTCAGTCTTTGCAATTGTTCCCTGTTTAATTTTATCAGCTGATTTTTTCTTATAATCAGAAAATGATGATACTGTAAAAAATGCCCTTTCTAGCTTTCGTTTTTTTTCTTGTACCTTGACTATTGCAGGTTTGTTGATATCTTTAGGATTTTTAAAAATTTTTGGATATTTTATTCCAGCTTTTTTCAGCAGATAATATTGATTCTTTTTATTGTTTCTTTCTTCAGCCTGAAATAGTGCTCTATTCCCAAATATTGGTACATTGAGAGAATTCTCAATTACATCATAACCAAGATATGCAGTCAAGGCACGATGTGGAACAATTATTGTATTGGTGTTCCTTAGCATTTTTTGATTTTTTACCGATGACATGTCACTGAATTTTTTTAAGACCTTAATTTCATCAGCAATTCTATCAAATCGTTGATAAGGTGTTTCTCTTCCTTTCTGACAAAAAACAATTGTGCTTAAACCCTCGTCCTTTGCACCATCCATTATTTCCAGCGCAGAGTGGCTTCCAAGAACCGCAATTCTAAGACCATCATAATTATCGACAATTTTTTGAATCTCTGATCTTTTAATCATGTTTTGATCAAGTTATATCTATAATATGAAGTTGAGTATATTTTTAACTATCAATGTTTGCAGTATGATACAATGAACGTTGAGATGGTTCTCGTTGGGGCTATTTTATTTTCAGCCATGGTTGCAGGTGGCATAAAAATTTGGTTGACTAAACGTAAGGAACAAAAATCTGATGAATCTGAGATTGATGTAGAGTATGATTCTTCTACATAATATCTGAAATTACGTATTCCTTAAAATTATGTAATGATATGAGTAGATACATGAGGTTAGTAGTAGGAATGACAGGCAGTACTGGTGTTATTTATGGAGTTAGATTGCTTGAGGTACTAAAAAAACTGGGAATTGAAACCAATTTGATTATGTCAGAGTGGGCGCAAAAGTGTATTACGATGGAGACAGAACATGATCTAAACTATGTAAAATCCCTTGCAACAGAAGTTTCTGACGATGTAAACATGGCTGCTAACATTTCTAGCGGTACACACAAGACTGATGGAATGATAGTCATTCCATGTAGTATGAAAACATTGTCTAGTGTTGCAAACGGTTATGATGAGACATTGGTTGCACGTGCATCTGGCGTAATCTTAAAAGAATCACGAAAACTGATTCTTGTAGTTCGAGAAACACCCTTGACTGCTATCAATTTGGAGAACATGCTGAAATTGGCTCGGCTTGGAGTTGTAATAATGCCACCAGTAACGGAATTTTATACAAAGCCTAAGAATATCGATGATATGATAAACCACATTGTAGGTAAGTGTTTAGATCAGTTCAACATAGAGCATGATCTTTTCACTAGATGGGGTTCAAAGTAATTAAAATTTAGTTAAGGCGTTTCGTTGTTCTTATTCTCTTTAATGTCTTTTAGTTCCTTATCTCCTTCAATTTCACCCTTTTTGTATTCAGCTTTTGCTTTGCCAAACGTCTTTGCAAGTTGGGGGATTTTTGCGGCTCCAAAGAGTAAGACACCGATTACAACGACAAGTATTATCAGTTCCGTTCCACCAATCATTTAACCTCACTTTCTAAATTACAAATTTAAGTCTTCACTGTTTGTTTTTCTTTACGTTCTACTAGAAGCATGCCTGCCAGATATAATCCAATCATAGGACCAGCTATGAACCACATTGTTACACCACTACCATCAGGAGTTATTAGTGCACCAAAAATCACGATGACAATAATTGCATACCGTATGTTTTTTCGCCAAAATTTTGCGTCTGTTATACCCGCCTGACTAAACGCATACATTATCACCGGTAACTGAAATGATAATCCAAATGCCAAAAGAAACTGTAAAACAAATGTAACAAAATCCATTATGTTTAAAAATGTAACAAGACCCGATGATGCACCATATTTGTACAAAAAATCTAACATGAATGGTATTACTACAAAATATGCGAATAGACAACCAGAAGTAAAAAGACCCATTATAGGAGCAGTGATAGTCCTTCCAATGTTTATCTCATTTTCTTTTAGTGCAGGTTTTAGAAAGCTTACAATTTCTCTAATAATTATTGGTGTGCCAGCAACAATGCCAACTAGTGCAGCAATATAGACTTGCGCAAAAAATGCTTGCCCTGGCGCAGTTTGAATTAGTTGTACACCTTCTGGTACTAAATTAGTCTTGAAATAGTTAGTAAGTTGTGCAGCGATATTATCAAGCGGTTCAGGAGTAGGGTAATAAAGCATAACTCCATTATACGTAACATCTTCAAGATGGAATGTCATTAGAAACACAGCGATAATACCAACAACAATCGCTATTCGCAAAACACGTTTTCTAAGTTCGGTTAAATGTGCATAAATTTCGGTTAACTCAGACATACAGGTTCACTGTTAGGTTTTTTCATATTAATTATTTGCCAGGAATAGGTAGCAGCTTAGCGTCTGGGTACCCCCATTCCTTAAGCTGTTCCTGTGTAACATCCTCCAATTCGATTGAGATAACAGAAGTAGTGTCAAATCTTTCGTCAAGTGCACGTGCAAGTTCTGCAATGTCTTTTCCTGCATAGATTTCCTTTGATCCATCAAGGAAAATTCTTTCACCCTTTTCAATTTTATTACCACCATAACGCTCTTCAAGAAACTTTGTGATTTCTGGAATTTCCTTTATGTCTATGTTATTATAATAATATACAATTCCCTTTTTTATCTCATAACCAAGCGGTGTTCCTTTATGGTATATGAAAACACCGATAAACTTGGCCTCTTCTTCCGGCTTTCTTACGCCCTTTATTTCCCAGTTTAAAATTTTATCAGGATCATGTGTCAGCTTTTCAACTTCGTCTGCTGTCAGTTTCCAATATCTAGAGCGAACCATTTAAACAGATTCAACCAAACTATTACTAATACGTTCGCGTTAAACATATTATGTTTTAATTAAAAGGATGATTATGCCAACATATAATGTACATGTGATAATAGAAAACAAATCTGGTATTAGTGATCCTGAGGGTGACACAATTCTAAACGATTTAGTTTTAAAGGGAAAAAATTCTTCGGTAAAAAAAATTAGTTCTGGAAAAATCCTTAAATTTACGATAATAGCAAAAAACAAAAAATCTGCAGAAAACACAGTTGGAAATATTTGTCAGGAATTAAGAATTTATAATCCGCTTGTTAGCAAAGTTCTAATCGAATCTAAATCTAGCTAGTTTTTTGAATGTTTTTTACTGTTTGATCAACTAGTAACTTATTTCTGAGAAATTCTGTTAAATCAGTTTGTGTTAACACCCCAACCAGCTTGTCATCATCTAAAATAAGCAATCTTCGAATATTATTATTAAGCATTTTTTGTATAGCATCCTCTATTTCAGTTTCTGGGTTAACCCATCGGAATTTGTTTGACATTATTTCAGAAATAATAACTTCTGAGGCTTTTTTGTCCCTTGCACATAATCTTTTGACAAAATCACTTTCAGTTAATACTCCAATTGGAACATCGTCTTTCATGATTACCAGAAAACTGATATCTTTCTCAGAAATTAAGCATGCAGCATCATGAGCAGTTTTGTCATGTTCGATTGTTATGACATTTTTTTGCATTATGTCTCTAATCTGTGCCATGTGGTGAATGTTATAATCCGAAATAAAAACATGGTCATGTTAACCAATTTTATAGGCGTATCTTCTAATTGAATTGTGAAAGTCGGGGTAATAGTTTTTCCTGGCAGTAATTGTGACCGCGATATGTTTCATGTTTTAACTGACGTCTTTCATCTAGATACACAATATTTTTGGCACCAAACAGGCTTACCAACTAATATTGACGCTGTTATTTTGCCTGGCGGATTTTCATATGGTGATCGTCTACGCGCTGGTGTGATTGCCGCAAATAGCCCAATAATTAATGATGTCAAAAAATTGGCAGATAAAGGCATTCCAATCTTAGGAGTTTGTAATGGATTTCAGATCTTAGTAGAATCTAATCTCCTACCTGGGGTTCTGTTAAAAAATGACTCGTTAAATTTTATGTGTGAATGGACAAATTTGATTGTAAAAAATAACAAAACCCCGTTTACAAACAAGCTTGAACTTGATCAAAGGATACCAATACCTATTGCAAATGGTGAGGGGCGATATTATGTTGATAAAAAATTAATGAGTGAATTAAAAATGAACAATCAAATAGTTTTTGCGTATGAAAATTATGTTAATGGCTCTGTGGAACAAATTGCAGGCGTATGCAACAAGGATGGTAATGTTGTTGGAATGATGCCACATCCTGAGCGTGCAGCTGAAAGTGTGATTAACCCAATTAACAACAAACCATCCTCATTAATCTTTGAATCATTGATACAAACATTAGGTGCTAAAAATTGAGCTTGCAAAAACATGAAAATGAACATATAAAAAATATAATTCGTAGGAAATTAACAAAGACAGAGCTACAAATTATTGCAGCTGAATGGTCAGAACACTGTTCATACAAATCTTCAAAAAAGCATCTTAAGATGTTGCCAACTACAGGTCCAAATGTAATTGTTGAGCATGGATATGATTCTGGTGTATTAGATGTCGGTGGTGGCTATGTTGTAACAGTCCATATTGAAAGCCATAACCATCCGTCTGCCGTGGAACCATTTGGGGGAGCGGCAACTGGCGTAGGTGGAGTTATTCGTGATATTTTATCTACTGGAACCCGTCCCATTGCAATTCTTGACGGATTACGTTTTGGTGATATAGAAAATGATACGCATGCCAGATGGCTCTTCAAAAATGCAGTTTCCGGAATAGCAGATTACGGAAACTGTTTAGGCATACCGACCATTGGGGGTGAAGTAGAGTTTGATGAGTGTTACAAAAATTATGCACTTGTTGATGTTGCTGCAATAGGGTTTGGGAAAAAAGACAAGCTGATCAAAAATCATGCAAGCGTAGGGGATTTGGTCGTTTTAATAGGCGGTTCTACAGGTCGTGACGGTATAGGTGGCTCACAGTTTGCATCTGATTCATTGGAAAATGAAGACAGATCGGCTGTACAGATTCCTGATCCTTTCATTGAAAAATTAATTATTGAAGCAGTTCTTGAAGCGAGAAATGAAAAATGTATTAACGCGATGAAGGATCTGGGCGGAGGTGGATTGTCTTGTGCAGTTTCTGAAATTGCTGAAAGCTTAGGAATTGGAATTGAGATGGATGTTGACCATGTTCACACCAAAGAATCTGGACTTTTTCCTGATGAAATTATGACTTCAGAATCGCAGGAAAGAATGTTGATAATTACGGATAAGAAAAAATTGCAAAAATTAAGAAAAATTTGTGATAAATTTCGAATTGTGTGTTCAACAATTGGTTATGTTAAAAGTGATAAAATGTTACATGTAAAAAAGGGCACAAAAACATTGGCATTACTGCCAGCAGAGTTTGTTGCACGTGCACCATTACTTGATAGAAAAGCATCTAAACCCAAATACCTAAACAGAATCAAGAGAGAAAAGAAAATAAGAAAAATCCAAAGTCATTCAAAAACATTGCTTAGATTGTTGTCTAGTCCAAACATTGCAAGTAAGCATTGGGTTTTTCGACAGTATGATCACGAAGTTGGAATTAGAACTGTTGTAAAACCTGGTTTTGATGCTTCTGTTTTAAGATTAGATAATGGAAAACTTCTTTCTGCAAAAATTGATGGTAATCCTAAGCATTGTTACATTGATCCTAGGCAAGGTGCAATTGGTTGTTTTGAAGAAGCATGTAGAAATGTTGTTTGTACTGGTGCAAACCCCATCGGAATGGTTGATCACCTTCAATTTGGAAATCCGGAAGACCCAGAAATATTTTGGACATTTATGGAATCATTGAAAGGATTATCTGAATATGCAAAATTTCTTAGAGTGCCTTGTGTTGGTGGCAAAGTGAGTTTTTACAACGAAACTGCATCAGGACCAATCAAACCAACTCCACTCATTGGTGTTTTAGGCATCATAGATAAAACTCCATTTTTACCAAGTGCTACAAATTCTGGTGATTACATAGTGATTATTGGGAAAACAAAAGATGAACTTGGTGGTTCTGAATATTTTGAGTATATTCATAAATTTATTGGTGGGGCATGTCCAATTGTTGATTTTAAGGATTCAAAAATAAACATGCTTTCAGTATTATCACTAATAAAAAACAAACTTGTTAAATCGGTGCATGATTGTTCAAAAGGCGGATTTGCTATAGCATTGTCAGAACTTTCAATTTTTGGAAATATTGGGTGTGATGTTAATATTGACAAGTTACCATGTGAAAAAAATCTCAGTTTTGAAAAATTATTATTCTCGGAAAGCCATTCTCGATATTTGTTAACGGTTAATAAAAAAAATATTGAATTAGTTAAGCAATTTCTTTCTAAGAAAAAAATTTCATTTGACATATTAGGAAGATTCTCTGGCGATCAGATTAAGATAATGTATAAGTCAAAATATGCCATTAAATGTACTATTGATATAGCGCAAAAAAAATATTTCAATACATTGGGGGATATGTTGAAACATGGTTAAGGAAAATTGTGGTGTTGTAGGAATTTTTAGTATGGATGGAATTAATGTAATTCCAATGCTTATTGATTCATTGCGTGCGCTTCAACACAGAGGTCAGGAAGCTTGGGGCATCGCAATACCTAACAGGCCTCCTTTAAAAAAAATGGGTCTTGTTTCTGCATCTTCTTCAGAATTTAAGAAAATTTCTAATGAGTATTCATCATTTGCAGCTATAGGTCATGTAAGATATTCTACTATTGGTAAGAGCAATTTAGAGAATGCTCAACCGCTTAAAGTAAAAGATCTATGCATTGCACACAATGGAACAATTTCTAATGTGGAAGAGCTGGCTAACATGGTTGGTGGATGTTCATTTACACCACAAAACGCAAGTGATACTCTAATAGTTGCACAACGACTAGTTTCTTTGATATCTGAAAAAGGAAAGCTAGGCAGTGCATTATCGATTCTAAAAAATGAAATGGTTGGTTCCTATTGTTTCACATTTCTTTCTGATGATTCATCTGTTTATGCAGCACGAGACCCAAAAGGTTTCAGACCTTTGGTTATAGGAAAAAAGGAAGATGGTATGACACACATAGTAGCATCAGAATCTTCTGCATTATCTGCTATTGGAGCAAAACTAGAACGAGATGTTACCCCAGGAGAACTTGTGAAATTCAGCAGTAAGGGGGTTGAGACTGAATTGTTTTCAACAGATACATCTAGGGCTCATTGTTCTTTCGAGTTTACCTATTTTGCGCATCCTTCAAGTAAAATGGAGGGTTATAACATCTATGTAGCACGTAAAAAAATAGGACAGTTTCTTGCAAAAAAATTTCCCATAAAAGATGCTGATTTGGTAATTCCTGTCCCTGATTCTGCACGACCAGCCGCATTGGGGTATGCGCAAGAACTTGGAGTTCCTTTTGATGAGGGATTGCTAAAAGACCGTTACAGCAAGAAGGGCCCTCTTAGAAGCTTTATTGAGCCACATCAAGCAGATAGAATAGAAATTAACAGATGGATAATTCCCATTGAGGAAATTGTTAGGGAAAAACATGTTGTTGTTGTTGATGATAGTTTAGTAAGAGGTACTAGTTCTAGAGCAATTGTAAATGCACTACGAAAAGCAGGTGCCCGTAAAATTAGTTTACTAATAACATACCCTCCGATTAAATTTCCATGTTATGCAGGGATTGATTTTCCATCACAAGAAGAGCTTGCAACTTTTTCTGATAACAAAGATTACTCTGATGAGCAAATCATAGAAAAAGTAAGACATGATATAGGTGCTGATTTTCTTGGATATAATGATCCTGAAAATCTTTCTCGTGCTATAGGTATTTCAACAAATTCAATGTGTTTCACATGTACCACAGGAGATTATAGTTCGCTAGGTATAAAACCGGTTTTTAAAACACGTAAAGAAATGAAAGGTGATTAAAATGAGTATTGCATATATTTTGGTTCAATGTTTAATAGGATATGAAATGGAAGTATTAAGGTCTCTTTTAGAAATTAACTTTGTTAAAGAAGGTAAAGGTACTTTTGGGTATTATGACATTCTTGTTAAAGTTGAGGCACCATCAGAAAAACAAATTGAAAATGTTGTTACCAAAAGAATTAGAAAAATAAAAAATGTTATAACTACTACAACACTTTCTGTTATCAAAGAACAAGGATGAGCATAATTTTTTAACGTTAATGGATTTTCTATTTATTCAACATAAATTTAGTTAGTGTTTCTTTTGAATATTCGATTCCATGTACATCAGTAGTATGTTTGCCAAATTCCTCAGCAACTTTGTCAATATCTCCCTCTACAGAGTAATCACAATCATAACCATAATCTCGGCAAACTGCCTTAACCATGAAAACATCAATAACTTGATGCATATCTATCTTTTCTTAGAATATTAGTTACTGTAAACTATGATATTATAGATTATATGTGCAAAATTTTCAAGTTTTCCATGGCAAAAACTTGGAAAGATTCTGATATTAGTATAGATCCGATTAAGGATCAAACAATTGCAATTATCGGTTATGGCATTCAGGGAGATGCACAGGCAAACAATCTCAAAGATTCTGGTCTTAAAGTAATTATTGGTTTGAAAGAAGGTGGTTCAAGCTGGGGCAAAGCAGTGAGTGATGGACATGAAGTAATGTCTGTTGCTCAGGCATGTAAAATGGCTGATATTATTCATGTTTTGATACCTGATATGGTTCAATCCCAAGTCTACAAAAATGAGATAGAGCCAAATCTTTCTGAGGGAAATGCATTGGCATTTTCTCATGCTGCAGCAATTTACTGGGGATGGATTAAGGCACCTGATAATGTTGACATTATTATGGTAGCACCAAAAGGTCCTGGTTCCAAGGTGAGAGAGACATATCTTGATGGATTTGGAACACCATCAATTGTTGCAGTTGAGCAAGATAAAACTGGAACAGCGTGGGACAGAACGCTTGGAATTGCCAAAGGGATAGGAAGTGCACGTGCAGGATTGATCAAAACTACGTTCAAAGAAGAGGTTGAAACTGATTGGTTTGGTGAACAAGCTGATCTTTGTGGTGGTTCTGCTTCGATGGTTGTAAATGCATTTGAAACGTTAGTTGAGGCTGGTTATCAACCGGAAATTGCATACTTTGAAGTTTTACACGAGTTAAAGCTGATTGTGGATATGATTCAGAAATATGGAATTAATGGTATGTGGAGACGTGTTAGTGAAACGGCAAGATATGGTGGTCTCACTCGTGGTCCAATGGTAATGAATAACCAGAACAAGGAAGAGATGAAAAAAGTTCTTCAGCAAATACAAGATGGTACATTTAACCAGGAATGGTTAAGTGAGTATGAAAAAAGTGGTAAAGATGCCTTTGATAAGTATATGAAACAATTGGATGCACATCAAATAGAGCAAGTTGGTAAGAAGATGAGAAAAATGATGTGGCCTGATTCTACGGAATAATCAAAATTTTCTTAGTTTAGAAACGCCATTTTTAATATGATTAACTACACTATCAAGTGGAGTTCCCGGTCCAAAATTTCCAGTAACACCAGACTTTTCAAGTGATTTTTTATCTTCTTCTGGAATTGTTCCACCTCCTACTATAAGCACATCATTAATCTTCCTCTTTTTTAATTCCTTAACAACTCTGGGAAATAGCGTTCCATGTGCTCCGTTTAAGAGGCTAAGTGCAACAACATCAACATCTTCATCCTCAGCAATCTGTGCAATTCTGTCAGGTGTGGCAAAAAGACCAGAATAAATTACCTCCATTCCTGCATCCCTAAATCCACGGCACAAGACTAGTGCACCTCTATCATGACCGTCCAATCCAAGCTTAGCAACAAGAATTTTGATCTTACGAGATGTGGTTTTTTGCCTCATAACACTATATCCACATATTTACCTTAAAATCTTTTGAATTTTTTTTTCTTTAGCTTCCAAAGCCTAAAGGCGACAAATGCAGCAATAACTGCTATTATTCCGAATACAATCGGGCTAAATGTGTGATCATTAAGAATACAGTTTAAAATTTCATCATTAAGGCTGTAATAATCAGACAAGACGTCATCAGTGCTTAGGTCATCTCCCCTTTCTCTTAGATAGCGAAGTCTATCTAGTATTAAATTCTGGATAGTCTCAAGTTCTTGCCTGTCATTGAGCCCACATTCATACATGAGTTATTACCGTTTCAATGGCTCATTAGCTTTTTCAGCACTATAGCAGGAAGTTAAGGTGTTATTGTAACTTCACCAAAAAATTCAGTTTGTGCTAGGAATAACCCAATTACTGATATTATGACTATTACAATACCAGCTATAACTCTATCATTCAATGGAAATCTGTTAAAGTATTCCCAAATAAACTTACATAACGTTTCAAATTATTACAGAGTATGGGATATGTGATTCCAACTAATTATGAACTAGAGTTTGAACCATTATTCAATAATTTCACATTTAACGGGATCGAGATTATCACAGTAAATTTACAAAGATCCGCTGATTTGATTATCTTAGATGCTGCAGAATTAAAAATAAAAAATTGTCATGTAATACAAGGTACAAAAATAATTACTGCAAAACCATCTCTCAATGAGAAAGATGAAAAGCTTACAATAAAACTTGCAAAAAAAATCAAGGGAAAAGCAAAACTTTGCATCGAGTTTAATGGAATATTAAACGACAGACTTTTGGGATTTTACAAAAGTCAGTACAAGGACAAGAGGGGGAAGACAAAGTACCTAGCAACAACACAGTTTGAGGCTGCAGACGCCAGAAGAGCATTTCCCTGTTGGGACGAACCTGCAGTAAAGGCAACATTTGACATTTCATTACTAGTTGACAAGCATCTTGACGCAATTTCAAACATGCCAATAATATCCAAAAAAACTGTGGGCTCAAAAATTCTATATAAATTTGGGCGGACTCCAATAATGTCAACATATCTTCTGTATCTTGGTGTTGGCGAGTTTGAGTATCTACATGGGAAACTACGAAACATCAAGATAAGAATAGTTACCACGAAGGGTAACAAAAACAAAGGAAAGTTATCTCTAGACTTTACCAAAAAGTTTCTTTCTGAATATGAAAGGTATTTTGGCATAAAATACCCACTTCCTAAACTTGACATGATAGCAATTCCTGACTTTGCCGCAGGTGCAATGGAGAATTGGGGTGCAATTACATTTAGGGAGGCAATATTACTTTATGACCCAAAGAAATCGTCAACCAGAACAAAACAGTACATCGCTGAAGTAATCTCACACGAAATTGCACATCAGTGGTTTGGTAATCTTGTAACAATGAAGTGGTGGAATGATCTTTGGTTGAATGAAAGCTTCGCAACATTCATGGCAACAAAGATTGTAGACAAATTTTATCCTGAATGGGATCTTTGGGACCAGTTTCTGGATGACGCAATGTTACAGGCAATGAGTCTTGACTCTCTGAGAAACTCTCATCCGATAAACGTAGATGTAAAGCATCCTGCACAAATCAGGGAGATATTTGATGTCATAAGCTACGATAAGGGTGGTAGTGTATTACGCATGCTTGAAAATTATGTTGGAGTGGAAAACTTTCGTAGTGGTCTTAAGCATTATCTTACCAAGCACAAATACTCAAACGCCGAAGGACAAGATTTATGGAATTCAATCGGAAAGGTTGCACGTAAACCTGTCAGCTCAATGATGAAGACATGGATTGATCAGGTTGGATATCCAGTTATTGATGTAAGGCGAGAAAATTCAAAAATATCACTAACACAGAGACGGTTCCTATCTGATGGTAGTAAGTCGACTAAAGGTAAATGGGCAATACCAATTGCAATTGAGGAGGGAAATCATCAAAGCTCAATCTTGTTGAAAACACATTCTAGTAAATTATCACTCAAAAATACTGATTCTAATTTCATAATTAATTCTGGGCGTCATGGATTTTATAGGATTCAATATGATGATAACACTCTAGCAAATTTGTCACTGCTTATCGATGAAAAGATACTGAACCACGTGGACAGGTGGGGTCTACAGAACGATTTATTTTCACATTGTGTATCAGGTGCAAATCAACTACAGGAATATCTTGACTTTACAACGTCTTATCATGACGAGGATAATTATATCACCTTGCTTAATTTGGCACAGAATCTATACTATATTTACAAGCTAACCATCGGAGAAAGATTTTCTGAAGAAATACGCACGTATGCTATACAGTTTCTGGGAGCAATATTTGATCGTCTCGGTTGGGATTCTAAAAAATATGAAAAACACACAGATGCTTTATTGCGTAGTTTTGTGATTACAGCGCTAGGTAAGCTAGGCGATGAGAATATACTTGCTGAAGCTAAAAGACGTTTTGCCAAATTTCTTAAAAATAAAAATTCGCTTGCAGCTGACTTGCAAGAACCAGTTTTTGCATTAACAGCATGGCAGGGGGATAAGAAGACTTACAACAAACTTTTATCTTTATACGAAAAGGCAGTCCTACAGGAAGAAAAACTAAGATTTCTTGGAGCAATGTGCAATTTTAAACAAAAAAATCTACTCTTAAAGACACTAGCATTTTCTTTGACTCCAGCTGTGCGCTCTCAAAATATTCGTATGCCAATAATGAGTGTGTCAGCTAATATTTATGGTAAAGATATTCTTTGGCCATGGCTAAATAAACACTGGAAAAGATTAGTTAGAAAGTTTGGTGTAGGAAATCCCTTGGCGAACAGGATTGTTGCTAGTATCGGTCCAGTCATTAATGATAAGCAGGAAAAGGAAGTTCGTAACTTTTTCAAGAAAAATCCAATGCCTGGCACTGAGCGCATATTAGAGCAAACATTAGAGAGAGTTAGAATAAGATCAAAATTTTTGCGACGCATCAAAAAAG
>Ga0207966_1000444_pt1 | contig 23633 bp, 25 predicted proteins | sample Knorr_S23_td_NAD_FD_185611 | JGI IMG/M metagenome (GOLD analysis project Ga0207966, IMG submission 185611) | Marine microbial communities from Southern Atlantic Ocean transect - Knorr_S23_td_NADW_ad_2500m_LV_B (SPAdes) (version 2) | ecosystem: Environmental > Aquatic > Marine > Oceanic | place...
CAATGAGGAATTGGTGAAGATTGTTGGCCTAACCCACGGAATCGTTTTCCTGGCACTCATCGCCATTGTAGGCATCGGGGCGCTCCAGAAGCTCTGGAGTTGGTGGTTTCTCGTTGCCACTCTGATTACCACAGGCCCTCCCGGCGCTTTGGTTGGGGAAGTCCTAATTGTGCGCAAAGCCAAAGCCATCCTCGCGACATCGACAGGGGATACTTCCGACCGGTAGTCAACCGTGTAGACTACCGCCAATGCGCTACCTATCTTCCATATCACTAGCACTTATCGTGCACGTTCTGCTGTCCATCGGCGTGCTGATGGCGTTGGCCTGTACAGCGACGCCTGGAAACCTATAAAAAAGACAGATACGGAGCGTTGTCTTATACTGCAGCGGAAGCATGCAAGAAGAAAATTACTACGAATTGCTACAGGTTCAACCGACAGCTGACTTAGAGGTTATCCGAGCTGCGTACCGAAGTTTGGCGCGTCGATCTCTGCTGCTAAACCAACATTATGTACACCCGGGCAGGGCTTAAAAAACTCCGGTCAGATTTACGTGAACACCTGGAATATTTTTGGGAGTTTCTAGCGTCAACGGCTCTCCCGTTGGCATGCGGCCACCTCCTGGTGAAGACGCGTGAGGGTCCCTCGGGAGAATTGTTGGCTAAAACTCCTTGAAAATTTCGTTTACTGATCCCCAGGGAAATTCCGTTGTGGCAGTGCATTAAGGGTCAACATTAGACGGCTCTGCATGAAATTCCGGATAGACGATTTTTTCCCAATCACGCCGACGGAGTAATACACACCGAAGGCACATCGTCTGCTAAACTATCCTATAACTAAGAAATACGGGAACGGTTGTTTTCAATCGGTCAACAAATCGCGGCGCGCGGTGGAACAAATCGGGATAACTATTCCCGCCATTTAGGAAAATACGATGGAATTAATGCAACAGTAATTCCGCAAGGGTCCCACCAACAAGATCCCGGTGATCATGTTGTCCGCAAAGGGACAGCAACACGATATTGCCGCCGGAATTGACCAGGGCGTTTTTGATTACGTGACCAAGCTGTTCAACATCCCAAATCTCACCGACCGAATCAACAAGGCCCTGACCTCGGTCGGTATTGAGAGCTGAAAACCAGTCTCGTTAGTCCCTGGTCGGCCGCAATCGTCCTTTCTTCGTCACTCGATTTTCCACTTCGAGACCCCAGCCGGGCTTTAAGCTAAGTGCGCCAGAGTGAATACCCAAAAAAAGAAGTTCCATCTCGCCCAGTTTCTGGTGCACGGGCCAACGTACCACAGCCTGGCGATGTGGCGTCATCCTCGGACTGATTGGCCTGACGACAGTTGGCGGGATCCCAAACTCTACCAACATATTGCCAAGGTCTGCGAGCGCGGACTTTTCGACACCGTGTTCTTCGCCGATTTGAACTATATCTCAGACTCCTTCAAGGGGTCCTTAGAGCCGGCGCTGCGTTACGCAGCACAGGCCCCGGAGCACGATCCCATCCCGTTGCTCACTATGATGGCCGCCGAGACCAGCCACGTTGGGCTAGGGGCTACGTTCTCCACCAGCTACCAACACCCCTTTTACGCAGCCCGTCTCTGGGCCACGTTGGACCATCTGACCGGCGGACGGGCAGCCTGGAACGTGGTCACATCGCTGAACCAGAACCAAGCCTCCAACTATGGCCAGACAAGCCTCGACCCACCCGAACTGCGCTATGAGAAAGCCCACGAGTTCATCGAAGTCTGCCAGGAGCTGTGGAATAGCTGGGACGAAGACGCCGTGGTGATGGACCGGGAGAACGCGGTCTTCACCGATGCGTCAAAGGTCCGGCGGATCGAATACGAAGGCAAATTCTATAGTTCACGTGGTCCTTTGAACGTGGTCCGCTCACCGCAGAACGGCCCGGCCTTGATCCAGGCTGGGAGGTCGCCAAAAGGCATCGAACTGGCCGCGAAATACGCTGACGCTGTTTTTGCGATTTACCCCCGCGCAACTGATGCGGCCACATACTATGCCGAAGTCAAGAATAAAGTAGCCGAACTGGGACGGGATCCGGACCACTGCGCCATCCTTTTCGGCGCTCAGCCGATCATCGGCTCCAGCGAGGCGGAGGCGTTGGAGAAGCAGGAAGAGCACAACAGCCTGGTGCCGCTGGAGGGCGGCATGGCAATCCTGTCGGGCCACCTCAATTTCGACCTCTCCAAGCTGTCGCCCGACGACTACATGATGAGCAGGACCGAGCCTGAACTGCAACGCTCTCGCCGGGTCTACCAGAAAGAGAACGGGGAGTCGATGACCGTCAGTGAAGTTGCCCAACGCCACGGTGAAAGCGTGGGCCTGCCTCAATTCGTGGGCACGCCGCAGAGCGTCGCCGACCAATTTGAGGCGTTCTTCGATGAGGTCGGCGGCGACGGGTTCATGCTGACGCCCATCTATTGCCCAGGCGCCATCGAAGAGTTCGTAGACCTGATCGTGCCTGAACTCCAACGCCGCGGTCGCTTCCGCACTGCCTACACCGGCAAGACCCAGCGCGACCATTTCCGGCAGACCGACTGAAGTTCCCGCGAACCCAATCAACTACAATCAACCAAATGGGCGAGATAAATTACCATAGACGCGGAATCGCGACTCACACGAAAAAGTTAGGAGAACTTAAGTATGGGCATCTTCCGGATGTACACCGGGGACGACGGCAAAAGCGTCATGGAAGAACTTCAGATCGGTAACCCCATCCTGGAGTCTCTTAAGACTTGTACTGACTGCGCTATCCAGATCAACGAGCCCACGGAGTTCTCAGAGTTCCACCCCGCTCCCCGCCGCCGCTGGATAAGCATGCTCAGCGGGCAGATCGATATCCAGATGGGCGACGGCACTATCCACAGCTTTGGCCCAAACGACCTGCGGCTGTGGGAGGATTTGACCGGAGAAGGCCACAAGACCCGATTCCCAGTGCCCTCTGTCAGCATATCCATGCCTCTTCCCTAGAGACAGGAAAACGAGAGCAGCGAACATGAGCACACCCTCTCAACCGGATGAAAATCCCGAGGGAACTGTCAACGAAGTCCCTTATGAAGTGAAGGCGTGCGCTAGGTGTCGGAGCACCGAGATAGACCGCACAGAAGGGTTTCACCCGTTCGGCAGATGGCGATGCCGTAGTTGCGACCGGGCTTTCATGATTCCCGCGCTGCAGATACGCGTCCTTCCATCGCACGAGATGCCGCCTCGGCACTGGCACTGGCAATAAAAAGGACCCCGAATTATGAATCGTGGTCTTTTTTACGAGTCTGTGGCCCACCCGGTTTATGACCGCTAGATATCCTGTTTTTCGAAGTAATTGAATCTTGGCTCACCAGCTAGGAACGGTCCCACTGTCTCGGCTATGCCCGTTTCGTCCCGCCAAGCCTGGTACCGCTGTTGATGCGCCTTCGATTCCCAGTCTTCCACCAGATAGATGAGCCCAGAATCGCCTTGGTCCTGGTACACATCAACGCTCTGGCAGCCATCATAGGCCCTGGTGTCGGGCAACAGTTCCTTGAGTAAAGTTTTGAACTCTTCAACCCGCTCGGGCACTACCGAGAAAGCCAATGTGACGGTTATTGCCATGGATCACTCATCTTCCGCGGCGGGAAATTCGCCCCGCGCCTTCATCTCTTGCGGGAGCAGGCTGTCGTAGATGAAAGAGTTCACCGGAGTGGGCACGCCGGCTTCCAGTCCCAGCCGCACTACGCCCCCATTTTGGACTTCCAACTCGGACGGCCTTCCCTCCATCAGGTCCCGCTGCATGGACGAAGTCCCGCTGGGAGGCGACGATTCCAGCCTAGCTATGGTCGCGGGAAGAGCATCAACGGGCATGTTGATGCCTTTAGCGTGAGCTACGACTAATACTTCCTTAACCACCTGCTGGGCCATCTCCCACGACCCGGCCACGCTGCGCCATTGACCTACCGGCACACGGGTTATGGCGCCCACCCCGCTGTTGGCGGCCATAAACGCCAGTTTCCCCCACAGCGCCTGGTTTACGTTGGCGGGAATATTGGCCGTGACACCGGCGTTCTGGAAAGCCTCCAACAATCGCTGAGTCCGATCGCTAGGCGAATCGTCAGACTCGCCGAAGGAAACGAAGGGCTCGCTACCGGCGTGAAGGATGTGGCCAGGACCGACGATGTAGCTGATCAGCCCGCCCAGTCCGATCACCACGGCCTTTTCTCCCAGCACGGACGCCAATTGAACGGGGGCTTCCACACCGTTCTGCATGGGCACCACAAATGTGTTGGGGCCGATCATTGGGCGCATGGCCTTGGCCGCGTCTATCACCTGCCAAGCCTTAACCCCCAAGATGACTGCATCGACGATCCCAGCCTCGGAGGGGTTGTCGGTGGCCAGCGCCGGGGTCGCCACGAAATCGCCCTTGATGCTATCGACCCGGAGTCCATGCTCCCGGATGGCGGCCAAGTGTTCACCGCGGGCGATGAGCACCACTTCCTCTCCTGACTGGGACAACCGCCCGCCCAGATAACCGCCGATGCCTCCGGCGCCGAATATCGCTATCCGCAATCTAACTTCTCCCCAGAATTGGTTGGCGGAGGATCAGGTCAGCTAAGTTCCAGTCTCCAGTCCGGGCCTGCTAGGTCCAACAAACGCCGCCAGATCCGGCGGCTGTTATCATCCCGCAACATGCAGACCTTGATGTTGTGGGGACCGGGCCCATGAGCGCAGGAATGACCGATATTGCCTCGAACTTTATCACACCAAACGTAGGCGTAAAGTAAAGGTAGCGGGTTCTCCACTTGGGCGCCTCCGGAGATCGTGTCCCACCGGGGAGCATGGAGGTCGGCCCATCGCACCCGCCCTAGTCCATGGTCGTTCCAATCACGCCTGACGTAGACGTTGGGACGGCCCAGGGTCTGCCGCCAGGCAAAGCCTATGGTCAGGCTCAGGATGATCGCAACCAGCCACATGATCAGCCGCAAGACTCGCCATAACAACTTGAAAACAAACCCCAGAATCCTAAGCACGGTTACTGAAAAACCGCTTCCGGTAGATTCTTTACAGCATCGTGGATGCGGGTTAGGTGGTGCTCCAAAGTGTCCATGGCTTCAATCTCGGCCACCGTGTACCATCCAAAGTCGATGGTCTCCTCGCTCAAGCCCAGTGCACCGCCCGTGATCTCAGACTCGAAACTGAATGCGACAGGCTGAATCTTGTTTCCATCGCGAAATTCGATGAGTATGTCCGGGGTGGTGTAGATGCCAACAAGCCTGGTCACACGCACTACTAAGCCAGTCTCCTCAAGGACTTCTCGGACGCAGGTCTCCGCGGCGCTCTCCCCAGGATCCATCCCGCCTCCGGGCAGGCACCAACGGCTGTTGTCCTCCCGCTGAGTCATCAGGACCTTCTCTCTTGAGTCGTCGAAGATCAACGCCGAGGCGCCGATCCGTAACACGCCTTCCTTTCCAATCCTGTCGCCAAAGGTCATGATGCTCATTGGGTGATAATTCTCCGGTCAGCGGCCCCTGGTTCCTGGGCGCTTTCGATTCTGATGTAGAGTGCTCCAGGCGGCGGAATTAATCAAGAACACCGGCGTTGGGGTAGCTTCTCATCGCTGCCTGATCTTTCCATCACGCCCAAGAACAGAGCAGGCATGGCATTGACGGTCTTAACGGACTCTCTATAATGGTGTCCACCGGAACTCATCGAATCTAGAGCCACAACCCGGAATTTTAGGCTGGAGTGGCCACCACGAGGACTACATGAAATTCGGATTGTTCTACCAGATTCAAGTCCCCAAGCCGTGGGACGAAGACAGCGAATCCAAGCGAATCTGGGAAGCCCTGGACCAGATCGAGTACGCCGAAGAGATGGGCTACGACAGCGTCTGGTTCTCGGAACACCATTTCAGGCCGGTCTGGTCGCATAATAGCGCTCCCGATCTGACTTTAGCGGCAGTCAGCCAGCGAACGTCACGCATCCGGTTGGGCGTAGGCGTGGTCTTGGCGCCGATACACCACCCGCTGCACACCGCCGCCCGCATGTCCACTCTAGATATCCTCAGCAACGGCCGTGTGGACGTGGGCCTGGGCCGCACCGGGTATCCATACCAACTCACGCCCTATGGGGCCAAACTGGAAGACACGCGGGGTATGTGGGAGGAGTTTGCTCAAGTCCTGCCTAAGATATGGACCGAGGAAGTTGTCTCTCATGAGGGCAAGTACTACCAGATCCCGCCTCGTGAGGTGCTTCCTAAGCCCATCCAAAAACCCCACCCGCCACTCTGGTCAGCTTGTTCTAGTGAAGCCACCACCCGCACCGCCGCCGAGTTGGGCCTGGGCGCCCTGGTCGGCAGCGAAGGCGGCCCGGATAAGGTAGGCGACGTCCTTCAGCTCTACCAACAGGCGCTAAAAGCCGCGAATCCCACTGGAGTAGCGCCCAACATTCAAAATGCGCTGATGACCGCAGGCTTCTGCCACGAAGACCCCAAGGAGATTGAGGGCCGGGGCACGGAGTTGATCGGATGGTACATGGACCAGCAGCGGGAACGGGCCCGTCTGGTCTGGCAGGGCGTCGACCCGGCCACCGTGCCACCTGACTACCAAGGGTATTACGAGCGGGACATGAAGCTGGCAGCCGGTCCACATCCAGGAGAGGCCACCGCCAACGAGACCGTCAAAAAGGGCACTTCCTTCTGCGTTGGTACGCCTGAGCAGTGCATCGAGTTCTTCGAGAAGTACGAGGCGATGGGAGTAGAGCAGGTCTTCCTGCTCTCAGCCATCGGACCTGCTAGTCACGAGGAAGTGATGAATACCCTGACCATGTTCGGGAAACATGTGATTCCCCACTTCCGGGCCAAGGAAAAAGCCCAAGCAGCGTCCGGCATGCCCTCAGCAGCCAACGACTAGTCAGTCACCTGATCGACGGAGATATGGCATGAAAACAGGGGTAGTCTTTCCCCAAACCGAGATCGGCGCCGATCCGGTTGCAGTCCGCGACTACGTGCAAGCCGTTGAAGGGCTGGGGTTTTCCCACATGATGGTCTATGACCATGTCCTGGGCGCGGACACTAGTCACCATGGCAACTGGCAGGGCAGCTACACCTCTGAGTCCATGTTTCACGAGCCATTCGTGCTTTTCGGCTACCTGGCCGGCGTAACCACAACGCTCGAACTGGTGACCGCGGTCTTGATCTTGGGCCAGCGTCAGACGGCCCTGGTGGCCAAGCAGGCCGCTGAAGTAGATCTGCTGACCGGAGGACGCCTACGGCTGGGCGTTGGAGTAGGCTGGAACCACATAGAGTACGAAGCGCTTAACCAGGAGTTTGGCAACCGGGGCAGCCGCTACGCCGAGCAGATTGAACTTCTAAGGGAGTTTTGGACCAAAGACGTGGTCGGATTTGAAGGCAAGTACCACAAGGTTGACTACGCAGGCGTCAACCCTCAGCCGGTCCAGCGTCCGATTCCAATCTGGATGGGCGCCGGCGCGAGGGCCAACCCTGTTCCTACCGACAGGGTACTCCGCCGTGTAGCCCGGCTGGCCGACGGTTGGTTCCCTCAGATGCAGCCTGGGGACGATGCCAAGGCCACCGTGGAGCGACTGATGGTGTTCGCGAGCGAGGTTGGGCGCGACGGCGCTGCTATCGGAATGGAACCCCGGATAAACCTGGCGGACGGCAACCCCGAGTTTTGGCAGCAGCAGGCAGCCGAGTGGCAAGCGATGGGTGCAACCCACGTGTCTTTCAACACCATGCGGGCCGGCCTCGGCTCTCCTCAAGACCACGTCAATGCCGTTCAGCAGTTCAAAGAGGTTATCGGCTAGCGGATAATCTGGGCATCTGGCCAGTTACCCAGTCTGGGGTTAGGGTTGTTGTCCCGTTGAAGTCAGGTGGAGGCTGACGATGAACGTGGTGCCCTCTCCCACTACGCTGTGTTCCTCCCGGCTGCCGTTGTGCTTGGCGAAAACTTGTTGGCAGGCCGCCAACCCCAGTCCGGTGCCCTGCATCTTGGTGGTGTAAAGCGGCTCGAATATCTTTTCCAGTCCCTCAGGACTGATACCAGGCCCGGTATCAATAATGACTATCTCCGCGGTAGAACCCACGATTTTTAGGCCAAGGGTCAATTCGCCAAGATGGGAATCTTGGGCATACCGAGTCCCGGACGGCTGTCCGAGTTGGGAATGTGGTGGCGTGGCAAGTGTGAAAGATTCATTTTTAGCCTGAGGGCGTGCCGTGAGTCCTTCTGGACCGGGTCAGAAACTGGTCATTTATTGGCGGTCGTGGGACTGAAAAGGGCACACTCCCTCCCCGTAATTGTTACATTCAGAGGAAGCACTCCTAAGCCCCGTCGGAGCCCTTTACAGACCTCTGATAGTCCGGTTGTCGATCCTTTTTGGTCATCAAACTGACCCTGTAGGACCATTTTGACCCAATCCAGGCTCGTAGTTGCTTACACGACCCCGCGAGATTATGATTTTTCAATCACGAATATTCCGATTGGGAAGACCTGGCAACATGTGCGGACGATTTACCCTGACCTCCAATCTGGACGAGCTTCAAGGCCGGTTCGGATTCTTGTCCGAGTTCACCGGTCTTAAGTCCTTTGAACATGGACCCGAGCAAGGACCCAGGTATAACATCACGCCCACTCAGCAGGTATTAACGGTCACCAACGACGGCCAGAAGAGCGGAGAACTGATGCGGTGGGGTTTGGTGCCCTTTTGGGCCAACGACCTGAAGGTCGGTGCTCGTATGATCAACGCGGCGGGAGAAACCGTCGCCACCAAACCGGCGTTCAGAGCGGCCTTCAAGAAACGGCGTTGCCTGGTGCTGGCCAACGGCTTCTACGAATGGAAAACAGATGGGAAACGGAAGCTGCCCACCTACATCTACCCGCGCAACGGCGAACCGATGGCGTTTGCCGGACTTTGGGAAACGTGGAAATCTCCTGAGGGAGAAGTGATCCAGTCGTGCACGATCATTACCACTGAAGCTAATCCGTTCATCCAGGCGTTACACACCCGAATGCCCGTAATATTGTCCGATGAGACCCAGGCCCTGTGGCTAGACCCGCTGACCGAAGACCCCAAAAACCTAGAGCCTCTGCTGATACCTGCCCCCGTCGAGCTTTTGATCTCCCACCGAGTATCGGAAACAGTCAATTCGGTGAAGAACCAGGGGCCAGAGTGCATCGTGCCCCTGTCTGAAGAAGCGCCCGGCGAAGAAACTCCTGGCGGGCGCTTATTCTCCTAGCCCACCCGAAATAACCCCTCGATTCCAACACGGTCAGCAGTCCCGCGGCCGTCGTTGGCCTCTAAACATGGCCAATCAACCAGAACACATATCTGATCAGACCGCCTCGGTGTACAGCAGGTACCGTTTCGTGATTGGAGCCATGGTGTTGGCCGGCCACCTGAGCGTGGGGCTGAACATCTTTGCAGTCTCGCCGGTGCTTCCCTTGGCCATCGACGACTACAGCATCAACCGGGCCACCGCCAGCCTGCTAGTGGCCTTGCCGCTGCTGGTGGCGGCGGCATTGGGACTGCCCAGCGGCATCTTGATCTCCCGCATCGGACCTAAGTGGGCGTTCACCATCGGTTTGGCCGCGGTGGCCATCGTGTCACTGTCGGGTGTCACCCCAAATTTCATCACACTGTTGCTGCTCCGGTCTGCGACCGGCCTCGGGTTCGCCTTCATTCTCACAGCCACAGGCCCCCTATTGATGCAATGGTTCAGGCCCAAAGAAATCACCCTGATGAACGCCTTCACCACTGCGGTGCTGAGCCTGGGCATCGCCATATCGGTGGCCACTGCGGCCCCGCTGGCGAAAATCATGGACTGGCAAACTGCGCTGGCGGTTTTTGCCCTGCCAGGGGTCGCCGGACTAGTGGCCTGGTTATTCTTGGGCAGGGAGTCCAGCGTCACTTCCAAGCCCAGTGACGGCATCTCGCTGCGTGAGGTCGGATCGGTCTTACGAAACCGGACGGTGGTGCTATTGCTGGCGGCAGACGCGGGGATATTGGTCCAATATGCCGCGTTCACCGGATGGCTGCCTACCTTCTACAACGAAGACCGGGGTATCTCACTGTCTCAGGCTGGGCTCATCACCGGTATCCTGCCTCTGGTAGGCGTGTTCGCCGTCCTAGTCGGTGGCGCCGTAGCGTTGCGTGTGGCGTCGCCCAGGATCCTTTTTGCCGCGTCGGGCCTGATGGCTGGCCTGGGCGGGTTGGGCGCATTCCTATTTCCCGGACCTGAGTTGATCTATCCGTCGGTGGTTGTTCTGGGCATTGGATCGTGGCTCTACGTGCCTAAGCTGCTGACCCTTCCCATGCAGATGGACGGGATAACTCCAGATAGTGTGGCTGTTATTTGGGGTTCTATCCTGACATTCTCCGGGTTCGCTATGTTCATCTCGCCGATCGTGGTCGGTAGCCTGCGCGACCTGACTGGGTCCTTCATACCGGGACTGGCAGTATGTGCCGCCGCCTCCTGGACCCTTCTGTTGGCAGGCATCCTTTTGCCCCGGAACGCCACAGGGCCGCAGGCTGAAACCGAGCCTTCCCCGCAAGTTTGACAACCCAAAACCTGGCGGGTAACTTTAAGCCTCAATTCAAGTACCCCGTATTCAAGCCCAACTACACGCACATGAGGAGACTTTCATGGGTAGGATTCCACCAGCAACCAGAGACACCGTTCCCAGCGGCCAGACCGCCGAATTTGACCAACTTCTTGCCGGTGCAGGCTCGGTGCCGTTGGTCGGACCCGGATCGATACTGTGGCACGTCCCCAAGGCCCAACTTGCAGCCACGGCGCTGAACCAGTACCTGCGCAACGATTCGTCGCTGTCAGCCAAAGTTTTGGAACTGGCCATGCTGGTTACTGCGCGTGAAAACGACTGCATGTACGTTTGGAACGCTCATGCCGCATCCGCCAGAGCCGCCGGAGTGCCCGACGCAGTGGTGGACGCCCTCAGAGACCGGAAAGAGCTCCCCTCTCTGGCTCCCGATGAGGCTGCAGTGATCAATTACGGTCAGGAATTCTACCGCACACACCGAGTGAGCCGCGGTGCCTTCCAGGCGGCCATAGAACAGTTCGGCACCCAGGGGCTAGTCGAACTTACGGTCACCATGGGCAACTATGCCTTGATAGCCTTCGCGGTCAACGCCTTTGACTCCGAGCTGCCGGCCGACCGGACGGAGCCTGTCCTGCCCGCCTAATCCGCATCGGGAGAAGACCAACATGGCCGTCCAACCCTTCACGATCGATGTTCCGGACTCAATCCTTGACGACCTGAAGTCCCGGCTTGAGCGAACCCGCTGGCCGGATGAGCTGCCGGGCACGAACTGGGACTACGGGAGCAACCTGGACTACGTTAAAGAGTTGGTGGAGTACTGGCGCGCAAAGTTCGATTGGCGCGCCCAAGAAAGGCTGCTCAATTCTTTCTCGCACTTCAAGACGGAAGTGGAAGGCCTGGATATCCATTACATCCACGAAAAAGGGAAGGGGCCAAACCCTATTCCTCTGGTGATCACCCACGGCTGGCCCGGCACCTTCTTCGAGATGTACAAAGTCATCCCCATGCTGAGCGACCCGGCCAGCCACGGCGGGGACCCAGCGGACGCATTCGACGTTGTAGCGCCTTCCATGCCTGGCTACGGGTTCTCTGGCCACACCACCGAGCGGGGGCTGGACGTCCTGGCAATCGGAGACCTGTGGGCCAAATTGATGTCGGATAACCTGGGCTATCAGCGGTTCGGCGCCCAGGGCGGTGACTGGGGCGCCATCGTCACGGCCAAACTCGGGCTTTCCCACAGCAGCAAGCTCATCGGCATCCACTCGACCTTCATCTCCCGGCCGACGCCCTACATGGGGCCGGGCTCAAGGGAATTGTCTGAGGCCGAAAAGGCGATGTTCCAGCAGCGGACCGACTGGCAAGCCGCCGAGGGTGGCTACGCTCACATCCAAGGAACTAAACCCCAAACGCTCTCCTACGGCTTAAACGACTCTCCCTCCGGTTTGGCCGCCTGGATCGTGGAGAAATACCGGACGTGGAGCGACTGCGGCGGAGACGTGGAAACGAGGTTCACCAAGGACGAACTCCTCACAACAATCACCATCTACTGGGTCACCCAGTCAATCGGCTCGTCCACCAAGCTGTACTACGAATCGCTGCGAGAGGCGTGGAAATTGGCGCAGGGCGAACGCATCGAAGTTCCCTGCGGCATCGCAGTGTTCCCTTCCGAGATCAGCGTCCCGCCCCGGGAATGGGCCGAGCGGTCGTACAACGTTCAGCAATGGACGGTCATGCCCAGCGGAGGACACTTCGCAGCCTTGGAAGAACCGGTCAGACTGGTGGAGGATATCCGCAATTTCTTCCGGCCGCTGCGATAACACGCCCTAGATGAGGCGTCCCAACCTTTCTCGATTAACCCCGGACTGGCTGTTCACCTATACCGGGGTGATGCTGATGACCGGCATCCTGGTCAACTGGGGCACCGGCTTCACCAATTTCGCGCACAGCCTGACTCTTCCCTCCATGGAATTGGACCTAGGGATCTCCCACACCAAGGCTGGGTTCGTGATCACCATGATGGCCATGGTCCGCATGGGCAGCACCCTCATATCGGGTACCCTGGCGCCCCGCTACGGTAGCCGGTTCATCATCGGCGTCGGGACGGTTGGAGCCGGCGGCGCTATGATCCTGCTGGGATTCGCCCAAACCTACCCATTGGTGCTGTTGGCTGCCGGTCTGATGGGGATGGGCTCGGGAACAGCGCTTACTCCGATGATGGGACTGTTGTCCCGCTGGTTCAGGTCCAGCGACCGGGGCCTGGCGGCTGGTCTGGCCGCAACCGGAGGTAGCTTCGCCTTTATCTTTGCCGGCCTCATAGTGCCGTGGCTGGTGGGCCGAGACGCCGATGACGGGTGGCGGCATGCTTGGTTCTTCTTTGGCGCGATAGCCGTCGGCATCGGGTCCGTCTCACTGGTATTCGTGCGAGAGCGTCCCGTAGGTAGCCAGCAACAGGACCGAGGAACCGGACCAGAGCCAGAACCGGGGCGTGCCGCCTGGCCGATGGCTGCTTACAAGAACCCCATGATCTGGCTGATCACATTCCTGGCCTTCACGTCTGGGTGGTCCCAAAACATCTTCACTTCTTTCTTCGGCGTTTACCTATCCCAGGAAAACGGCGTCAGCCTGACGACTGTTGGGCAACTGGTGATATTGATCGGCGTTTTGAGCGTTACCAGCGGGGTGCTCTGGGGCCGTATCTCAGACCGGTTCAGCCGAGGCCAAGCCTTTTTCTACTCGTTCTTACTGCAGGGGTTGGCTTTCATCTTGATGGCCGTACTTCCGGGGATGGGCATTTTCATCATCTCGGCCATACTGTTGGGTTTCACCCTGCGGGCGACATATACCGTCTGCGCCGCTTCGGCAGGCGATTATGTGGCCGTGCAGTTCTCGGCCGCCGCTTTTGGACTCATGGCAGTGGGTGCCGGCCTGGGCAGCGCCATCTCACCGACGGTCGGCGGTGCCATCGCTGACAACCTGAATATGAGCTGGTCGTTCGCTGCTGCGGCGATCTTTTCTGGGGTAGGAATGACCGGGTCTCTGTTATTGATCAAACACACGCGGTCGCTAAAGGTCTTGCAGCCGACGCCCACAGATTAGCCGCTTGGCCGCCAAGACACCACGCGGGGTTCCAGGTGAATCCCGCCTTTGATGGTAAAACCGCCGTCCTTTTCCTCAAGGACTTGCGGTAGCAGGCCTTCTAGGCGTTCCATCTGGGGTGAGTCGGGAGTCACGTACAGGCGGCGGGCCAGTTGCTCCCTGGCGATTTCCAAGTTTTCGAATCCTCGATTGCGCTGGGCGTGGACGACCTTCACGTTCGGCTCAACTCCCAATTGACCCAGGACTTCCAAAAACTCCGGCAGGCTGGGCAGGGGCAGGCGAGGCACGCCGTGGACCGGTTCCCATAGGGGGTATATTTGAGACTGGGGCGGGCCTTGGTACATGATTACCATTACCTGGCCGGCATGCTCTTCCAGCTTCCTGACGAACGCCTCGATATCTTGGATGACGTAGAGAACGTGGGCGCAGATAGCCACGTCCACCCTGGACACCTGGGCCTCCAGCCAGCCTGACTCGACGACATCGACGTTCTGCACGTCGAATTCATCGGCAACCTCCCGCAGCACCCGGCACATGCTAGGCGAAGGCTCGACAGCGATCATTTTCTCGGCGTCTAGAGCCAACGGCAACGCCAGGCGCCCTCCGCCAGCGCCCACGTCTAGGACCACCTGCCCAGGCGCGATCTCCTTCCGTAGGTGATCGACTAGGACATCATCGGTGCGCCTGGGGTCGGCCCGGAAATCCTGGGCAAAGTTGCTCCAGGAGTCCGCGGGCGGTTCTTCCCTGTGCATACTGTCGGATTGGGCATGCTCAGCACGGACCATCTCAGTCCAGCGTTTGGTTCCGCTCATATTCCCTCTTTGATGGTAAGCCGCTGGTTCGTACATGCGGATTGTACCCGCGCCTAGCCGAAGCCTCAAATTTACGGAGCCTGGCACGATGCGCGTAGAATACCCGCCAATGGCCGTCGAATACGTGGGAGACTCCTGAAGATGATTGTAGCGGTACTGACGCTGGCTGTGGCTTGCGGCGGAGCCGCCACAACTCAGCCTACGCCTACGGAACAGCAGTTAACTACCGACTCACCGCTGATAACGCCGTCGCAGGTGGCGCCCTCCACCTCACCGCCAGCGCTCCGGCCTGCTTCGACACAACTGCCAGCGTCTTCCCAGGCGACCCAGGCCCCGCCAACGCAAGCACCAACGCCTTCGGTCGAGTCGCCCAAAGTAATATTGGAAAAGTCATTCTCAAGCCTGAGCTTCAGCCGGTTGACCAACTTGGTTCAAGCGGGCGATAGGTTGTTCGTGACGGAGTAGGTTGGACGGGTGATGTCCTTCCCCAGTACGCTTGAGCCTGCGGAATCGGCTATTTTCTTGCACATCCGAAGCCGGGTGAGCACCGCCGGAAACTAGGAGGGCCTTTGGGGTCTGGTCTTCGACCCCAAATTCGAGGCCAACGGCCATTTCTACGTTTACTACTCTGCCGCTGGCCAGCGCCGGTCGGTGGTCTCGCGATTTACCCAGCGCGATGGTGTGGAGGTGCCGGAAAGTGAGTTGGTGGTGCTTGAGGTCCCCCAGCCTTTTAGCAACCACAATGGTGGCCAGCTTCCCTTCGGGCCCGACGGCATGTAGTACATCTCCCTGGGCGACGGCGGCGCGGGTTGCGACCCTTGGGCAACGGCCAAAACCGGTCCGATCTGTTGGGAAGCATCTTGCGCATCGATGTTTCGGGCCTAACTCCAGATCAGGGATACCGGGTGCCGCCCGACAACCCCTTTGCGGGCTCCACGGACGCCAGAGGCGGGATTTGGGCCTATGGGCTAAGGATTCCTTGGAGATTCACATTCGACCGGGACAATGGCGACCTCTGGGCCGGGGACGAAGGTCAGAACAGTTTTGAAGAGGTGGACCTGGTCGTCAAGGGTGGAAACTACGGCTGGAACACTCTGGAATGCGGTCATTGCTTCTCCCCAAGAACCGGATGCGACCCATCTGGCACATTACTCCCGGTGATCGAGTACAGCGCCAACAAAGGCTGCTCTGTGATCGGTGGGCACGTCTAGCGGGGCACGGAGATTCCCCGATTGAATGGGACTTACATCTACGGCGATTACTGCTCGGGAGAAGTGCACGACTTCCGGATCTAGATTGGCGAAGCGACCGGCCACTCCCGTCTGATCGACTCCGGCCTAAATATCACATCTTTCGGCGAAGACAGCCAAGGTGAAATCTATGCCCTCACCCAACGCGGCGGCATCTACCGGCTGAAAGCTGACCGCTGATAGTTGACTGCTCGATTGTTGACGGGCCAGGTACGCCGTTCTATAGTCCGGGGCGTCTCGCCACGGTTCCTATTCACCGGATATCAGTAATTCAGGAGCGTAATGGCCTATTTTCCATTGACCAAGCATCAGCAAGATTGGCAGGAGCGCGCCAGTGAGATCGCCGCCAACGACCTGGCCCCTCATGCGAAAGAGACAGACCGGCTGGGCCAGTTCCCCACCGAATCCCTGGAGGCCTTGAGAAACGAAGGGTTGTGGGGACTCCGGGTGCCCAAGAAGCACGGCGGACTAGGCGAAGACATGGTCACCACCTGCTTGATCGTCGAAGAGCTCTCCAAGAAGTGTCCCTCGACCGCCATGTGCTACAAGATGCACATCGAGGGAGCAGAGATCATCTCTCGCATCCCCACCGAGTACCAAGTGAAGCAATTCGTTGAACCGTTGGCCAAGGGCGAGGTGTTCATCGCCGCGCCCGGTGGGGAATCGAATGGACCCGGCGACGACTGGACACCCGTCAGGACCGTTTCGGCGGTCACAAAGGTCCCTGGGGGTTACCAACTGGACGCGATCCGCAAGGCCTTTGTAACATCAGCCGGACACGTCACACACTTCGAATTCCAATGCCGCATCGGCGAGGAAACGCCACAAACCAGTGCCAGCAGGTTGTTCATCGAGGCCGACAAGATCGATTGGGAGATCGTGGCCCCGTGGGATGGTTTGGGCATGCGTGGGAATAGCAGCTCGCCCATAATATTTTCCGGGTTTGTGCCTGAAGAGAATCGGCTGGGACCGGAACACACTGTCCTAGACATCGCCGATCCGTTCGTTCGCCCGGTGATTGCCCTTACCTACGCCGCCGCTTATCTGGGGATAGCTTCGGGCGCCTTCGAGATCGCAATGGTCGAGATGCCCCGGATGTACCACAGCGGCGCGCGCCGGATCGACAACGTCATCAACCAACGGCGCATGGCCGAGATGGGCGCCCAGATCGAGGCGGCACGGGCCCTGATGCTGGCGGTAGCATCTTCATACGATGAGGAACGCAGCACGTCGAACCTCCCGTACTTTCAGTCAAAAGTGACCTGCTCCGAGGCAGCGGTGCGAGTTACTCAGGACCTGATGACCGCGTTCGGCGGTACTGCATTTGCAGGCAGACTGCCCTTCGAACGCTATTTCCGGGATGCCCGGGCCGGGATCGTGATGGGCATGGCCAACGACGTTGCCTACCAGAATATGATCCCGCTCATGTTTCCCGAGGCGTGAACAAGACTGCTGGATAAGTATTTGGAGTACGAATGGTCGAAAAACTGGTTGGAACAGCCGTAAACGGCAGCACCATCGCCGAGATTCAAGCGAAGATTCAGCGGGCCGAGGAACTTGGCATCCACGCCGCCTGGATGACGACGGGCGGGGCCAGCCTGGACAGCCTGACCTGTTTCGCAGCGTCAGCGGGCCTAACCACCAAGATCAAGCTAGGCACATCCATCGTTCCCACCTACCCTCGCCACCCTTTGGTTGCCGCGCAACAGGCCCAGGTGGTGGCCCAACTGGCGCCGGGGCGTCTCCGTTTGGGCGTAGGCCCCAGCCACCGTCCCACGATGGAATCGATGGGCATCAACTTCCACGCCCCGTTGGCCCATCTCAGGGAATACATCCAGATCCTGAAGGCTCTTCTCCAGACCGGTTCGGTCAACTTCAACGGAGAGCATTACTCGGCCCATGCGTCCATCGCCGGGCCGCTGGACATCCAGGTCATGGGCTCGGCGCTCCGGAAAGGCTCCTTCGAGCTATGCGGGGCGGAGGCTGACGGCGCCATCAGCTGGATCTGTCCCGGGACCTACCTAAGGGATGTGGCCATCCCGGCCATGAAGAAGGGGGCCGATGAGGCGGGCCGGCCGGTCCCGCCGCTCATCGCCCATGTCCCCATCTGCGTACACGACAACCTGGACGAGGTTAGGGCTGCCATGCGGGAGCAGTTCGGCCACCCCGGTCTGCCCTACTACCAAAACATGCTGATCGCCGCCGGTTACCCTGAGGCCAAAGAAGGCAAATGGAGTGACGCCATGATTGAGGGCGTGGCCATCCTGGGCGACGAAGAGACCGCCGCCCAAAAGATTCAAGAATTGTTGGACATGGGCGCAACCGAGATCCTGGCTTCGCCCATCATCGCCGGGGGCGACCGTGCAGCCTCACTGGAGCGCACAACCAAACTGCTGGCCCAAGCCGCCATTTCTGCCCGGTAGATTAATCGTTAGACACGAGGAAAGATGAAATACGACGTTGTCATCGTGGGCGGAGGCTCGGCCGGCTGCACTCTGGCCACCCGCCTGAGCGAAGACCCCAATCGGTCGGTATTGCTCTTAGAAGCCGGCCCTGATTACCCAGACATAGATCAACTACCCGACGCGTTGAAGCTGGGCCATCGCCAGGAAGCCACCGACATCGACTCACCGTTCAACTGGGCCTACCGTGGCCAGGGGACGCCGGAACAGAGTGTGCCGATGCAGGTGGCCCGGGGCAAGGTTATCGGCGGATCAGGCTCGGTAAACGGCCAGGTATTCCTCCGCGGCGTGCCTGAGGACTACGACGATTGGGCTGCCGAGGGCAACGACCAGTGGAGCTACGTCAGCCTGCTGCCCTTCTTCCGCAAGCTTGAGACCGATCTGAACGTGCGAGACGACTTCCACGGGACAGACGGGCCCATCCCGGTCTGGCGTTTGCCCAGAGAAGAATTCATGCCGGTGAACGAGGCTTTCCATCAGGCGTCCGTCGCAGCTGGGTTCCCGGAAGACCCGGACATGAACAACCCTGATTCAACCGGGACGGGCGCGTTGCCCATGAACAACCCTGGCGGCATCCGGATGAGCGCGGCGCTGTCCTACCTGAACCCCAACCGTCACAGGCTAAACCTGACCGTCAAAGCCAATGTCCTGGCACACCGGGTTGTGTTCGACGGAGACCGTGCCATAGGCGTGGAAGTAGAGAGCGGTGGCGAAAAATTCACTGTAGCGGGTTCTGAGATCATCCTCTGCGCTGGGGGCATCGCCACTCCCCAGTTGTTACTTCTTTCAGGCGTCGGTCCCGCCGCTCACCTGGGTGAGTTGGGTATTCCGGTGGTTTATGATTTGCCGGGCGTCGGCCAGAACCTGCGCGACCACCCGTTGATCAACGTTGAGCTTGAACCTAAAGACGGCGTCAAACTGGCCACCGTGGAGCCCCGGATCCAGAGCGGCCTGCGCTATACCGCCGAGGGCTCGGACACACGCAACGATATGCAGCTCTTCCCTTCCTCGTTCACCGGACTGCGGGCCGGCGACCCGCTGCAGGGCCGCAGCCCAGACCGTCCTCAGGGAATGAGGATCACCTGCATCTTGAAGCTGGCCGATAGCGCCGGGGAATTGACTCTGAACTCGGCCGATCCCAGCGACCCACCGAACCTAAATTTCCGCTATTTCGAGAGTGAATGGGACCGGCAACGAATGCGGGAGGCCATCCAGCTATCCTTGAAATTCCTGGAGCACCCTTCTTTCGGCCCGCTGATTGAGCGCCGGCTGTCGCCCACTGACCACGATGTGGCCACTGACGATGCGATGGACGCCTGGCTGAGGCAGAACGTGGCCACCACGCAACACACCTCGGGCACCTGCAAAATGGGTCCGGATTCCGACCCCATGGCCGTGGTCGACCAATACTGTCGCGTGCTGGGGCTGCAGAACCTGCGGGTGGTTGACCTCTCGGTCTGCCCTAACGTCGTGCGCGCCAACACCAACGCCACAGCAATCGTGATAGCAGAAAGGGCCGCCGGCTGGATCAGCTGTCGCGAGTCTTGAATATATGCGGGCGTCTAGGCGACCGGGGCTTTGGGTGTGGGGCTATCTTCCCGAAGACCTTTGGCGCCATATCGTCCTTGAACGACAGCTTGTCCGCCTGGTCTTCCCAGTCGACGCTGCGAAGCTCATCCACCCAGTCCTGTGTTACGCCTAAGGGGGTGGTGGTCAGGAATTCGGCTAGCTCCAACTCGGGGTCCTCACCACGGATGGCCTGTGCGTGGGCGAGGGTTCAATATTGGCATTTGTTGGTCGCCGATACCACTGCCGCCACCATATCACGCTCGGCACGGGACACCCCCTACTCGTCGAACATCACTGAGCCCACATGGACCATCAGGGTTTTCATGATGTTGGGCTTGAGGCTGCTCACCGCCTGGACGTTGGGAATGCGTCCCCGCGATTTGAGCAGCATGTCATAGGCTTTTTTAAGTTCGCCATCTGATTCCTCATAAGGAATCGTGTTCACATAGGGCATGTTGCCCCTCCTGTGTGTATACCCGACATCGAACTTTGATGACACTGGTCGAATAGGGGTTTTGTTCTGAAAAAGTTAGCATCGGCCAACGCCGTCTTCAAGCCGGTCGCTGACGGTTGCCGTTAGGTCGTTGACATCGGTATACTAGCCTCGAATTTCCCGCCAGTCGGCGTCGAAAGGAGTCTGAATGGGCATCTTAACCGACGACATGAAACGGGTGGTCCGGCAGCAGCGCATGGGTTTCATGGCCACTGTATGTCCCGACGGCTCGCCCAACCTCTCGCCAAAGGGCACCGCCACCATCTGGGACGATGATCACCTGGTCTTTGCCGACCTTGGCTCTCCGGTCACCATCGAGAACCTGAGCCACAACCCTGCCTGCGAGATTAACGTCCTGGACACCTTTCTCCGGAAGGGTTACAGGTTCAAAGGGACCGCAGAGATACTGACCGGCGGAGACCTGTTCGATGAGATTGAAGACGCCTTCACCACCGGCAGTCACGGTATTCGCCGCTCAGGCCTGCCGGCCAAACGCTATGTACTGATCACTGTGAACAAGTCTGCTCCGGTCATATCTCCCGGATACACGCCTGGGAAGACCGAAGAATCGATGCGGGAAGAGTGGACGGATTACTGGGCTGAGATTCAGAAAACAAATTCCTAACAACACGATCTTGGGCCGCTGCATCTAAGATGCGGAGTTAAACCGAACTTCAAGAGCACGTAAGAGTGAACAGATGTCTTGGATCAAAGAAGAAAAGGTAGACCTGCCCCCGGTGATCGCATCCATGTCAATCAATAAGCCGGCCATGGATGCAGTTCAAAACCTGGCCGCCGCTATAACCTTTGGCGGCTCGACGCTGACCAGGGTGCAGGAAGAGGCCATTTCCACCGTCGTGGCCGCGGTGAATAGCTGCCGCTATTGAACCATGGCTCACGGAGGGTTCCTCCGTCAGCATTCCGACGACCCTGAGCTTGCCAGCCACATCATGCACGATTACACCCAAGCTGACCTTGACGACCAGACCCGTGGAATGTTGGATTTCGCCGTTAAACTCACCAAGAATCCGGCGGGAAGCACCAAGGCCGACCTCGAGAAACTCCGCAGTCTTGGGTTGGATGAACAGCAGGTCTTATCTACTGTCATGATTACATGTCTGTTCAACTTCATGACGAGGCTGGCCGACGGTCTAGGCGTGGAGATTCAAGAAAACCGGTTCGAGGCCGCCAAACGCTGGATGTCAGACGACGTCCAAGCCATATCTTGGCTGATGGACCACAAAGAGACGTAGGCCGGCGTTTAGCTTACGAGAGCCTCCGAAAGTGACCTACAGCGGTCCGATAATGCGATTCTTTCACGGCGATCTGTGCGTGTTAGACTGACTCGGTCTTTTTCGACTTTTTTAATTCCAGTCGTAAATTTCGGCATTAACGCCACTTAAGGGGTGCAGGCATGGTCCGTTGGGCAGACATTCCCGTGGGTTTGCAGGCCAATATGAAAAAGCGCACCGCGCCCTTCGAGCAGACTCCTTGGGTTGAGGCGCCGAACCTGCACGAAGCCCGAATCGCAATAATTACTACGGCTGCGATTCACCGCGCCGATGATCGGCCATTTACCGGCCACGAAGGTGATTTCCGGATCCTCCCGGGTAATGTCGACTACCGCGATCTGGCTATGACGCACTCCAGTATCAACTTTGACCGCAGCGCCTACCAGCAGGACGTAAACGTTTGTTTTCCTCTTGACCACATGCGGACGCTGGCCGAGTCCGGGGAGATAGGCTCAGTCGCGGACTGGCATTATTCGTTCATGGGGTCCACTGTGCCCCAAAGGATGGAGTCGGCGGCGAAAGAGGTTTCTAAACTTCTTTTTGGGGACAAGGTCAATCTCGTTCTGTTGATTCCCATTTGACCCGGCTGCACGAACGCCGTGGGCGTTCTGGCGCAATACATTGAACGACCTGAATCGGAAGGCGGGGCAGGCATCGCAACGGTCCAAATAAGCCTGGTCCGGCCAGTCACGGAATCGGTCAGACCGTCCCGTGCGCTGTGGGTCCCATTCCCATTTGGACGCCCGTTGGGTCCGCCGAATCGCCCTGAAATCCAGTTGGACGTTCTGCGGCGCACATTGGCATTAGTTGACCAGGCCAGCGGCCCTGTGCTGGTCGACTACCCCGATGATGGCGGCGATGTTCCGGACGAGGATCAGGCGTGGTCATGTCCGGTGACTTTTCCCACCCCGGTTCCGGAAGGCGAGTCCGGCGCTTTGACGGCGCAACTACAGCAAGAGGCACAGCTACTTCGGCCTTGGTTCGATGAGGGCCTGCACAGCCGAGGCCGCACGACCGTCGGAACGAGCGGCAAGGGCGTTGATGCTATCGACGAGATGCTCGAGATTTTGGCGCGGTTTGCCGTGAACGTAGACATGACTGTTCCGGATGGTTACGCTCACCCGATGCCCCAGTTGTTGCGTTACATCACCGACGATGTTCGAGACTTTTACTATGAGGCGGCGACATCTAAACCCGGTGCGGTCTTCCCATCACCAAATGATCTGCTTGAATGGTTCTTCCTGACGACAGTTGCAGGCGAAGTCTTCTACCAGGTGCGGGAAAAACTGTTGGCTTCCGACATGCTCGTGCTCATGGCCAAGGGGCTGGACGACGAATTGATTGATGTCCGCCTGTCACTTTTGGCCGGAACCACTGCCGAGTCCGCCGACGGAATTCTCAGCCACCCTGGGGTTGGCCGAGATCTCTTACAAAAATCGGCCGAGGTGTTTCAGGCGGCTCAGCCAAACCGCCTGTCTTGGACCATCGTCCCCATCTCGATGCGTGACCGCCGTGACGAACACATCAGCGGCAATCGGTAAGCAGCAGCCGAGGTCACTGTCTCGAAATGTGCTGCGGACGATACAAGTCCCCGGTTTCTAAGCCTCCAGGCTGTCACTTCCCGAATTCATCCAATCTTTCCTAACATCTTTTACTAGAGAACTAACCTAACGCCAATAACCATACTTCTTTACCGACAGTGTAATATCTGCGCTATTGATTCCGCGGGCTAAACAGATGCGATATTACCAATGTTTAGTTACATCCCTTCGAACCACAATGTTCGATCGAGCGCAACTTGTTTAGAGGATGTTTTTTTCGATCGTTTCGCCGGATTACCGGTGATTCTGTCACAATGCAAACGAGAGCGATTGACCGCTACACGAGGCAGGCCCGCGAACCAGCTTTTGCTATGCCCAAAGGCGACTACGGTGACGGCATGATACCTAGTTGCTATAATCTTGGCTCCGAGCGGGCGTAACTCAGGGGTAGAGTGCTTGCTTCCCAAGCAAGATGTCGTGGGTTCGAATCCCATCGCCCGCTCCAGGTCAACTTACTACAGTTCGCATACGTGACTGATGGCTTCGTGG
>Ga0207966_1000447_pt1 | contig 23595 bp, 18 predicted proteins | sample Knorr_S23_td_NAD_FD_185611 | JGI IMG/M metagenome (GOLD analysis project Ga0207966, IMG submission 185611) | Marine microbial communities from Southern Atlantic Ocean transect - Knorr_S23_td_NADW_ad_2500m_LV_B (SPAdes) (version 2) | ecosystem: Environmental > Aquatic > Marine > Oceanic | place...
TATTCCTACTAGAGGTCCGAATGACAAATACGATCATTGACAACCGATTCACCCACCTGCACGTCCACACTGAGTACAGCATGCTGGACGGCATCAGCAAGATTTCCGACTTGGTGACCCAGACGAAAGCGCTGGGAATGGACTCCATAGCAATTACTGACCATGGCTCCATGTACGGCGTCGTGGAATTCTACCAAGCCTGCAAAGAGGCGGCCGTCAAGCCAATTATCGGGTGCGAGGTTTACGTCGCCAAAGGCAGCCGCTTCGACAAATCGGCCAACGAGCGCAGCCCCCACCACCTGCTCCTGCTGGCACGGGACAATGCGGGCTATCGCAACCTGATGGAATTGGTCACTCGGGCCCACGTTGATGGTTTCCACTACCGTCCCCGCATCGACCGCGAGTTGCTGGAACAGAACCACAGCGGCCTCATCGCTGTCTCCGGCTGCCCTTCGGCCGAGGTGCCCCGGCTGATCAATGACGGGAACCTTGATGAAGCTAACCGGGTCGCTGGCTGGTTCAAAGAGCTGTTTGGCGACGGATATTTCCTGGAATTGCAGCGCCACGAGCATGTGCCTAATCTTCCCGAATTGAATCAGGCTCTGGTGACGATGGGGCGGGAATTGGACATTCCCTTGGTGGTCACCAACGACTCCCACTACGTCAGACAAGCCGAGTCGTCCCTTCAAGACATGTACATGAGCATCCAAACCAATACCACCGTGCAAGATGAAAAGCGCTTGCGGATGGAGGACAACTCCTACTACGTCAAAAGCCCGGAAGAAATGGGTCGTCTCTTCGCTGATTTACCAGATGCGTTAAATAACACCGGGCTCATCTCCGACATGTGCAACGTGGACCTGAGCTTCGGCCAAACCCACCTGCCCAAATACCCGGTTCCCGGGGACAAGGACGCCGACGAATACCTTGACGAACTATGTTGGGAAGGCTTTAAGCAGCGGTACCCCAATGCGCCTCCGGACGCCGTGGCGCGTCTGAAATACGAACTCGAGGTGGTCAAACACACGCAGTTCGCCAACTACTTCCTGGTCGTTTGGGACATCATCGGCTTCGTCCGAAGGAGTCAGATCCTCTACGGCGTACGGGGAAGCGCCGCCGCCAGCGTCGCCCTCTATTGTCTCGGCATCACCAATGTGGACCCCCTGCAGTACCGCCTGGTCTTCGAGCGGTTCTTGAATCTAGAGCGCAAAGAGATGCCCGACATCGACCTGGACTTTCAGGACGATCGCCGGGACGAGGTCCTTCATTACGTTGTCGACCGGTATGGCACCGACCGTGTTGCTCAGATCGTGACCTTCGGCACCATGGGCGCCAAGGCGGCATTGCGGGACGTGGGCCGCGGTCTGGGCATGAGCTACGGTGACGTAGACCGCATCGCCCGGATGGTCCCATTTAAAGCAAGAACGATAGAAGATGCGCTACGGGTCAACGCCGAATTTAAAGAAGCCTACCAGAGCGAGGAGAAAACCAAAGAACTGGTGGATATTGCCCAAGGATTGGAGGGTAATGTGCACCATGTCAGCACCCATGCGGCCGGCGTGCTGATCGCCGACGAGCCTTTGACCCACACTGTTCCGTTGCAACGGCCTAGCCGTGGTGACGAAGACAGCCCGGTGTTGATGACCCAGTATTCCATGGACCCGGTGGCCAAGTTGGGTCTGTTGAAGATGGACTTCCTGGGGTTGACCAACCTGACTATCCTGGACCGGGCCGTGAAATTCGTGGATAAGAACCGGGGGGTCAAGATTGTCCTGGACGACCTCCCGTTGGACGATCAACCCACGTTCGACCTGCTCTCGTCCGGCAACACTACCGACCTGTTCCAGTTGGAAAGCGCCGGGATGCGCCGGTACATAAAGGAATTGAAACCTTCTAATCTAATGGATATCTCGGCCATGATCGCCCTGTACCGGCCGGGTCCCATGGAAAACATAGACGATTTCATCGACGCGAAATTCGGGCGCAAAGCAGTCACCTATCCAGACCCCAGCATGAAAGAATTGCTGGACGAGACCTACGGCATCATCGTCTATCAAGACCAGGTGCTGTTGATCCTTCAACAATTCGCCGGATACACGCTGGGTGAAGCCGACATCGTGCGCAAGGCCATGGGCAAGAAGATCGCATCGTTGATGGCCGAGGAAAGGCAAAAATTCGTGGCCGGCGCAGCCGCCAAAGGGTTTGAAGAGAGCCTGGCAACCTCTGTATTCGACCTGATAGAGCCTTTCGCCGGCTATGCGTTCAACAAGGCCCACAGCGTCAGCTATGCCCTTATCTCCTATTGGACGGGTTATTTCAAAACCCACTATCCCTTGGAATATATGGCGGCGGTGCTGAATTCCCGGCTGGACCATCCTGAAAAAATCGTAACCTCGATCAATGAGTGTTTCCGGCTGGGAATTCCCGTGCTGCTGCCCGATATCAACCGGTCCGACGAATTCTTCACTATTGACCAAGATAGCGGCCCAATAGCCGGCATCCGAGTTGGCCTGGCCGCCGTTAAAACCGTGGGAGAAGCCGCCGTGCGTCCCTTGGTGGAGGAGCGAGAGGCCAACGGCCCCTATGAGTCCATCGACGATTTCTGTCATCGGGCTGGCGCCAGGGGGCTCAACAGGCGCACCTTGGAGAGTCTAACCAAGGCGGGGGCTTTCGACAGTTTGGCTACCCGCGGCGCCATGTTGGACTCCCTGGACCAGATCGTTGCCTTCGCTCAACTGGAGGCCAAAAGCCGCGGTTCCGGCCAATCAAGCCTTTTCGACGGCACCTCCAACGAAGATGGCGGCGTCGGTCTTCCGGGCATCGAATTGGGAGATTCGGATGTTCCTCCCGAGGAAAAAGCGACTTGGGAGAGAGAGTTGTTGGGCGTTTCCTTGTCCTACAACCCCATGTGGCAACTGGCTGGCCTGAATGCCGGAGACGCTTTTAGCTCCATCGACCAACTTGACGACGACATGCAGGGACAATCTGTGTCTTTGCTGGGCCATATCTCAGCCGTCAACGAACGGTTCACCAAAGAACAGAAAAGATTTGTCGTGGTAACCCTGGATCTCCTGGGCGGCGCCGTGGAAGTAGTGGTCTGGCCGAACGTATTGGAGCGTACCCAACAGTTATGGACCGAGGGTAAGATATTAAGAGTCACAGGGAAATTGCGGCTCCGCGGAGACCAACTTTCCCTGGCCTGTGATCAGGCTCAGGAGCACATGTTTGATCAGTCGCCATCGACCGGCGGTAACGGGAACGGAATTATCAATGGAAATGGTAATGGCAACGGGAAGCATAGCGGAAACGGAAACTCTAACGGGTCGTCTAATGGACACCCTCAAACCGCGCCTGTCAGCCGTCCAAATCCAGAGCTCGCCGCGAACGGGGGTTCCTATCGGACGTTGTCTCTGGCCGTGACGGAATCGGACAACGCCGTTAACGACGCCCATATGCTACGGGAAGTCATCGGGGTTTTGCTGGAGTATTCCGGCCAAGACCGGGTTAATCTGGACATTCATACGCCCACCAGGCGAGTTATCATGGACCTGACGCCGGTCAACACCGGTTATTGTGATGAACTAGGTGAGCGGTTATCAAAGTTGCTTGGCGCCGGTTCGGTTCGTCTCGATGGCTCCCAGGATATAGGGTCCGAATAGACTCAAGCTGAGCTCCAACGGATAAACCTCCTTACTCATCTGCGTCAAGCTCCTTGTTCCCCTATTAGCCGATACGGCAAGTGTCGGCACTACGGTTAGCCAACTATCTGCCGCCACGCGCCTGGCTTAATAAGCCGTAGCTATTGCGCAGGTGATTCCCAACGCAGCTTACATCGTAGTTATTAATGACATGGCTCTACGGACACCAACATAAAATTTACGATATCGCCGAAAGACAGCGAGTATCACCGGTGGTTGAGTGAATTGACCATAAGACCAGGTGGAAACGGAGGAACATAACCAAAAGTTGGATTTGACGGGTATGGAAGGTGCTGGTAAGCTCCCTGAGTTGCGTCAGGGTTTACGCCGGTGTAGCCAGCCGGAGGGCAATGTCTAGCCTCAAACCTATTCCGAATCTGACGCCAACGTTATCATTATGGGAGCATCTAGTGCACGGACGACGCCGGAGCTAACCATGGTAACAGACTTAGTAAAACAGCATACCTTGTGTTGTCTTTCGATTGACAATACGTCGGATTCCCTGCGCAGGTATTCCCTCCCCTGCGAGCCCTAGCTTCTTTCTTCTCTCCCGTCACCTGATTCTGATCTCAGATCCGTGTACCGCCCTTTGTATCGTTCTGCAAGGCAGATTGTAAAGCGTGTATTTAGGGCAATCAAAACCAGCCCAATCGCCGCCTTGGCGCTCACAACTAAGATAACCGTGGTGAAATAACGAATATGAAGGACCAATTCAGTTCCGTCGTCGATCTGGACGCGGAACGCGTTAATGAGTTAGCTCGAAATTTTTGGTACTCAGCAATCTTGCGAGCCGCCATAAAGCTCGATGTCTTTTCCTTGCTTGAGGGAGTCAGTTTGACCTCCCAAGAAGTGGCTTCGGGCATCGGTGCGTCGCCCAGGTACACCCAGTCATTTCTGAATTGTTGTGTTGTCTTGGATCTGTTGGATAGCGATGACGACAAGTACACAAACTCATCTCTTACCTCTAGGTTCCTGGTAAAAAACAAACCGGCATACGTGGGCGGCCACGCACTTCACCATACCAATACGTGGGCATCATGGGGCAGGCTGGACGAGATAGTCAGGGAGGGCAAGACCCTTCTACCTTATGATACTGGGTTCGTTGATGCGGACACCTACTGGTCCGACTACATGATAGGCCAGCATAATCGGGCTACTTCGGGTCAGGCGCACTATTTGGTGGAGAGCCTCGACCTGACAGACAAGCGTAAGCTCCTTGACTTGGGTGGAGGGGCGGCAAGCTACAGCATTGCTCTCTGTGCGGGCAATCCCCAGTTGAAAGCGGTGGTGGCGGATCAAAAAGAGCCTCTTGCCATCGCCAGGCCCTTGGTCAAGGAAAGCAACCTAGAAAACCGCATCACCCTGCTGGAAGGCGATTTTTTCCAGACCGATCTTGGCAGCGGCTACGACGTTGTTCTGATCTCTGGCGTGGTTCTGATCAAGCCTGAGGAAGACTCACGCCGACTGTTCAAACTTGCCTACGATCTCATGGAACCGGGCGGACTTATCGTTATCCAAGACTATATGCGGATAGATCACGACGCTCAGCGTAACCGCTTGGATACACTGGAAGACCTGTATGTCCTTGTAGCTTTCGACCCAGGCGCCGGTGACCGAGAAGGAAAAGAAGTGGCGGAGTGGCTTGAAAGGGAAGGATTCCAAAACACCAAATTGATAGGATTACCCACCCAACTGGGCGTGGTCACCGGGGTAAAACCGGCATAGGACTCGCCTGAACTCCCGTCGTAGAATCTACCGGTAAATAATCCGCTGGACCGGTTTGAGAAAAGATTCTCAGCCGGCAATCTTACAAAATGAGGTGGTATACCATGATTTTAGAGAACAAACGTTCCCCGTTTGAACGGCTCAAGTCGCTACGGGAGTGCATCGACCGCAAGGGCTTCGCTCGTATCATGGAAGCTCACAACGGTCTAAGCGGTATCATCGCGGAAACTGCCCAGGTCGAGAAGAACGGCCAGGTTCTGGAATATGACGGTCTTTGGGAGAGTAGCTTGACGGACTCCGCCTCTAAAGGCTTGCCCGACGCGTCTATCGTCGGCAACGACTCACGAGTCCACACTATCAACGAAATTCTCACCGTCACGTCGAAGCCCCTCATAGTGGATGGCGATACAGGCGGCGAACCTGCCCAGTTCGAGTACTTGGTACGGACTCTAGAAAGATTGGGAGTGTCGGCGGTCATCATCGAAGACAAAGTGTACCCGAAGCGAAATAGTCTCGACGCTGCCGCCAATCAAGATCTGGAGGATCCTTGGGCCTTCGCGGAAAAAATTCAAGCGGGCAAGGAAATTGCAACCACCGACGATTTCATGATTATTTCCCGCCTGGAAAGCCTTATATCAGGAGCAGGAGTCGACGACGCGCTGAGCCGTGCGGAGCAATATATCAAAGCTGGTACCGATGGCATCATGATTCACTCGAACAAATCGGACCCCGCCGAGATATTTGCCTTTACGGATGCCTACCCAGCGTTGTGTCAACGTGCGGGACGGCGGCCCTTGCTGGTGAGTGTACCCACCACGTACAACACAATATCTGATGATGAGCTTATAGCTAGGGGATTCAACATTATTATCCATGCCAACCACATGCTCCGCGCCGCCCACAAAGCGATGTCAGAGGTAGCGGCCGCGATCCTGGAAGGAGGGAGCAGCCTCGCCGCAGGTCCAATATGTGCCCAGGTCAAAGAGGTGTTCGCTACCGTCGGTTTCGATCGAATCACGCGCAAAGACCGGGAGCGAACCGAGGCGCGCCGGCTCTTGTCGTCGGTGCCGAATCAAGTCGAAGCAGGGTCGAGGACTCGGGCGTAGGGTTGGCGTAACGGGCTCCGCAACGATTCGGAAGGTGGCGAGTCCCGGGGCCTACGTGATTCGTCCCATCCAAACATAAGCTATTGCCAGGGGGCTTACGCAAATGATAATTTTTTCCCCAGGGCCGGCGAATATCTCGGAGCGTGTACGCGCCGCCCTGACCAACCCCGACATAGGACACCGGGAGAGCGAGTTCACGGACTTGCTCCAAGAAACCCGATCTCAGTTGTTGCAAGTTTGCGGTGTTTCTGATGGATATGCCTGCGCGGTGCTGAGTGGTTCCGGTACCACCGGTATCGAAGCCTCCATCACCTCCCTCCGGGACGTGGGCAGCGGTGTACTGATTCTCGCCAATGGAGTCTATGGCGAACGAGCCGCCCAGATCGCCCAGGTGTTTCAGGTCCCGTATACGGTTGAAAAGTTCGACTGGACCTCGCCAATGCCGATGGATAAGGTGGAACAGCTTATCTCGGACACGCCTCATGACAGCGTGTACCTGATCCACCATGAGACCACCACCGGGATCCTCAACCCATTGGAACAGGTGGCTGGCATCGCCAAGAGCCACGGGAAGTGGGTGATGGTGGACGCGGTCAGCAGCATCGGCGGAGAAGAACTGGACCTTCCCGGATGGGGAGTCGATCTAGTCATCGGGTCGGCAAACAAATGCCTGAGGGGCGTGCCCGGTATTGGTTTCGTGGTCGTCTCCGCCGAGTTTCGGGAGGCCATCTCCCATCGCCACCAAGTGGCGTTCTCAACAGATCTAGTGAGCACATTGGACCGGGAGGAACGCGGTGAAACCCCGTTCACCCCTCCGGTGCAGACGATTTACGCCCTTCGCGAAGCTTCGGCGGAGTTGCTTGAGGAGGGCGTGTCATCACGCATCACCCATTACCAGGACATCGCCAAGTCTCTTCGTGACGGACTAACTTCCCTGGAGTTATCGTTCCTCGTGCCGCGGGAATACTTATCGAACACAATGACCACGGTGACGATGCCGGAAGGAATTTCCTACGAAGATCTCCATCGGCCCCTGAAAGAACAGGGATACGTCATTTACAAGTCGCAAGGGCATCTGAGCGAGTCGACGTTCAGGCTAGGCACCGTAGGCGTCCTATCCCAAGATGATGTCAGCGGATTCCTGGGGGCCCTCAGCCACCTTTTGTGATGCCGTTAGTGATTCCAACCGCCAGCAACTACGAGGATATTCATTGACCACCGCTGACTACTCGGCAAATTTCTACCATGATCATGCCGGCCGGTACGCCCAGGTGTCCGGCGAATTTATCCAATCCGTTTACACCAAGACCTCCCACCCGAAATTGAGACACGATTGGGATCTTTGGGACCGAATGATGGCGTTGGCGCCCGGCCGGCGAGGCTTGGATGCTGGATGCGGCGCCGGGGCCAGGGATGTGTTGCACGCCATCTCTGAGGGCTACGACGTAGTGGGGATCGATTCCATTGAGGAGAACATTCAAGCAGCCCGGGAATTGCACCAAGAGATTGCTGACCGGGTATTCGTGGCCGACTTGACCAACGCGCTACCCTTCGACAACGTGTCCTTTGACTTTGTGGCCTGTAACGCGGTTATACAACACATCGACCCGGAGATAGTCCAGAGCGTAGTCTTGCCGGAGTTTGCCCGGGTGTTGCGTTCTGGCGGGGTACTGGAGTTGATGTTCAAATGCGGTGACGGCGTTATCACCGTCTTCGACAAGGACTACGGGATAGACCGCACCTTTCGGTTGTACCAGGCCAGCGAACTATTGGAGATGCTCAAGGGGTTGGGACTCAGTTTGATAGAGGCTGAACCTCCCGAGGAACTGGGCGGACTGCTGTACTTCACCGACCCTAAACCCGTGGATCACTGCGTATTCTTCGCACGTAAGGCAGGCGATAGCCTGTAACCTGAGCCTCGCCCTTTGTGTGTGTCATCCCTGGGGGATGAAACTCTTGATGAGATCGGCCAACTCCACCGGCTTGTGGTATCCAATGTCGTGGATGGTGTTCGGGATCCAGTGAACTTGGACGTCCTTGAGGAATCCGGCGGCAGCGGTCACCATTTCTTCCCGGCGGATGGAGAAATCTGAGCCAGCCCGATCGGGCCTTGGTCCTGCTGCTACGATCATCGCCGGGCAGGTGATAAGGGGCAATACGGTGGATGGAGGCTGGTCCCACATGGCACGGATGACCTGGGCGTGGTTGTCTGGATGTAAGATGTCCCTGATCTGCCCTTCAGCATCTTCGTAAACCATGGTTTGAACGATGCGCTCCAGGTCGTCTGACCAGCAATCAGCCAACTGTACCCGCAACCGGTCAAGAAATTCCTCACGCTTTCCGGACACGTCACGAGGCCGCACCCGTTGGGAGAACTCTTCCCAGTTGGTATCCCGGGAGTTTTGGCCGCCCAAGAACCCTCCGTCGATCATCACCACCCGGTTCACCCTATCTGGATAAAGGGCTGCCATGTTGGTAGCGACGTTCCCACCCCAGGAGTGGCCCAATACTGCGGCCTTGTCCATCCCCAAGTGGTCCATTAGTCTGGCCACGTCTCCTGATAGGGTTGCCCAGTCGTAGCCGGTTGTGGCTTGAGTTGTCTGACCATGGCCCCGCTGGTCGGGCGCGATGATTCGATAGTGGTCGCGGAGCAGGGGCACTACGATATCGTACCAATGGGACGAGGATGCCAATCCGTGCAACGCCATCACCGGAGGGCCGTCTCCTCCCCAATCCAGGTACCGCATGCGCAGGTCGCCTACATCCGCCCAATGCTCCACTGGGCCGCCTGATACCGTCAAATCAACGCCTCCTAGCCCGATCGTGCATTCCCTTTACTTCTTTTGTTCGCGCGCCGTCACTGGGGACCGGCGAACGTGGTGTTCGTGCTCTAGCCGTCTTTGCGTTCCATCTCCAAAAGTTTGGCCTTAACCCGAAGACCTCCGGCCCCGTAGCCTCGAAGGTCACCGTTGCTGGCTATGACCCGGTGACACGGTATGATCAGGGCATAGGGGTTTTTGGCCATCGCCTGTCCTGCCGCGCGGGCGGCCAAGGGCCTGCCTGCCTCGGCGGCCAGCCAGGCGTAGCTACGGGTCTCTCCCGGCGGTATACTTCGGCAGGCGGTATAGGCCGCGCCAAAAAATGGCGGGACGCCCCGCAGGTCCAGGTTTATCTCATCCAAGGCGGTTGTCTCCCCCTGGAAGTAGCGCTCCACACAGGAAACCACCTGGGTAAAGCCATCGGCATCCTCGGTGGCGTGGTCCAGAGACGAGCCCAGATCCTCCAGCAATTCTTGGGGAGACGGCTGGAAGCTTAACCGGCACAGGCCAAAGTCCGAGGCGACAAGGCCAACCCACCCCATGTTCACCTGGCATATGTGATAGCGGTTTGCTGTCACGTGTTCCTCCGGCGCAGACTCCTCAGCAACAAGGGCATGCGCAATTCGATCCAAGCTTGGGCCAGATTGAGGCGCCCTCCATCGTCCAATTGTCTTCTGCCATAACGGCTACGGACGTAAGAATCTATAACTACCGACAATTGGTCCCGATGGTCCGGCAGGAGTTGAGACAAGCGCTGGCGGTATTGATACGGAGTCTGATGGGCGACCGGTCCAACGGAGGCCAACCTGCCAAGAAATGCCAATCGCCTGTAGGCTACGTGGGGGTCTTCGGCCGGGTACATATACTTCCGCCACAGCAAGTTGCCTACGAAGCCGCCCACGACGGCCACGCCGAATATGCCGGCCAGCCAATAAAGAATCTTGGTTATCCCTGTTCCGAACACGGTTGTTTGTGACCCTCTGCCCCCTCCATCAGTTGGGAATAATCCGTCGTCGCAGTCTTCGAAGTCATCGTCTTCGCACTCGTCCTCCAGGGGGCCTTCCGCATCGATCGACGTGTCTTCGCTCCCAACCACAGCCTCAGTCGACACCGGTAAAGGGAAGGATTTCCCAGGGGTAGGCTCCGCGGCTATCCAGCCATAGTTGGGATAATAGACTTCAAGCCAGCCGTGCGCGTTGCTATCTAGAACCACGTAAAGGTCTTCATTCACCACTTTGTCGCCCGTAGTGTATCCTGTGGCCATCCGCGCCGGCACGTCCACAGACCGCAACATTACGGTCATCGCTGAGGCAAAATATTCGCTATAGCCCCTTTTCAAGGTGAAAAGAAAATGGTCCACACCATCGCCGTCGAAAGGAGGAGGATCAACCGACAAAGTGTAGGGAAGGGTTTTCAGATACTCCTTTATAGCTTGTGCTTTATCGAAAGGGGTATCGGCGTCCGCAGTGAGCCTTTCCGCCAAGGTCCTCACACGCTGGGGTAAGTCGTCGGGTAGCTGCGTGTATTTTTCCAGGACCCATGACGGATAATCCGTGCCTGAGTTTCGAAGTTGTCCTGGTGTAGCCAGGGACACCGAAGATGTGATGCTATAGGTGTCTCCTCTCTTGATGGTACGTTTGGGACTCCGGACGGACAGGACATCCGCTTGCTCCGGAAGAACGTCCGCCAGAACGACTTGCTCAACGACGCCGTTCTTGGATCGGGTGACATCGACTAGGCGGAATTCGTTGGGAAGCCTGGCCGCCAATGAGGAATCGGTGGCCGGCGACCCCCCCGAGTTGAAGGATTGCTGGAGATTAGACGCAACCCGAGCCACGGGCCGAGGATGATTTCGGGCGCCGTTAGACTCGGTAAAATCGATCGTGTAGGTAGGCGACTCGTAGGTCTCGATCTGGACGTCCCGGCTTACCTCGACCACTTGGTCTCCCGCAAAGAGGGTCTTGGAGTCGTATTGAGGAGTTATCGAATAGCTGACGTCAAATCGGCTCGCGTAAGGTTGGGGTGAGGCCAAAGGTGGGGTCCAATCAACGGGCTTCAATACTGTTTCATCGGATATCCAGCCTTTGGCGGTGTAGGTGCCATAGGTCCGGGCCTTCCAATACATAGGGACAGGGGATTCTACCCAAAGTACCTGGGTAGGGGCGGGATTGATGGTGCCTTGGAATGCCAGGACATCCCCCCAGATGCGATAACCCAGGGGACGCCTTGCCGGGAGGCCGGCAAACAATCGGTTGAAGTCGTCCTCATAGCTTGTGAGAGGTGTTCGAAAGAACTCGTACGTGGCGTTGGCAGGGCCGAATTTGCCTCCGACAGGAAGCAAAGAAGCCACCACTAAGACGATACAGGCTAGGACAAAGGTATCCCAAAAAGAAAGAAGCCCGAGGTGGTCATCGTAAGTAACATTTCGCCTTGCCCACTCTTGTCTCCGCCGGACCGATTGGACTCGTGCAATCAGCAGAAGTCCCGTGAATAGCCACAAGATTAAATGGGCGCTGGCCTGGGGTGGCAGGTAGGTTAGGTTGGATAGCAGTCCCGCGCCTCCCAGGGCGAAAACCCCCCAGAAATTGCGGTAGCGGAAAAACATCCAAGTTGCCAGGAACCCGGCCAGCCAGATCAAGGTCATAAGGCCAAAGGCGAACGGAACCGTGTCTATGTTGATGGAGCCGGTCCTGGCGGCTTCAACCCACAGGCTCAGCCGGAACCAGAGCTGGTCCGCATTGGTCACCGTGACGTCCGCAATTTCCCGGGAGGTGAATTGCCAGACGATCACCAGTAGACCCACGGCGGCCCCAATAGGTAACATCAGGCCGGCCCAAGCCGGTATCCGGTATAGTAATATGCCGGTGAGCATGGCCATAATGACCAGGCTGGTTAACTCCATGCCGGGCACCCACTCGGCCTGCTCCACGGAGAATATAACCACCCACAGATTCATTGCTAGGAAAAGGAACGCGAGCCAGCCGTCGGATGGCCGGAAGAATCTGGCGATGGCGAATAGACTATCGGCAGTAACTTCCGTGCTCAGCCGTTCGCGAACAGCGCCGGGATCAGCCAACCGGTTGACGGTCACGCTGTTGTCTCCTGTGCGGTAGTCTCGGGCATCTGCCCCAAATGGTTTTCCGGGTGGTCCACCGGAAAGCTCAGGGCTTCGTTCAAAACCTGATCTTTCTTAACGGTGTAGGTGGCGATATCGTTGGCGAATAGGATGTCCACTAGAAACTCGGGGTTGGTGGTACCGCCAAAATCGCTGGGGTCTATAAGCACCACGGCCACGTTAACTCCTTGCCGCCGAATGCTGTTCAGCGCGGGTATCCACTCGGTGCGGGTAGACGGGGTTATTACTGTCAAGGTGTTGAAACGGCTCATCTGGCCCCGGAGGTCATATAGAAATCGCTCCAACGAAGTGGTTCCGGTGGCCTGGACCTCCGCTAATGCCTCCAACAGACGGCCCTGGTGCTCCGGACTCGTATCGGGCCGAAAGATGTAAGAGCTGTCCCCATTGGCCGCCAGTCCCACGGGCATCGATAGATCCACCAATCGGGAGATTATTGAGGCGGCGATCGTTACCGATAACTCCTCGGTGTTGTTAACCTCGTCATCCTGGGCCCAATGGGAGGTGCGTTGCATATCCACCACCACCCAAGCGTCCGCCGATAGACCCAGGTCGAAATCTTTGACCATTAGCTTGTTCATCTTTGCCGTGTATGGCCAATGGATGCGGCGGAAGCTATCTCCGGGGGTGTATTCGCGCACTGCGGAAACGTCGGTGGTTATTTGATGTACCGGCCGGGTTGTCTTGCTGTCACTGGGAAGGTGAGAGAAACGGAGATCCAAGTCCGGCAGCGGCTCGACTGCCGGAAAGACGATGAAAGGCACCGGGTCCAGGAAACGCCTCTTTAGATGGAATACCCCCAAGGGGTCTTGGCTGGTAATTTCCACTTGGCCGACGTTGAATATACCCCGCTTGCTGAGGTAGGTGTCGGTCCGCCACGTCCTGGATTGGTCCCCAACCATCGCCACGCCACGGCCGGTGGAATATCCGGGCAGATCGGTGAACTCAACGACTTCCAGCCAGGATTTGGGCAGCTTGTTCTTGTTACTGATGCGGATCCGGCCTTCCAAGTATTCGCCAACCTGGCCCCTGCTGGAGATGCGGGTCAATTGCAATTCCATGCCTCGCAGGTTCAGCCACGCCCAAGTTAATCCGATGGTTCCAAACAACAGTAAGGCATAGAGGAACCGGAAGAAAAAAGCGAATCCGGTTCCGAAGGTGTAAAAGGTTATGACAAAAAGTAGAACCAGGATCCCTAGAGTTCTTTTGCTCAAAAGCTTGCTCTTCCTACACGCTTAGCTAAAGGTCCTGGGTCGCGACTAGCAGGGAAAGCCTAGGCGGCTTGCCATAAAACGGCCTCTGCCGGTTGGGTCGTGCATGGACTGGCATCCCCAGTTGCATAGCGGGGACTAGCGAGTTGCCCCTGGTACGGTTAATGTGTTGAGCAAGTCGGACACCAGGTCCGCGCTACGAACGCCCCGCATCCGGGCTGAAGGGGAGAGAATGATTCGGTGAGCGGTGACTGGGGCAGCTAACATCTTGATGTCGTCGGGAATCACGTAATCCCGGTCCAACACCAACGCCAACGCTCTGGCGGCCCGAAAGAGTCCCAATGAGGCGCGTGGCGAGGCGCCCAGCGCCACGTCCCGATGATTCCGTGTGGCCTCGGTGAGGCTTACGATGTACTCCCGCACGGCCCGGTCGACATAAACCTCTTTGGCTGCTTGTTGTAGACCAATCACATCTTTCGGGTTTGCCACGGCTTCCAAACTATCGATGGGGTGTGCCTGCTCTTGTTGCTCAATGACCGCCAATTCTTCTTCGAATTCGGGATATCCCAAACTGATGCGCATCAAGAACCGGTCCAATTGGGCTTCGGGCAATGGGAAAGTACCTTCGTACTCGATGGGGTTTTGAGTGGCCACCACGACGAAGGGATGCTCCAAGTGGTGGGTTACGCCGTCTACGGTAACCTGCAGTTCTTCCATCGCTTCCAGCAACGCCGACTGGGTCTTGGGCGTCGCCCGGTTGATCTCGTCGGCGAGCACGACTTGTGACATGATGGGACCCGGACGAAACTGGAATTCCCCAGTTGCTTGGTTGTAAATCGAGACTCCAGCTACGTCACTGGGCAACAGGTCAGGCGTGAACTGAATACGCTTAAAATTACAGCCTATGGATATGGACAAGCTCTTGGCCAGCATTGTTTTGCCCACACCCGGGACATCTTCAACCAAGATGTGCCCCTGGGCGATCACGGCCGCCATTGCTTGCTCTATCACGGCCCTTTTACCAACGATCACTTTGGATACGTTGTCGATGATTCGTTGGGCTACAGCGGTATGGGTCAATTGTTCTAGCAAGGACCTCCTCCCAAATAGCGGCTACGTAAAACGGTCACTTTACCTGAGTTTACCACAGTGAATAAGCCTAGCAACACCCCGGATGCCGGACGTGCGATCTGGTCGAAATTCCGGTTGATTTATCGAATGTCGCAAGCACGTGCCGATGGTACGGCGGCCGCACCCAACTCTATGCCGGTACATCCAAGAAATACATCGATAACGTATTATTCTATAGTTCTGGGCTTGTTTTCGGACCTGTCTTTGCCCGGAGACCGTAGTGCTTGGGACCGCGATCAAATCCGCCATCCCGGAGAGTTGATCTTCCAAGAGGATCAACAGCGGCCCTTCCCTTCTCTGGGGTAACATAGACATCATCCGAGTTACAAATACCTTGAGCCGCTAATCTCCCATGAGGGCAGAAAAAATCATGACGATTTCATTGATTCGGAGCCGCTGGGCGGTCTTTGGAGCCACCTTATTACTGAGTCTGGTTCTTGCGGGCTGCGGAGGCTCTACGCCGGCATCCGCGCCGGATTCACCATCGGAGCCTAAGGCCGAGGCGGAAAAGCCGAACACTGGTGACACGGCGGAAACAACTAAACTCTCGGCGGAAAATCCCGTAGTGGTCTTGCCCCCCAGTGAGGACCTGGAGCGCCGGAAAAAATTGGCGGAACTGCTGCCAACGGCTTCAGATTCCAAGGTAGAACCCAAACCGGCAACTAATACCGAATCGTCCGGCTTGGTGGCCCAAACCGATAAATCCAGCGCAGGCGCCCCTACGCCCACCGACATGCAAGGCGCCCAGAAAGAAGAGGCGTCCGCGAATCCAGAGATTCAACGATCCGCTGACCCCACCGAAACCCCCTATCCAGAGAGCCCCACCTTTATTGAGCCGCAGCAACCTCCACCAGGGCGGAGGGTCGGCGGTTTTATCGGCAACGAAGGCGCGGAGATCAGGGGAATCGTGGCCTGGATCAACACGGAGCCCTTGTCCCTTGCCGAGTTACGGGGAAAGGTGGTCCTGGTGGATTTTGGACCTATACCTGCATCAACTGCATCCGAACCATGCCCTTTCTGAAGCAGTGGTACTCCAAGTACCAGGACGATGGCCTGGTGATCTTGGGTGTTCACTCGCCGGAATTTGATTTCGAGAAGGAGCTAGATAATGTGGTGATGGCCACCAAGGATTACAGTATCTCCTGGCCCGTGGCCTTAGACAACAATTTCATCACTTGGAGGTCCTACTCCAACCGGTTCTGGCCGGCCAAATACCTCATCGACAAAGACGGTGTGGTGCGCTATACCCACTTTGGCGAAGGCCGATACGCGGAAACTGAGGAAATGATCCGGAAATTGCTGGTGGAAGCAGGGGCGGACTTTTCCGGCGAAACTTCCGCCCTGCCCGTGGACCCGACCATCGACCCAACCTACCGCGCTGACCGCAATGCCGAAGTAACCAGAGAGTTGTACGCCGGATACGAGCGAGGGCGCTCCGACGTTCTGTACGGCAGAGGCGGCTATGTTCTTCAGGAAGATTATTATAAAGAAGTGGATGCGGTTATGGGATTAGTCGCGCCAGATGAACTGGAGCCCCATGCGGTCTATTTGAACGGTGAATGGCGGGTCGGCCCTGAAAGCGCCAAGCATGGCCGGATGTCCATGAATTATGAAGACTACCTCACTTTGGTCTATTCGGCACGCAGCGTCAACGCCGTATTGACCTCGGACTCGGGGGAGCCCTACAAGGTTAGGATCACCGTGAATGGCGACTATTTAACGGAAGATAACAAGGGCACGGACATCACCATTGGAAGCGATGGCGAGAGCTATCTGCTGGTTACGGGCCACGGTTGTACAACGTCTTGGAAAACCCATCCTACGTTCGCCCCGAAACCCTTCGAAGGGCTTCCGATTCGCCCGATTTTGGGCTGTTTGCCTTCACCTTCGGGGTCTATTAAGAAGGCCGGCTGATGGATCTCCGATTTCGCCTACCCCACCTGCCCTTGATCCCGGTCCTCCTGACCGTGGCGCTAGGCTTGGTGGTGGCATGCACCTCGGCCTCGGTCCTGGCCGGCCCGGCAGGCAAAGTTGGCAGCCCGGCGCCCGAATTCGAGGGTATAGCCAACTGGATCAACTCAGAACCGCTGACGATGAAAAAGCTTCGGGGCAAGGTCGTTCTCATAGACTTTTGGACCTACACCTGCGTCAACTGCATCCGCACCATGCCATACCTGAAGGAGTGGCATGACAGGTATGCTGACAAAGGATTGGTGATTGTGGGGGTTCACTCTCCCGAATTCGAGTTCGAGAAACTCACCGAGAACGTGGCGGACAGCGCCCAGGAATTCGGCTTGAGTTACCCCATCGCCCAAGACAACGATATGGGTACTTGGCGGGCATATGACAACCGGGCCTGGCCCGCAAAATATTTGGTGGACAAAGACGGTATCGTCCGATACATACACTTTGGTGAAGGCGCTTACCAGGAAACTGAAATGGAGATCCGCCGGACGCTAACGGCAGCCGGAGTGGACTTATCCGGCGTTATGCCGACCAGCGCTAAAGAACCCCGGCCTGACCCCGCAGCCCGGGACCGGGATCTGGGCAAGCGGCTGACGCGGGAGATTTACGGTGGATTCCGTCGCAATAACAACCGCAACGGTCTTTACGTCACCCAAAATGAATATTACGAGGGCCCAGGCCAGGTCGTGGACTACGTCGACCCTGGAGATCACGATAACCACTTTGTGTACCTGCATGGTCCCTGGTTCAACGGCTTGGAGGAGCTGCGCCACGGCCGCAAGACCGAGGCTTATGAAGATTATCTGGCTCTGCGATTCTCCGCGATCACCGTGAACGCCGTGATAAACGCCGATGACGCACCGCCGTTCCAGGTTCGGGTGACCATCGATGGACGTCCCTTACGGCCCGATGAAGCTGGTCCTGACGTCGTCGTAACCGAAGAAGGGAGCTTCTTCACCGTCGACGAGCCACGTCTGTACGAAGTCGTCGCGCTCCCGGAGTACTCCAGCCATGAGCTAATTCTCAGTTCCAACTCAGAGGATTTCGCGTTGTTTGCTTTTACCTTCGGAGCCTACGAGGAAGGTCCCTAACAGAATGGAGAATCGATTCATCCGTCCGATTGCCCGGAACTCTATTGCGGTTCTGATCTTTTTCGTTGCTACTTTGGCCGTGGCATGTGGCGGCGCCGCAACCACTGTCCCCACCGAGGTTCCCGTGGCCGCTTCGCCCTCGGTCGATGGCTCTGGTCTCAAAACCATCGTCGCTACCAAGGTATTGGAAGTGGGGAAACAACGGGTCGCGTTCATGCTCACCAGCCCCAAAGCCCTGATCAAAGTGCCGGAAGTACAGGTCACATCCGTTTTTTTGGGCGAAGGAAAGGCCGTAAGTGAAACCAAATCGGCCGGATTCCACCTATGGCCCTACGGCGTTCGAGGCTCCTACGTTACGGAAATAAACTTCGACCGCCCCGGACCATGGCGACTGGACGTTGTAGTCGAGGGTGAAGATGTCCAAGGTAAGGCCGAGGCCATATTAAACGTGTCGGAAGGGGGCGGAGTGCCGAATATCGGGTCGATTCCTCCCTTGAGCCGAAACAAGACCCTGCAGAGCGTCGAGTCGATCGAAAAACTGACCACCGACTATGCTCCGGACCCGGACCTTTATCAAATAACGGTTGAAGACGCCGTCGCCACCGGTAAACCCACTGTCGTGGTGTTTGCGTCGCCGGCCTTTTGCACCAGCCCTACTTGCGGACCTCAAACCGCCACCCTGTCCGAACTCAAGTCCGGCCACGTGGGTGAAGCCAACTTCATCCACGTGGAGATCTACGAAACCCCCGACGAAATTCAGGGCGACCTGACCAGAGCCACGCTGTCTCAGCCGATCCAAGATTGGGGCATCAGCGGCCTACCCGACTGGTTCAACGAGTCTTGGACGTTCGTCCTAGATTCGGATGGCCGGGTTAGCCAGCGCTTCGAAGGGTTCGCTACTCTGGAAGAATTGGAATCCGCTTTACGATCAGTGCTACCCCAGTCTTAGGTGTGACATGAAAAGCCTCAGCAAGCTCATCAAAGGCGATTCAAAGGAAGGGTCCCCCAGCCGGAGAGACAACCGCAGTTGGGCTGTAGCCATACCAGTGGCGGCCGTCCTGGTAGGCGTGGGCATCTTTTTGAGCACGGTGATCAATCCCCTGTTCGGACGTTACGTGCATTGGGACTGGATGGCGGTTCTAGCCCCGGTCTTATTCATCGCGGCAGTTGCCGCCGTTCGCCGCCGTTGAATCTAACCCGCCCTTGCCGAGGCCACGACCGTAGGGTAGGATTAGCGGCGGAGAACCAAACACCGCCGTTTTAACCCAATAGTCTCCAGCCGGACCAGGGCGTTTATCGTGCCAGTGACCGGACCTGCCCTTTCCTTCTGAACGTTCAAATACGGGTATTAGACCTCTAAAATCCTTGAAACGGAGAGTTGACGATGGCCGTACAGTCCACCCATGCAACCGCGGTAAGCCAAATGACCGAGGCATGCTCCAATTTCTTGAATAGTCTTAGTGCATACCAAAAAGCCAAGACCGTTTATTCCTACCTGGACGGTGAGCGGATCTTTTGGTACTATCCGCCGCTGAACCGCCATGGTCTCCCGCTACGGGAGATGGACGCTAAGCAACGGCAACTGGCTTATGCGGTGATGGCTAGCGGCCTTACCGATAAGTCCTACGAGCAGGCCAAATTGATCATCGAACACGAAGATGTTCTGGGACCGTTGGAAGTGGAACAAGACAAGGTCACGTTCCTTCGTGACACGGAACGCTACTATTTCACCATCTTCGGGGAGCCGGGCGGATCAGACCCGTGGGGATGGCGTGTGGAAGGCCATCACGTCTGCCTCAACTACAGCATTTGGAACGACAAAGTTATCTCGGTCACGCCCTTTTTCTTCGGCGCAAATCCCGCTGAAGTCCGCAAGGGCCCCAAGAACGGATTGAGGATACTGGGAGATCGGGAAGATCTGGCCTTTGAGCTTATGGAAAGCTTGGACGCCGGCCAGCAGAGCAAAGCCATCATCTACGATGAAGCGCCGTTGGACATCCTCACCTACAACAGCTCCAAGGTTTCCTTGCCCCGGGAAGAAGGACTCCCGGCCTCCCGAATGTCGGGCACTCAGCAGGAGATGTTGATGGCGTTGGTGACCCTGTACGTGAGCCAGGTGCGCAGCGACGTTGCCCAAGAAAGGCTGGACGCGTTCAAAACCAACGGTATCGATGGCATCCACCTGGCCTGGGCCGGTCCCGTGGACAAGACCAAGGCCCATTACTACCGCTTGCACGGCGGCGACTTCCTGGTCGAGTTCGACAACCGCCAGGACGGCGCCAACCATATTCACTCGGTGTACCGGGACGTGGAGAATGACTTCGCCTCGGACGTGCTGCGCCAGCACCTCCTGCTTTACCACGTTCTTTAGGCGGGGTGTCAACCCGAAATCACCATAGTGAACCCGGCTCAGGCCGGTGGACTGGCCTTGCCCAATCCCAAGTCCTTGGCTAGCAACGCCTACAAGTTAACTTTGCCCGCTGATCTGGCGCTACGGGCCGTCAACGGTTTTCAACTTGTCTGGCCTGATCCGCGTCAAGTGCGTTGTGGATGATTGGCTGTTTGTTGACGTCTGTCATTGCTCCGAAAATAGAATCGGCAACCTTCGGCGGCACACTTCGTCATTCCGGCGCCAGCCCTTCGGCGGAAGGGCGGCGAGGCTCCGACTTCGTCGCTAGACTCGGAGTGACGCAGCATCGCCCTCCAACCTCCGTGTTTTGGCTCCTTGCTGTTTGTTCCGTAACGACCTGACTCCCTCCCTACCCGCCGCGATATCCGACGACCCTCGCACTGGCGGTCTTCTTTTTGGTCTAATTATCAAAAAACGGCCAATATTGGTTAAACTACCAAAGCTAACCTTTAAATAAAGTGCCCTACAATGTTGTTCAAATGGCTCCATGGACCGCTCTGTAACCCAAGTTATAGAACAAACCGGTTCGTGGCCGCCTCATATATAACGGGGTCACACCCACCATTCTTGGAGTATGACCAGTTAACTAAATCAAGGAGTTGACCATGAAACTTGTCGTAGTGGGAGCAGGCCAGGGTGGATCAAATATTGCCGATGAGTTTGTCGCGCTGGGGAAGTGGGTGTGGAAAAACCGGCGCATCAGAATATTTACCGGAACGGATGAAGAACCTCTGTCCAAAGGGGTATTCGCGGTAAACTTGGGAGCAGGGGACCTCTACGGTCTTAACCATATCCCTCAAACCGATGACCATACAATATTGTTGGGAACCACCGACGAGTTCCGTGGGCGGGGGGCCGGCAAGGTCAACGCCGACGGAGCAGAGCAAGCAAGGCGGGGGGGCCACAAGATAGTCTCTACCATTCGGGACAACGGAGACGTCCCATCCGCCGACGCCATGTTGGTGATCGCCACAACCGCCGGGGGCACCGGGTCCGGCTCGGTGGGCGTGATCGTAGACTTGCTGAAAGAGGCGTTCAAAAAGCCGATCTACGCGTTGTTGGTGTTGCCCTTCGAGAATCAGTACGACGACCCCGACAGCATGGTAAACACCGCAACCTGCTTGAAGAGGGTCATGGATAATTCCTCCGCCGACGCCGTCTTCTTGGTGGACAACCAGAAGTTCGTCCGCGGCAACCAGACCATGACCTACAACTACGAGACGATGAACCGTAAGATCGCCGATTCATTCATGGATATCCTGTGCGTTGGCGAGGAAACCGACCGCCGCTACATCGGAGAAGTGCTCGACGCCAACGACGTCATACGCATCCTCCATGGCCCTACCGCCATTGGTATCAGCCATACCTCGATTCCCAAGAAACAGACATCTTTGTTGGGCCGCTTCCGAAGTTCTGCTCCCAAGGCCAACCACTTTTCGGTCGCTAAGAATCAGATCGAGCGGGCGCAGAATGTATTGCATCAAGCGTTAGGCGAACTCTCCATCGATTGTGAAATTTGGGAGAACGGCGAGGCCCATTACGACGCCCAAAACGTCCTGGGTCTATTCAGCGGTCCTGCCGACGAAGCAACCGAAGAGATCGTGGAAATGATGGACAACACTCTGGCGGAGCGGGTTCCCGGAGCTGGCCGAAGGAAGGGCACCTATCCGGGCAGGGTTTCGGACACAATCAGTTTCACAGTGATTATCTCTAATATCGGTGAGGGCTCGGCCATGGACAAAATTGAGACCTTCTTCACCGACGCTACCCGGATGCTGGGCGAGGTCCAGCACAAGCGGGAAGGAAGACAAAACAAATGGGAAACTGCCTCAGAGGCCGCGGCAAATTTACCCAATCTCTAACGGTCAATCGATGGTCTTCCTTACCTTGCAATTATTACGCGGATATCGCGATAGGAGCTAGTCATGAGAAATTCGAGAGCGCCCGAGGGCCGTGGCACTCCAAAGCCGGTTATTTTCCTAGTTTTGATCGCAGTGTTGCTATTCGCTGGGTTGGCCGCAACCTATTTCACCCAAGGATTCGGCGCGTTTCCGGCGACGCCCGCCCAGGCCGAAGTAATAGAGCTCGTCGCCGATCCAGTGGCACAGCCGTCAGCCGATACGGTTCCTGAAGCGGTAGCCGAAGCACCGGTGGTCATCTTGGCGCCGACGGCAACGCCGGTCCCCGAACCCACTGCCGTTCCGGCCACCGCCGTCCCGGTGCTTCGTCCCACGGCGACGCCGATACCAGTTCCGGCCGTCGTCTCCGAACCGGAGAAGACCGTCGAAGCCGTGGTAGTAGCAGATGAAAGTGAGAATCTGAATTTCCTGCCCGACGTGAAGTTTGGCGACGTCCTAGATGAAGGCCTGATGAAACTGAAAATGCCCGGCGGTGAATCGGTGGATACCTGGTACACTTTCCAGGTTGATACCGAGAAAAGGGATATCACCGTATTCTTTGCTCTGTTCGATGCGGAACGGCAGTCGGTGCTCAGCACCGTTCAGTTGAACAACTACACCAGAGGATCCGAATTACAGAAAGGTATGGTCACCCTTTACTACGAGGACGGATCCGAAAGGGTGCTGGCTTTCGATGGCGTCGAAGGCACAATGACTCTGACCCAGCACTACAAGGTGCCGTTTGGGCCCAGCATGTTCTCCCCTGACCTGCGCCGCTCCCTGGTGTATTATGGGCTTAAGCTCCAGGACGAAGCTGCGGGCCTGACCATGGAGCTGCATCTGGATATCAGCGGGCTCTCGGAAAGCGAGAAGATGGTATTCAAGCAGTCGGCCCCCAGAGAAGTGACAACCGCTCTGGCTGAGATCAAGGTGATGGCCGACCAGATCGAGGATTTTCGGTACAGCCGGTAATCAGTACGTTTCAAAGTGGTCGGACGGGGAAAGCACCCTGTCCGGCCTTTTTTTCCGCTCCTCTCCTCGCGCCTGTTCCTATCTACTCTCTTCCAAAATGATTCATATCTCGCCCGGCAATCGAAGGGATATCCTTTAGCCCGGCGTCTTAGAGATCGAAGCTGATGCATCGAATCGTCTGGGCCTTGGATGCCCGGATTTTGCAGGAACTGGAACATTAAACTGACACGCCATCATCTTTACCGAAAAGGCAAACTTGTCTGAAGCCAATCCCTCTGCTAAAATCTGCCCCATCAGGCCATCGTTATGCGTAACGGGCCCATCGGGGGCGACGGATCCTAGAACCGATGGGAATCAGAACCATGAGTAGGAGGAGTAGAGATGCCGTCATTTTGGGAGAATCTACGGTTTGCCGGTGGTAACCCCGAACAATCAG
>Ga0207966_1000455_pt1 | contig 23486 bp, 26 predicted proteins | sample Knorr_S23_td_NAD_FD_185611 | JGI IMG/M metagenome (GOLD analysis project Ga0207966, IMG submission 185611) | Marine microbial communities from Southern Atlantic Ocean transect - Knorr_S23_td_NADW_ad_2500m_LV_B (SPAdes) (version 2) | ecosystem: Environmental > Aquatic > Marine > Oceanic | place...
TTTTTATTAATTTCTGTATTATTATCTGGAATTTTCAATATAGCATTTTCAAGCATTAATCTACGATCTGAAATATCTAAGCTTAAAGCTGCTTCACTACCTCCGACGCCAATCAATACAGACATTGAAGGTGAATTCAATTCAGCCATAGCAAGCAAAGTCCCTCCAAGTGAAACACCTATACCTTTTATTTCTTCTTCGTAAGACAGATCGTGTCCTTTTGTATCAATAAATGTAATTATTGGGATATTAAATTTCGAAGCCAAGCTAATTGCCCTTGTACATTTTCTGAAATCTGTAGATGACAAACCATTTTTTCCAATTGATGAACTTGCATCTTTAATATATTCTTGGGCTACTAACATGACTGTTTGCCCTCCCAATTGTGCTAATCCTGTAACAATTCTTTCACTATTTTCTAACAATCTATCACCTTTGAGTTCAAAAAAATGTTCGAAAACCTTATCCAAAAAAAGTGAGGCCGATGGACGTGATAGATGTTGTGAAATATATTCTCTTTTATCTATCGGAATATCAGATAAAGCGAATTCATTTACTTTTTTATTTTTGTTTTCATAAACTAATTTATGCCGATTATTTAACAAATCAATAATTCTAGATATTTCCTCTTTTTGATGATTCCTATTCACTATAGAATCTATCAATCCTCTGGAAACAAGGGAATCAGAAGTTCTCGATTCAAATTTTACTGACCCAGAAGAATGTTTCAAATCTTTCAAAGGACTCAATCCAACAGAAGCACCAGGTTCAGACATAATAATATCTGAAAAGGTAGCTAATGTCGCATAAGCTTGGCCAGTACATGGATTAGTTAATAATGAAATTGAAGGTATATTAAATTTTTTTGCATTTGCCATAGATAAAGTTATTTTTGCCATTTGCATTATTGAAATCATTCCTTCTTCTAAACGAGTTCCTGAACTTGAAATTATAGAAACAATAGGTAGTTTTTTTGATACAGCCAAATCAATAGCTAACGAAATTTTCTCTCCTGAGATTAAACCTAAATTCCCTCCCATAAATGAAAAGTCTAGTATTGTTAATATACATCTATTCCCTCCAATAGATGCATATCCGGTTAAAACAGAATCATTTAATCCTGTGCGTTCAGTATCCTTTTGGGCTCTCTTAGCATAATCAGGATATTTATCATAAATATAATTAAATTCATTTGGTAATTCCTGATTAAATTCAACATAAGATTCTCTGTCTGTCAGTAAATTTATTCTTTCATATGGTTTAATATAAAAATGAAAATTACAATTGTGACAAATTTTATAAGTAGAATATAATTCAGAATCCTTAATTTTCTTATCACACTGAAGGCAATTCTCTAAAGATTCAATAGAATAACTATCTATCAACTCATTAATTTCATCTATATTTCCATTAGTAGAATTATGATCCAAATTTCAGCCAATCTGTTGATGTATTTTAATTAATTATAACATCTCTTGATTTAATAGAATTCTGCATTGGTCCTACTATTCCTTCTTCTTCCAATTCATCCATTAATCTGGCAGCTCTAGGATAACCTATTCTAAGCTTTCTCTGAAGGAAAGAAATCGATAACTTTTTAGTTGATTTAGCTAATCCTACAGCATCGTTATGCAAGCTATCTTTATTTGGATCTGAATCATCACTGCTTGTTGATTCATTAATTTGATTTAAGTCATCAAAAACATTGATTTCATATTGAGAATTCATAAAAGAATTATTTCTCCAAAAATTAACTAATTTAGATATTTCACTATCATTTATAAAACATCCTTGCAATCTGAATGGTAAAGAAGCATCAATTGGGAGGTATAGCATGTCACCTTTTCCTAATAATTTTTCTGCTCCAGTTGTATCAAGTATAGTTCTTGAGTCAATACTTGAGCTAACACTAAAACTTACCCTACTAGGAAAATTAGATTTAATTAATCCAGTCACAACATCTACAGAAGGCCTCTGAGTTGCTATTACCAAATGTATACCTGTTGCTCTTCCTAATTGAGCCAACCTGCATATAGATCTTTCAATCTCAATCCCGCTAGTCATCATCAAATCAGCCAATTCATCAATAACTATAACTAAATATGGCAAAGCATTACTAAATTTTTTATTTAATTCAGATATATTTCTGACAGAATGAGATTCTAATAATTTATATCGTTTAAACATCTCATTAATTATTCCTCTGAAAACTTTTGCAACAGCATCTAATTCTACAATTACAGGAGTCACCATATGAGGTATTCCATTATATTGAGTCAATTCTACTCTTTTAGGGTCAACTAGCAATAATCTTAATTGATCTGGTGATCTGCTATAAATTAAACTTGACACAACAGCATTAATACATACACTTTTCCCGCTACCAGTAGCTCCGGCAATTAACAAATGTGGCATTTTTGTTAAATCTATTGTAATGTTATCCCCGCCTGATCCTTTGCCTAAAGCAATTGGTAAAGAATCTTTTTGTAATAATAAATTTTTAAATGAAGAATCTTTTATAAGAGATTTAATTCCAATTAACCCCGGGTTAGGATTAGGCACTTCAATACCAACAAGAGATTCCCCTAAAACGGGGGTTTCAATTCTTATTGAAGGAGTTTTTAAAGCAAGTGATAAATCTTTTTCTCTGGATATAATAGAATCTACTCTTACCCTGTTTTTTGATTCAACTTCTTTCATAATCTGCCGCCCATTTTCATCAGTCATAACATTTCCATCAGAATCAAACTGCTTTTCTTTTTTTGTTTTGGTAATCCAACCAGGTTTCAAGCCATATAAAGTAACAACTGGACCAGGCCGCACTTGCCCAATTTCAACATCAACATCATATTGGTGTAAAGTGTTCTGGATTTTTTGTGCGGTAGCATGAATTTCAGATTCTGAAATCGAAATTTCTTTTAAATCATCTAATAAATCTATAGATGGTAAATTATAAGATTTTGTATTTTCAGACAATTGTTTAACAGGTTCATTTTTAGAATCGGAATCAAAATAACTAGTACTATTTTGCCGATCTTTTATTTTAGTATAATCATCAATCTTAGTTTCATTATTTGTCCAGAGAGGATTAGATTCTTGTTTATTTTTCATATAAATTTCATTATGTTCCATGGCAATAAGATTTTCAGATAATTTCACAGTACTTTGTTCATCGCTTTTATCTATATAATCTACTGGCTCTGATTGAGAATCCAACAAAATTGTTTTGGGCAATGTTTCATTAGAAACAAATTTAGTTTTAGAAATTATTGAAATAAAAAATCGAATAAATAATTTTACACCAATCAAAATAACCAAAGATGACATACTAAGTAAATTGTATAACAATTTCATTGTTTTAAGAGGGAATACACAAGCAGGAATGGATAAGATAAATAAAAATATAGTTGTATAAAAAATTGATCTGGAATAAATTTGCATGCTCTGACCTATGCTTCCTCCCATAGAACCATCATTTGTTGATATAAAAGTATTAATAACAGCTAAATCTGATCTTATATTTCCAAACAGAAATATGATAAAAACAGAAATAAGAATAACTACTACATTTAATTTCAAATAAAGTTTATTTAAACCTAGAATGTAAAAAAAGAAAAAGTTTAAGCAATAAATAAACAATATAATAGGAATACTTAATCCTAAAAGATTATTTGCTGATTCTATAAAATTCTTTATTACATCCATAACATCTTAAATTCTTTGATTTATGTATGATGATAGAGAATTTAATCTGAAATTACCATTTATTCAAAGGTTAATTATATTAATAAAAAATATAATTTTTTAAGATATACCTTTCTTAGTTAAAAAATCTAAAGCGTTTTGAACTGTCGTAATATTCTCTGCGTCCTCATCTGAAATTTCAACTGGCGAGTCATCAGTACTAAATTCTTCTTCAAAAGCCATTATTAATTCTACTAAATCCAGGGAATCTGCGTCCAAATCATTCATAAAAGAAGCTGAAAGAACAACTTTATCTTCTTCAACTCCTAATTTATCAGCAACTATATTTTTTACTTTATCTTCTAAACTCATATTCACTCCTTATAATACTATTTATATCTTATCATTTTGAACAAATGAATCAATTACCCCATTAATAAACGCACCAGATTTGTCAGATCCAAAAAGTTTAGCTATTTCTATAGCTTCATCCATTGCAATGCTAGGATTTAATTCATTAAATTTTATTTCATAAATACATATTCTTAAAATATTTTTATCAATTATTGCTACTTGTTTCAATGGAAAAGAAGGAGCATAATGCTGAATTAACGAATCAATTTCATTTTTTTCCGCTTGAACGCCAGTTAAAATCTCATTTGCATATTTAATATCTAAATCATTGTAATTTGAGATATCACTTTTAAATCCATCAATTTTTAGTTCATCTAAGATAATTGCAGCCTGTTCCAAGTTGATTTTTAATTTATCATTAGATGTCAAAAATTCTTCTCTATATAGATATTGCAAAGCTAAAATTCTTGAATAACTACGATTATAAGGGAAATGTTTTTTTTGAATCATAAATTTAAATATTACAATTCATTGATTCTGTTGTATCAATAGATGTTATTACAGATTCAGAACTAATTCTTTTAATCATATTACCTAAAACTCCTCCATAACCAAATTCTACAAAAGAATTGACACCAGAGTTTATCATAAATTTCACACTTCTATTCCAATCCACACAGTTACATATTTGATTTATCAATTCTTCTTTTATTTCACTGACGGATGTCAATGGAGTAGCTGTGCAATTTGCAACAATTGGAATTAAAGGATCTTTAAAATCCAAATCATTCATATAATTTTCCAATTCTTCAGCTGCTGGTTTCATCAAATCAGAATGGAATGCTCCCGCAACTTTTAGAGGGATCGCTCTCTTAGCACCTCTCGATGTAGCTAAATCTACTGCTGAAGCTACTGCACTTTTATTACCGCTAATTACTGTTTGACTATCAGTATTAATATTAGAAACATATGTTCCGGTTTGTCTACTTATCTCATATACTGATTGCTCATCTAACCCAATAATAGCAGCCATTGTACCTGGATTTTTTTCACATGCTTCCTGCATAAGTTTCCCTCTTAAAGAAACTAATTTTGCAGTTTCCTCAAGATCTAAAACTCCTGAGACATATAAAGATGTATATTCTCCCAAACTATGACCGGCAACATATTTAGGACTTGGAAAATCATTAGAACATCTTTCTTTCATAGCTTCATAACAAGCAATACTAACTGTCATTATTGCTGGTTGTGCGTTATAGGTTTGCATCAAATTATCATCAGGCCCATCAAATATAATTGAACTTAATTTTCGACCCAATGCATTATCTACTCTATCAAAAATATCTTTTGAAGTTTTAAATTCAAGTAAATCTTTTCCCATTCCTACTTTTTGACTCCCTTGTCCAGGGAAAACAAAAGATATTCCGGAATCATATTTATTTGATTGCGTAATGTTTGTCATAATATTACTTAATATCTAATACTTGTCTTTCTTTATACATCCCACATTCAGGACAAACAGCATGTGGCACTATATAAGCCCCACAGCTTGGTTCCTTACATTTTGTCAATGGTACATTTTTAATACCAAAATGAGAAGCTCTGTCTTTTTTTCTTTTTCGGGATGTTTTTTTCTTAGGTACTGGTGACATATTTAAATCCAAAATACATATTACATTAAATAACAAGTTTAACAAACTATTTATCAAATCATAATTTACATATTTTATTACAAACAGGTTTCATGGGAGACGTAACAAAAATATATTCTCTCAAGCACTCTTTTAAGCTTAAATGATTAGAATCATCTATGATGAAATTATCGTCAACTGTATCATCCATAAAATAATCATATCTATATTCTTCATCTATATTAATATCCATACAAACATCTAATTGACTTAAACATCTTATACAATCCATATTTATAACTATTTTCAATGATCCCTCTACCCAAACACCTTTATCGATTTTAATTAAATTGAAATTTCCGGATTTAATTTTCACTAAACCTAAATCAGAATATTTTAAATTAACTGGTTCTATTAACCATTCACGATTACTTCCTATCTTTTCATTATTTAAACTAGCTACGTTGTAGTACATTTGTTACCTGAAATTAAGATAATATATAATTTAAATTTACAAATATTAAATCATTTAAATGAAATTAAGTCTTCTACAACCTGACGAAATATTACTTGACTCTGAAATATTTCTAAGCAAAAACATATTAAATAATTACATGAAAAGTATTACCCATAATAATACTAGTCTAAAAACACAATTTGCACCCAAATTATTTCCAACAGCAATAATTTTTGGGGAAATATTCAAATTATTTGAATTACCTGAAGGGACAATACATCTATCTCAAAAAACAACTAATTCTATGCCTATATTACAAAATTCCAAAATCCATACAATAGCTAAAATAACTAAAAATACCATAAGAGGCGGAAATCGAATTCTAACACTGAAAATCAATATTTATGATCAGAACAAAAATAGTTATTGTGAATCAATAGCAAATTTATTAGTACAAAAAGAAAGATGAATAAATTTTCATGCGGATATAAATTAAAATCCATAAAGAATAAAATAATACAATCAAATGTTAATAATTATGCCAAAGCCAGCGGAGATTTAAATCCTATACATTTAGATGAATCATTTGCTAAGAAAAGTATATTTAAAAACACTATTGCTCACGGGATGATGATAGGCGGAATTCTATCTGAAATGTTATTTGCTGAATATGGTGATTTATGGCTATCAAAGAGTTCAATAGACATAAAATTCAAAGCACCTGTTTATATGAATGAAGAAATAACCACATATGGCGAAGTGATTAAAAATGAAGATAATAAATTGAAAATTGATTTGGTAGTTCAGAAAAGTAATGGAACAGAGGCCATAAAGGGCTTCGCTATAATCGAATTTTGATATATCATTCGTAAAAATACTTATATTAAAAATAAGGAAATAATCTTGGTAGATAAAACCATAAATTTAGCAATTGATGCAATGGGAGGAGACAATGCACCATTTGAAATCATCAAAGGTGCTGTATTATCCATACAAAATAACAATAAGATTAATATTTTACTTGTAGGAGACGAAATACAAATAAAAAATTCATTGAGTCAACTAGGCCCAGAAGCATTAGAATCTATAGAAACTAATAGAATCACAATAATACCTTCAGAAGGGGTCATCAAAGATGGGGATCAACCAGTTATAGCATTAAAGAAAAACCCTAAAGCATCTATAGCTATAAGTGCTTATTTGGTTAAAAATGGTCAAGCTGATGGATTAATCTCTATGGGTTCAACTGGCGCTTCAATGGCTGCATGTGCCCTTACAATGGGTGTCATTAAAGGCATAGAAAGACCTACAGTAGGTGGCCCAATAATTGGGAATTCCCCCAATACAGTTGTACTTGATATTGGAGCAAATATAGATTGCAAACCATCTCAATTAGTTACTTTTGCTGTACTTGGAACTGTATATGCAAAACTAACATTCAATATCAGCAATCCAAGAATAGGGATATTAAATGTAGGTTCAGAAGAAGGTAAAGGTAATAAATTAATAAGAGATACTTATGATTTACTTAAAAATACAAATCTTAATTTCATAGGAAATATTGAACCTCAAGACTTATTCCATAATAAAGCTGAAGTGGTTGTTTGTGATGGCTTTGTAGGGAATATATTATTAAAAATCTTAGAATCCTCTGGAGATTTAATTGAACATTTTCTATATGAGGAATTGCAAAATAAAATTTCTGAAGATTTACTGAATGTAATATCTACAAAAGCCTTAAATTTATTCAATGTTGGAGAAACATATGGCGTTGCCCCTCTATTTGGAGTAAATGGCATTGCTGCATTAGGTCACGGAAAAGCCTCACATAAAACTATAATCAATGCTATAAAAAGTATTATTATCTGGATAGAAAATGATTTAATAAATGAAATGAATAAAGAATTGAAAAATTACAAAATAAATAATAATAATGAATAATACAAAAAATAAAAATGCTTTAATTACTGGGGCATCAAAAGGTATAGGAAGAGCTATTTCTATTGAATTAGCCAAACAAGGAGTCAATGTAGCTATAAATTATAATAAATCTCAAAAAGAAGCTGAGGAAATCTCCAACGAATTAATTAATGAATACAATGTTAAATCAATAATATTGAAAGGAGATGTTAGTAACAAAAATGATTGCAGTCTTATAGTCCAGGAATCTATTGCAACTTTTGGGAACTTGGATATATTAGTGAACAATGCAGGAATAATTGATGACAATTTATTAATCAGAATGTCAGATGAAGCTTGGGACAGGGTTTTAAGGACTAATTTAGACAGTATTTTTTATTGTTCAAAACCGGCAATAAAATCTATGTTGAAAAGCAAATGGGGAAGAATATTAAATATAGGTTCAGTTGTAGGTATCCGAGGTAACATAGGTCAGGCAAATTATGCTTCTTCCAAAGCTGGAATGATAGGATTTACAAAATCTTTAGCTAAAGAAGTTGCAACCAGGAATATTACAGTAAATACAATAACTCCTGGATATATAAACACTGAAACTGTTGATGTTTTAAAACAAGAACAAAAAGATACTATAATGAAATGGATACCTCAAGGACACTTTGGAGAAGTAGAAGATATAGCTTACCTTGCAAGTTTTTTATGTTCTGAAAAAGCAAAATATATAACTGGACAAGTAATCAGTGTTGATGGAGGAATGGCAATTTAGTCTATCATTTATAAAACTACAATGATTAACATATTATGAATAATCAAACAAATGAGTTCAAAGCAAAAATAGCAATCGTAACTGGGGGAAGTAGAGGGATTGGGAGAAAAATTTGTCAACAATTTGCCGAACAGGGCTCAAATATAATATTTAATTACGCAAGACATCACAAGGAAGCCAAGGAAACTCAGGATGAAATATTAAAGTATGGAGTTAACTGTGATGTCATAAAATGTAATTTAAATGAAGAACAACAAATAATTAATTTCTTTAAAGAAATTAATTCCAAATATAAAAAAGTGGATTATCTAATAAACAATGCAGCGTCAGGTGTGCAAAAATTAGCTTCAGAACTTCAAACCAAGCATTGGGACTGGACATTAAATATAAATGCAAAAGCCCCCTGGCTCTGTTCTGTTGAAGCTTCAAAACTTATGAAAGATGGAGGCTCAATAGTTAATATTTCGAGTTTAGGTTCAAAAAAAGTTGTACCATATTATTTTTCAGTAGGAACATCAAAAGCAGCATTAGAAGCAATAACAAAATATTTAGCTGTTGAATTTGCAGAGAAAAAGATAAATGTAAATGCAATATCAGCAGGATTAGTTGAAACAGACGCTTTAAAAAGTTTTCCAAATAAAAAAAGTATGATATCAGATTCTTTAAATAATCCTTCAGGAAGGTCTTTAACAAAAGCAGATATAGCAAATCTAGTAATTTTTCTTTGCAGTAAAAAATCTGAAATGATTAAAGGGCAAACTATAATAATAGATGGCGGATATAATCTAATTTAAATATAAACTTTTATCTCACTACCTGTATTGTTGATGAAATTAAAATCAGACTCAATATCCTTAATAAAACTTTTTCTTATATAAGCCAATTTATAATCACCATTATAAAAATCAGGGGAAGTATAAGATGTTATATTTCCAATATGCTTATCTTTATTAATTAATTCTGAATCTACTTCAGTATCACTTTTAATTAAAACTAATCTATTTTTAACTTTAGAATACGTATCTAATCTAGCTATTACTTCCTGCCCAATATAGCATCCTTTACTAAAGTTAATATATTTTTTCAAACCAGCTTCCAGAGGATTGTAATTTTCATTAATTTCTGTAGGGTATCCAGCTAAATTATTTACAATTCTATAATTATTAAATTTATCATCATTTAAATAATCAACAAATTTGAAATTATGCCTATTTTGCTTAAATAATTTCAAGACATAATCAACATCTTCTCTCGAAGCATAAATTTCATAATGACCAAAATCAAAATAATTTTTATTTACTATTAGAAGCTTAATTCTTCCGTAACGTTGCTTGTTTAAAGCAATAAACATAGATTTTCCTTCAGATAGTGACATATCAATGCCGAAAATAAAATTGATAAATGAAATAGAATTTTCACCCATAATCATAATTTTAGACTGATAATCTTTTTGATCAAGAATAATTTCAACTTCTTCTCCAAATGTATAAAAATCTATCCACTCTAAAACTTTATTTAAAGAATCTGCAGAACATCCTAAAATAATTTGCCCTTCTAAATTTAATACACTTAGCATTTCAATCATTCTGCCTTTTGGAGACACTAGCAGAGAATAAGCATGTTCCATTGATTTTAAACTTTTCAGATCATTAGTAGTCAATCTATCTAATAAATCTATACTATCTTTACCTTTTACAGCAATAAACTTATATTTAGAAGGAGTGTATATTCGTACATTTAAATTTAATTCAGCTAAGTTCATAAATAATTATACCGAGAAAGAAGTACCACAACCGCAGGTTGTTTTAGCATTTGGATTTTGAAAAACAAAGCCTTTACCATTTAATCCGCCTTGATATTCCAAAGTAGTTCCAGCAAGAAAAATATATGATTTTTTATCAACATAAAGTTCCATCCCATTCTCACTAATAACTTTTTCATTATCACTAGGATTTTCAGCTAATTCTAAAACATAAGTTAATCCAGAACACCCTCCACCTTTCACTGCAACCCTTAAATTAGTTTTATTTTTACCCTCAAGGTTCCCAAAGCTTCTAATATGATTAACTGCATCAGATGATATCTTTATGGTTAAAGCTCCAGAATTATCTCTTTGTACAGATGGTTTGTTCATTATAATTATCAATTATTTATATATATATTATTATTATACTTATAAATCCATATTATTCCAAAAATATATTATAATAATATATATGATGAGGTGATTGGACGATCGCTATTTTTAATAGAGGAAAGTCCGAGCTCCAATGGGAAAGGTGCCAGTTAACGACTGGTCAAGGTGACTTGAAGGAAAGTGCCACAGAAAATATACCGCTATTAATAATAGTAAGGGTGAAAAGGTGAGGTAAGAGCTCACCGCTTTATTGGTAACAATAAAGGCATGGTAAACCCCACCTGGTGAAAGATCATATAGAAAGGAAATGGATTATCCCGTATCCAAGTACTTTGGGTAGATCGCTTGAGCTTATTGGCAACAATAAGCCTAGATAGATGATCGTCAGTGTATATCACTACAGAACTCGGCTTACAGATCACCTCATTAAATCTGAGCTTCCATAAATTCCAATTTTAACTTTTGATTCTGCGCTTGATGCATTAGTGCGCCTGAAGAAATTGCATCTACACCATCTATTATATAATCAGATAAATTTTCTAAAGTAATACCACCAGATATTTCAATAAATATACTTTTACTTTTAGCACGAATAATATCAACACATTTTTTTGCATATTCGGGTTCCATATTATCTAATAAAATTGCATCAACTTTATAATTAAGTAAATCTAATAACTGATTTTCATTTTCAACTTCTACCTGTAAAGGTAATTTCAAATCATAATCTCTTATAATTTTATAAAAATCCTCTTTTGAAGCAATCCAGTGATTATCTTTGATTAATAATCCTGAAGATAAATCTAATCTGTGATTATAACCACCTCCAACTTTAACAGCATATTTTTCCAAAAGTCTTAATCCTGGTGTTGTTTTACGAGTATCTAAAATTTTAATTCCACTGGGATTTACTATATTTACATATCTTTTTGTTAAAGTAGCAATCCCTGATAAACGTTGCAATAAATTTAAAAGTATTCTTTCCAATTTTAATAATTGTCTTGCATTTCCTTCTAAAGTTGCAATTTTTTGACCCTTTAGTAAATCAGTCCCATCTTTTGTAAATATACTAATTTGAAAATCATCATCCAATGCATTCAGAATTTGTTCACCAGCAAAGACACATTCATCTTCACATATAACTGAAGCGGAAGCATTTTTTTCAATATCAACTGTTAATTCTGTTGTAGGATCTCCATTTGGAGAATCTTCTAAAAGAAATTGCTCCAATTTAGATAAAACATAATCTTTATCTATAATATTCATCTGTTCATATAAAGGTTTATTCATATTTTGCATTTAGAAAATTTATATAAAAATTATTATAAACAAGTTCTTATTATTTACCCTAGATTAATTAATATTAAATAGTCATAATTAATTTTAATTAAATAAATAGTTAAAAATTGATTAAATTATGGAATTTAAAGAAGCAATTATTTCTTGTGATACTGTTGTCGCATTACCTAATTCCACTTCTAATAATACTACTATATTTGGAAAGAATTCTGATCGCCCTAAATTAGAATGCCAACCTTTAATACAAAAACCAAGAATAAAAAATCAAAGTAAATATACCGAATGCCAATTTATAAAAATTCCATCAACAAAAATATCTTATGCACATGTAGGTTCAAAACCTTTTTGGTGCTGGGGTTATGAACATGGGTTCAATGAATATCAGGTTGTAATAGGAAATGAAGGATTAGGAACTCATGTTCCTTCATCGCCTGCCCCTAAATTAATTGGAATGGAGATTGTTAGATTGGCTTTAGAAAGGTCTAAAAATGCAAAAGAAGCAGTAAAAGTTATCACTGATTTAGTTTCTACATTTGGGCAAGGAGTCTTTGAAAATAACCACAATATAAGAACCTATGATAATGGATATTTAATAGCAGACCCTAAAGAAGCATACATCATTGAAACTGCAGGCCATGAATGGGCAGTAAAAAAAGTGAAAGATGCTGAAGGAATAAGTAATATACATTCAATTGAATCAAATTGGGATAATATATCTGATACAGCTATTAATACTGCAAAATCATTAAACCTGCATATTGACTCTCCAAAATTGAATTTTGCAAAAACATTCTGTGATTATGATTCAAGATATGATGGAAGAGGAGAATTCAGAAGATTAAGATCATGTACATATCTTCAAAATTTAAAAAGCAACATAAATGTAAAAGAAATTATATTTATATTAAAAGATCATTCAGACGGAGGAAATTCAAATATATCACAAAATTTCCTAGATTCAAGAACAATATGTATGCATTATCCAGATCCTGATTCTGATGGGAACACAGCTGCATCTTTAGTTTCTGAATTGCATTCTGATAATAGTCAATTAGATATTCACTGGACCTCTATGTATTCGCCTTGCCTTGGTATATTTATACCTATGTTTATAGAAGGTGAAATTCCAAAAATCTTATCTATAGGAAATAAAAATTATGATCCTAAGAGTCCTTGGTGGTCATTTAGAGCAATTGAAGAATCATGTAGGACGGAAGGTATACTAGATGACGATAAAGCTTCTGAAATTAGAAAAATTTGGAAACCAATACAAAATGAATTTTATAAGTCTGCAAAATCAATTGCCAGAAGTGCCAATCAATTAAAACAAGATAATAAATTGAATCAAATGAATGAAGAATTAACACAATATATGCTTAAAAATACAAATACTGTACTGTCTACTTTAAACGAACTGGTAAAATCAAAATCTCAAATATCTTAATAATATAAAGATGTATTTTACACAAAATGCAACTATAGGCCTCGCTTCAAAATCACCCAGAAGAATTGAATTGTTGAAATCTTTGGGAATAAATTTTGATGTAATAATTAATAATAAAGCAGAACTTAAGCCAAATAAAAACGAACTTCCAAAATTTTATTCAATAAAAACAAGCAATGATAAATTAAAAAAATTAAATAATGATAATAAAGAATTTATAATTGCTGCAGATACAATAATTGCTTTTCAAAATCGAATTTTCGGTAAGGCAACAGATGAGAATGATGCTTTTGAAATGTTATCTAAATTTTCAAATAATTTACATGAAGTCATAACTACGATTTCAATTCTAAATACAAAAACAGGTTATGTTAAATATAACACCAAAGTTACAAAAGTACATTTTAAAAATTGGGGTCAAAAAAATATACGATATTACATAAATAATTTTGATAATAAAGATAAAGCCGGTGCATACGCTATCCAAGACGGAGAAAATTCTCCAGTTCAAAAGATTAACGGGTGTACATTAAATGTAATTGGATTACCCATTTGCAATTTAATCGAATTATTACTTCACTTTAAAATTATTAAATTTAGTAAAAAAATTAAAAACAGTGATTTGTGTAAGATTATAAATATATGGCAGGAGCGAGAGGGTTCGAACCCCTGACCCTTGGTTTTGGAGACCAATGCTCTACCAACTGAGCTACGCTCCTATCTCCTTCAGTAATGCTAATTATCCAATCCAATAATATACTCAAATGACACACTAAATGACACATTAGCTACTGATAAAGCCATATATTTACAATTAGAAAGAATATTCTAGCATATCCATAAGCTCAAGCCGATTGGCTTTAAGGGTTATTATTTATTTATGTGTGATATCTTCGGAGAGTTATACCTAAATTTGCGCACGAGCTTTGCTTGTGGCAATTCTGAGTGAAAATAACTTTTTGATCTGCAAGTATGTATTGTGATTACCTTAATAGTTAATGAGCTATCAAAAAACCATAAGATATATTTCTGACCATAGAAAATATACATACTTACAGATTGATTATTATATCAGTTTGGAAAGTTTACACAATTATAAAAACTACTTAAGACATTAAATGAGGTTCAATTAATTCTATTCTTATACCACCAGGTGCAGCTATATAACCTATTTTCATCCCACTAGGCACAGTAATCGGGCCTTCTTTATGTACTGCTCCCATACCAATAAGTCTTTTGATATCAGACTCGATATCATCAGTATCAAAACCAAAATGCTCCAATCCATAATGAGCATCATCATCAGGGGGATTCAACTCTTCTCCATCTCTAGCTCCAGATATAAAAATCCTCATACCACCTTCAGCTTTAGTTTCTATGAATCGATCTCCAAAAGTTCTTACTCTATCTGATACTATTTCAACATTAAAAGCTTTAACAAACCAATCAGCAGTTAATTTTGGATCTTCTGATTTTAAATGAATATGATTTACAATATATGGCATTTTAAACCTCCACAATTAATAACGATTAAATCTAATTTTTCGGTGCTACTTTATAACCAATATTATTTGTTGAAACACCTTCAGGTAAAATAGTAAACCATAAATTGTAATGAAAAGACAGTAAATTTATTTTTCATGGAATCTCTATAGCGATTGCAACTGCCTCACCACCACCATTACAAGCTGATGCTATGCCACATTTTCCATTATTGTTTCTGAGAGCATAAATAAGTGTTATCAAAATTCTCGCTGCACTAGCTCCAATCGGATGTCCCAAAGCACAAGCTCCACCATGAATATTTAATTTTTTATGATCTATATCCAAATCTATCATTGCAGCCATAGTTACACACGCAAATGCTTCATTAATTTCGTATAAATCGACTAAATCTTTATTCCAATTTAATTCTTTCTGTAATTTATCAATAGCTCCTATATTTGCTGTAGTAAACCATTCAGGTTCCTGTGAATGTCTTTTATGCCCGCGTATAATTGCCAAGGGCTTTAATCCTCGGCTTTCAGCTTCATCAGCAGACATTATAATCAGGGATGCAGCTCCGTCAGAAATCGAAGATGAACTTGCCGCAGTTACAGTACCATTTTTATCAAAAGCTGGTCTCATTGATGGAATTTTATCAATATCACATTTCTCTGGTTCTTCATCTTTGGAAATTGTAGTGGTATCTCTTCTGGTTTTTACAACAACAGGTTCAATTTCATCATCAAATAATCCCGACTTTTGCGCTCTTAAAGATCTATTAACTGATTCAATAGAAAATAAATCCTGATCTTCCCTGGTAAACCCATATTTTTTTGATGTTTGTTCAGCAAAATATCCCATCATATTCTGATCATAAGGATTTTGCAGGCCATCATGAAACATATGATCAATAACTTCACCAGATCCCATTCTATATCCCTGCCTGGCATTTGGCATAAGGTACGGAGACATCGTCATAGATTCCATACCACCAGCTAAAACTATATTAGCTGTCCCTGCCTTTATCATATCGTTGCCTATTAAAATACTTTGTAGACCAGAACTACATACTTTATTCACTGTAATAGCTCCGGTATCTAAAGATAATCCTGAAGCTATTGAAACTTGTCTCGCTGGCGCCTGTCCTAATCCTGCAGTTAAAACACAACCTATTATAACTTCATCAATTTCATTTGGATCAATAGATATTTGATCTATAACTGATTTGGTTACCACAGTAGATAATTCAACAGCTGTTGTATTATTAAATACTCCCTGAAAAGAACCTATCGGAGTTCTTTTTGCTGCTACTATAACAATTTCATTATTCATTTTAATTTTTTATTAATCAGATTTACTATCCAATATAATACAATACCTGAAAATACTGCAATTATCAGATCTATGAAAACAGTAAGAAATAATACAAATAACATCAAACAATAATTTGTAACTTTTTCATTCTTAAAATTTTTTATATAATCCCAGTCAATAATATCCCATCCTATTTTGATTAATATTCCTGCTAATATAGAATTAGGGATTATTTCAGCTAACGGAGCTAATCCCAATACCACTCCCAATAATAATAAAGCATGAATCATCCCTGACAGATTTGTCTCTCCACCTGATTTTATATTTACCATAGTACGCATTGTTGCCCCGGCTCCAGGAAGAGCACCAAATAGGCCTGAAATAGTATTTCCTATTCCCTGTCCAATTAATTCTTTATTGGAATTATGTTTAGTATTTGTAGCTTTATCAGCTATCAAAGAAGTTATCAGCGAATCTACAGAACCCAATAAAGCTAAAATGAAAGCTGAAAAAAACATAAATGGAGCTTTAGATAATGGCATATTAAATGAAATAAATCCTGGTAGGCCTACAGGTATTTCTCTTAAAGTTATTGCATTTGTAAATAAGTAATATGAAAGTAAAATTCCAATAAACAAACAAATTAATGGTGATGGAATAAATTTATTAAATCTTTTTGGATAAATTAATAATATAAATAATCCAATCATTCCAATTATTAACGAATCATTATTTATATTATTAATGATCATAAGGTTCTGTAAAATATCGAAAATTTTACCTTGAAGTTGATGACCCAGTATTGGCCCAAATTGAATAATTATTATAATACAACCTATACCAGTTACAAATCCTGAAATGACAGGTGATGGAACATATTGAATATATTTCCCAATCCTTAAAATACCAAACAAAATTTGAATTAACCCTGTTAGAACAACAATAGTAAAAATCAAATCCAATTCATTGTTATATGTTAAAACTATCCCAGACATTACAATAGTCATAGGGCTCGTCGGACCTGAAATCTGACTTTTGGTTCCTCCGAAAAGAGCTGCTAAAAATCCTAATATTATAGCCCCCCAAAGTCCTGCAATAGCTCCAATGCCAGAAGTTACTCCAAAAGCCAGGGCTAATGGTAAAGCTACCACTGCTGTAGTAGTTCCCCCATAGAAATCATTTTTTATGTGATTCAATTTAAACATAAAATAATGTGGCAAAATAAAGATAAATTAATGTAACACATATTGTTTAAATGAATTTTTAAAAACTGCATAATCACCCACTGCATTACTTAAAGCTTTTTTCCATCCAAATTTATTTAAGTCCGAATAATACTTATTAGCAAAAGTATCAAAATCTGTCTCAACATAATTGCTCATTATATAATCAATTACAACTATTCCTCTCTCTATTGAATTCACTGGACATCTGTCGCAGAAAGAGAAAATATCTTTATCAATATCAATGTAACTAGGGTTACTAATTAATTTTGATTTGATATTAGAAATTTCTGTATTAAAATAATTTTGATTTGTCCAATTCATAGCCATAGACTTTATAAGTCCATCGTATTCTGCCATTCCCTCAATCATCCATGCCGGATTTTCTCTATCCCCTTGTGGTGAATTAGCATAAAAAGAACTATCCCATACATGATGAAATTCGTGAAAAACAATCTTCCCTAAATAATTTTTAAAATCTAAAACATTTGTTGCTGCTATAAACATTGCTGCAGCACATGATTCCGAATAATAATCAGCTGTTATAGTTTCTCTCTGTACTTTGTTGATAATATCTTCGGTTACATGTTTAACCATACCATCGTCTGCAGAAGGATTGGGGAAAAATTTAGAAATTATAAAATCTTTTAAAATTTCTGCACTTTTTTTATCTAGCCCTTTTTCTCCTTCTACTTCCCATAACAATATATAAACAGGAACTTTAATACCCGAAGTAATAATATCTAATTCATTTATAGCTTTTTGCACTGAATCAATTTTATGATCTTCAACATCCCCATATACTTTTAAAACTATCTCTGGCTTAAATGAACAATTATCTTCGTAATAGGGTTTAGCTTTAACCTCTTTTTTATCTTTAGAATTATTTTGATTTGATTGATCTTTCTTTCTTTGTTCTTCATCTCTTTTTCGCTCTGCCTCGTTCTTTTTACGTTCTTCTTCTTCTTTACGTTCCTGTTCTTTACGTTCCTCTTCAGCTCTTTTACTTTCTTCCTCATCTTTTTTTCTTCTTTCATCTTCAGATTTAGATTTCGAATCATCTTGCCGAGAAGTATCTTGTGCAGAAGTTTTAACTGATGAATCATTAACTAAACAAGCCATTTCAGTACAGGACAAATCTCCATTCATGCATCTACACTGATTACAATAATTAGAGCCTGTATCTTTCCCTGCCCATCCATCATCAACTAATTCTCCGCCAAACAATTTACAAGTTGTTAATTTTTGATTCTGCTGATTTTGATCATCAGAAATTTCTGTATCTTTTTTAACTGTCTCAGAATCTGATTGTTGCTTTGATTCTATGTCCTTTTGATGTTCATCAATTTGTTTTTGTAGTTGATCAAGTTCGTCATTATTTACGCTACTACTGCATCCAAAAACAAGGAAAATCAGTATAAATAAATAAATAAATTTTTTCATAATATAAATTCTATATCATTATTATAGATCATAATAAGCTAATTTTAAGACAAAATCATAATGTATAATTATTCAATGAATTTATTAAAAACACTAAAAAATAATGGGTACAGAATTACTGAATCACGAAAATTAATTTGTGATTTATTAGAAAAAAACATTCACTTCCATTTTAACGCAAAACAATTATCTTTCTTGGTAAATAAAAGATCTGAAATAAATATTAACCAAACCACGATATACAGAACCTTAGACGCACTAGAAGAATTAGGATTACTTCAACATTCTCACATACCTCATAAACCTGCAATATATTATTTAAACAATACAGATCAAAATGTACATTTAATTTGCGAGTCTTGTGACAAAATTGTTGATATTTCTGAACAAGCAGTTAAATCTATAAATACTCTGTTAAAACAGAATTCGAATTTTAATAACATAAATAATAATTTTGTATATATAGGTATATGTAAGGACTGTTCTTAGTTATTGCAGTTATTGCAAATGACTTGCAATAACTATAAAATGAGTTAATATTTCTATATACAAAATGTCAATATTATTAGATCTTATACCACACGATTTTTTCAATTTAGAATCTCTTCCGGATTCTAAATGGATTACTATGCTTTTGCTCGGTATTGCGATGGGTTTTAGGCATGCAACTGATGCTGATCATGTAGTTGCCGTATCAACTATTGTTTCTGAATCAAAAAACATATGGAAAGGTTTTTGGATTGGAGCTTCTTGGGGTTTAGGACACAGTATTCCTCTATTATTACTCGGTGTAATTATTCTTAATATAAGAGGCTTGATGGATAATTATGAAAATATTTCACATTATTTTGAGTTTATCGTTGCTTTAATGTTAATAATTCTAGGAATACAAGCTCTGGTAATATCTTTTAAAAACAAAGATTTAATAAGTCAATATTTTAATAAAACATATAAATTTTTAAAATTACCAAAATTCAAAATCCCGCATAATCATCATATGGATGATTATGAAAATAATAATAAACAAGAATCAAGATTTACATTCTCAAAACCTCAATTCAGGCTAAAATCATTTGTAATAGGAATAATTCATAGTCTTGCTGGCAGTAGTGCAGTAATGCTAATACTACTACCTTCAATAAACAATTTTTTCAAAGGAATCCTTTATATTCTTATGTTTGGACTTGGAACTATTTTATCTATGTCAATAATGACACTTTTATTGTCATTTCCATTTACTATAGGCAGAAAAAATATTAATCTCACCAAAGTATTAAGCGGAGTTGCAGGTATATTAAGTATTACATTAGGACTGTTACTTGGTTCAGATATAATATTTGATACAAAATTTATCTGGTACTAATATTTATTTGCCTTACTTTTTTAATTTCATCAGAAACTGCTTTTATTTTCTTGTCGGCATTTTCTTCTGAAATAAGATTTAAAATTGACATTAACTACACTCTTATTAAAATAATGTATGATTAACATTTACCAAATATATTCTAATAAATAAAATTCGTAATATGAATATAGATTATGATAATTCATCTATTCCGGAATTAATTAATTATTTCAAAGAAGAAGAAATATCTTTATCAAATGTTGTTAACAAAAACATAACAGATATAGAAAATTTAATTAACGAATGCACAAAAAGAATAATAAAACAAAATAATATTTTTCTTTTAGGCGCAGGAACTAGCGGAAGATTAGCCGTAATAGAAGCAGCTGAATTATTGCCAACTTACGGAGATTCTACATTTAAAGGGATAATTGCTGGTGGCCTTAAGGCTATGGAAAATTCGGTTGAAAAATCAGAGGATTCTTTAACCGAATCAGTGAAAATATTAAATAAAAATAATATACATAATGATGATTTGGTAATTGGGATAAGTTCTAGTGGGACTACTCCTTATACAATATCAGCATTAGATTATTGTAAGTCAAAAAAAATCCAATCAGGGCTTATATCAAACACAACTAAATCTAAATACGATATAAACATAAATTTAGGGGTTAAAACAGAAAAAATTTTAGACTCTAGTAGAATGTTGTCTGGAACTCTTACAAAACAATTATTAAATCTAATTACAACAATTTCAATGATTAAATCGGGAAAAACTTTTAAAAATTTTATGATTTCTGTTAAACCTTTAAATAATAAATTAATTAACAGATCTATAGAAATCATTGCTGAAATTACTAATTTAAATACAGGGAAATCAGAAGAATTATTTTATAAATCAGATAAAAATATAAAAGTTGCTATTGTTTCTTATTTAAAAAATATGTCATTTAGCGAAACTCGAAAAATCCTTGATGAAAATAAAGGATTTCTAAGTAGGATTATTTAAATCATGAAAAATATCAATGTAATAGGATTAATGACAGGAACATCATGCGATGGCATGGATTTATCTTTAGTTAATTGCATGAAAAATAATGAAAGTATAATTGGCAAAACAATAAAAAATCATTATATAAAATATCCGATTTCACTCACTAAAAAATTATTAAAATTAAACACATCAAGTCCAGCAAAAATAGCAAAAATGCATATGGAGCTAGGACAATTCTGGTCAGAGAAAATACATAAATGGATAAACGAAAACAATTTTAAATATGATTTAATTGGCATGCATGGGCAAACAGTTTTTCATGATGGTGGCCAATCTACATTACAAATAGGAGAGCCACTTTATATAACAAAAACCTTAAATGTTCCTGTGATTTATAATTTTCGAACAAAAGACATTATTAATAAAGGCCAAGGTGCTCCTTTAATGCCAATTGTAGATAAATGGTTATTTGTAAATGAACCAAAAGATATTATCACTCTTAATATTGGCGGAATATCTAACATAACAATTATCGATAAAAACAAATATGTTCTTGGATTTGATACCGGTCCAGGGATGTCATTGCTAGATATATATTGCCTGAAATATCTAAACTTACCTTATGATGATAACGGCTCTTTCTCTTTTAAAGGTGAAATTGATAAAACTATTGTTCAAAAATGGATACAAGAACATAATTTTATATTATCTGAACCTCCTAAAAGTACAGGGAAAGAATTATTTGGAGAACAATGGTTAAACAATCATTTCAAATCCCCTAAAAACACAGATCATGAGGATAATCTTGCAAATCTATCTTACTTTACTGCAAAATCAATTGCCTTAAATATTCAAAAATTTCATAAAAGAACTAATGGAAATCAAACTCCAATTTATATTTCTGGTGGTGGTATAAAAAACAAATCTGTAACAACCAATTTAAATAACTTATTACATAATTATAATATGTTATCAGTGACTGATATTGGCATTGACCCTTTATTCAAAGAATCGTTTGCTTTTGCTTTATTAGCAGCGTCTAATTTTTTCAATATTAAAATAAATACTAAAAATATTACAGGAGCAGACAAACCATATATTATTGGAGAAATTTCAAACTGGAGATAAATTGAGAATATCTAAATTCCTATCCTCAAAGAATATAGGTTCTAGAAAAGATATAGAAAAACTTATTATGGAGAAAAGGATATCGTTAAACGGGATAATTATAACAACTCCAATAACATTCGTTTCTGAAACTGACCTAATATATTTGGATAATAAATTAATAAACACAAAACAAAAATTTGAAATTTTAAAATATTATAAACCAGTTGGATTTATAACTTCCCACAAGAAGCAAGATAAGAGACCAATAATATTTGAAAACCTACCTGCTAAATACAAAAATTTCAAAACTGCAGGGCGATTAGATTACAACTCTGAAGGTTTATTAATCCTATCTACAAATGGAGAAGTGACAAGAAAATTAGAATTACCAAAAAACAAATTTCAAAGAAAATATGAGGTGACAATTTCAGGAGAATTTAAAAATGAGAATTTGAAAATGATAAGTCTTGGGATAAAAATTAAAAATATATTGTACAAACCATTTAAATATTCTATAAAATCACATACAAAAAAATCAGTAATATTAGAACTAATACTTATAGAAGGCAAAAACAGAGAAATAAGGAAATTAATGGAATATATAAAATTAAAAGTCACAAAACTAAAAAGGATAGAATATGGTCCTTTTAAATTGAATGAGTTAAAACCAGGAGAAATTCATTCTGCAACAAAGCCTGAAATAAATAACTATTTAAATAATACAGGAATATAAATGATAAATTTATTTGACAAAAAAGAATTACATAAGGGTATAAATTTTCTTGCCTTAAAACATCCGATTATTATAAATTTAAAAAATAAATATGGGGAACCGGATTTTAATAGAGGAACAACAGGAATTTTTCACTCTCTTATCAGA
>Ga0207966_1000458_pt1 | contig 23443 bp, 31 predicted proteins | sample Knorr_S23_td_NAD_FD_185611 | JGI IMG/M metagenome (GOLD analysis project Ga0207966, IMG submission 185611) | Marine microbial communities from Southern Atlantic Ocean transect - Knorr_S23_td_NADW_ad_2500m_LV_B (SPAdes) (version 2) | ecosystem: Environmental > Aquatic > Marine > Oceanic | place...
TCATGGAAGTAGACTACATGTGTACGTTCTAGATTATCGAAAAATTCAGCCGTATCGACGTTGCTAGTCATTTTATACTAACCTCTCCACATGCAATAGATAAATTATCCACAATAATTACTATCGTTTTTGATTTATAATAGTGACGTATCATGATGAGTTTTTTTTATTTCTTGATCTAGTGCGAAGTTTTGTACTGCAGCATGGGCATCTATTGCCATCTGTAACCATAAAGATTTGGCAATAAGTACATCGTTTTATGCCTGCAGAATATTTCAGACCATTATGCAATGAAGTGTGTTTATAATGTATACAAACTCCCTTACAGGAATTTCCCAAGTTAGGTAAACACCTGTTTCTCCATCTTACGTAATTCGCTTGATATTCTTTCATATTCGAGTGATAAGCTAATGATTTGTTCAATTTTGTTTTTTGGGAATGCGAGCACCCTATCCTGTTGAAATGAAAACCAGTTTTGGATAGGGCTGGGAGTGTGAATCGTTGAATAAGACTTTTCTCGCATTCATCATAGGGTTGTTTTTTTATTATAAACTGATGATGAATCTAGGTAAGTATCATAACACTCACCATGATGAGTATTTTGTTACTTACCAAGTTTCATCACGCATTATAACACAAAATATAACCTTTCTCTATGACAGCCACAAAAACAACATTTTCATATGAAAATGAGTACAAATCAAAGCCTTACAGCATACTTGTAACAGGCGCTACTGGCTTCGTTGGGAACAGGCTAATTTCTGGACTTGTTGAAAAAGGATACAAGGTAAAGGCACTATCTAGAAAGAACCTACCCAGCAAGGAGAATGTAAAATTTGTTCAGGCAGACGCGTTTGATATACATTCATTGTCAAATGCCATGAAAGGAACCGAAGTTGCATTTTATCTACTTCATTCTATGGAAGATAATATTTCAGCCTGGAGGAACTTTGCAGAGCGAGAAAAGTTTCAGGCTAAAAACTTTCTCAAAGCAGCTGAAGATGCAGGTGTTAAGAGAATTATCTATCTTGGCGGTTTGGTTTCAGAAAGCATATCGCTATCACCTCATATGCAAAGTAGAAAACAAGTAGGCGAGATTCTAGCTTCAGGTAAGATTCCCGTAACCGAGCTTAGGGCTTCCATCATTATTGGTAGCGGTGGTGGTTCATATGCAATGCTTCGATATTTGGCTGAAAGGTTACGTGTAATGGTATGCCCAAAATGGGTTAAATCTTTGGCACAGCCTATAGCGGTAGATGATGTTGTAAAATATTTGGTTGGTTCCATGGAAAATTCGATAACGTCTGGGAAAATATTTGAAATTGGTGGGCCAGAAAAAATGACATATGAAAAGCTTATGCGAGTTTATGCTAAATTTATTAAGAAAAATATATTCATTATTCAGATTCCTTTCCTAACTACTAGACTCTCTTCTTATTGGGTTGATCTTATCACTCCAGTAAAGGCTTCACTTGCACGGCCACTGGTTGACAGCCTGGTTCATGATACGGTTGTTACAGATGATAAAATTTCAAAAATCATTCCCTTTGAGCGAAAAACCGTGATAGAATCAATAGAAATAGCCACAAAGGAAATGGCAGCCAGCCCACCTGAGACAGATACAAAGACAGAGAAGACTGGGTTCAAGGTAAACCAAAAAATCTTAATGCTGACTTTTATTGGCTTTGCAATTTGTGGAACAACGTACTATTGGCTTGATGACAGACCAGACGTATACAGTTTTGGATGGATTCTCGGTTCCATAATCTGGTATGCAACAATCTCATTTGCAATAATTTTTGTTTATAACAAAACTAGGCTAGGATACGTAATAGGCGGCGTATTATCTTGGGTAACACTTGCCTTTTGGACATTTGATAATTATCACATTGCATTCCAGATGTCAATAATTGCGCAAGAGCCAAACTTTGGAATGGTGTTAAGAAACTTTGTTGGAATAGTGATAGCATTAGTCGCTGTTGTATCTTCTCACAATCTGTTCCACAAGGTCATAGACTATCAGTACAGGGGGAAACCACTTGAGTAGAATGTTTGTGCCACGAAGGCCTAATCGCTCAACCCACCTGATGAGGAGGATGTAAAATGACATTGATTAATGATAGTCTCATTGAAACTGTTTTTACAAAGTTTGAAAAATTTCGAAGCATCCCAGACGAAGGCGAAGATATTTTCACCCATTGGAATTTCCAGGACTTTCAAGACAAACAGTATCTGAATTTTACTGTGGATACAAGCGACCTGTATGCACTAAGTATAATGATTGAAAACTATGCCGTAAAGCATAGAGCACCACTCTTGGCTGCATTTGAAGAAGAGGGGCGTTTCAAGTATGTTGAGGATAGATATGTAAAGATCATGAGAAAAGTACCAAAAACATGGGTCATAGGAAATTTCAACAACCCATTTTTGGCACAAAACTTGCCACAATCAGTCTCAGTGGTCAGCTGTATAGGAACACCATTGAAAACAGTTTGGGCTGTGATTACTAGAAACTCCAACGGACCAATTGGTTTGGTTGCTGAGGAGATAGGAGATAAAAAATTCAGGGGCTTCTTTTCGACAAAGCCGGAAATTGTGAAACATGCTGTTGACATCATGGGAGACGTACTGGTGACAGAATTTGACCTCATGAAAGATGATTATGGATTTGAGAAAGGTGGTTACTAAATGCCTCACATAGTTTTTGATAAAATGATTGACCTGACAGTATTCAGCGAAAAATTCAAGGAAATTTTTCAAAGAGAATCCATGCTAATTAAGGTTCAGAACATCTTTACAGATAGGCACAAAAGACTTGCACTTTTGCCAGCTGTTGTAATTGATTCTAAAAATCAAAATTTCTTAATTGAAATAAATGTAAAAGAAGAAAAAACAACAGTAAGACTCTATCCAAGAACTGATCCTGAAAAAACCGATGGTGTACTTGCAGCATTGAGCATGGTTGGAAAGCTGATTATGGCTATCTTTCCTGACGTACGCGTCACAAAAACGAATATTGAAAAAATGAAGGAGGTGAATTGAATGGATAAAATGATATTAGGAGCAGCTGTTGCTGCTATCGCACTAGTAGCGGGTATTTTTGCGTGGGTACAAATCGCATAATGATTCCTTTGCACAACAGATTCTTTGGGACATGAAAAAAGCTGTAATTTTTTTAACAGTTGTTTTCTTATTTTTTAATGCGGATGCCGCATTTGCCCACCAGCTGATCTTTTCAGACGGGAAGAATACAAACCTGGAAAATTCTCTTTATATTCCGGATTCTCAGATTTCATGGGCCATGTATGGCGAGCTGGAAAACAATGTTCTGTTTTACAAATTTGAGGCTGATCAAAAAGAGCCACTGTATGTTAGTGTGGTAATACCCATGCTGGAAGGCTTAGAAGACTTTACCCCATCGCTTGCAATAATATCCCAAAATCAAAATGTTGGCACACTCAGCTCACATACCGGTGAAAAAAATACTAGCGTGCCTTTTTCATTGCCAGATGGATATCAAGCAATTGTTTTTGATTATGATAGCAATCTTACAGCCAACGTGTTCTATGAGCCGTTCACGCAAGTAAACTACTGGGAACGTCAGGAGGTAAAAATTGACAGCATAAATCCAGGCACATACTACTTAGCAGTTTTTAATACATCCGAAAACGGCAAATTTGCGTTAGCAGTGGGGGAGGTTGAGGACTTTTCAAATGCTAACTTTTTTGATTCCTTCGTAAGAGCATGGTTTGAGACAAAAATTTTCTTTGAAGATTATCTTACCTCCACTGTTTCCATAGTGATTGTAATCGCTATATTTTCAGCAATTGGATATGGAATTTTCAGAATTGCACGGAGAATTATTACAAGAAGAAGGAAGTGATTGCATACGAACATCTTTGTTCTATCAGAAAATGTAAAAAAATGTGCGTCGTATCATTGTGATCAACATGTAGTTAAAATGATATTAGAATCCGCACAGATGCTATCAACGGTTTGTAATCTTTCTGGAAGAAAGACAGAGTACAAACCGGCATTTAGAAACCATCCGTGCACCAAATGGGTTCACAGATCATTATCGAACTGGTTATGGCTAAGGTCATTGGCTAGAGAACTGAATAATGAATTTGTAAATAGGTACTCACATACGGATTCACACAAATCGTGGACCGTCATATCAAAACTTGAGGAACCAAAAATTGATGATGTTGGCTTGACTCCGTTTGCTCAGGCAATGCCCAAGAAATACAGGATTGAGGGTGATGCTGTTTCAGCATACAGAAAATATTATCTGAATGAGAAGAGATTTGCTAAATGGAAACTTAAGAATCCTTACTGGTGGAAAACTAATTTGGTTTAGAAATTTTATTGAACAGTAGCCTTTAGTTCATACGGTGATTCTTGCCACCAGCTATTGTACAGCTCATCAATCTCTTTCATGTCAGAACTATTGATGTAATTTCCGTCAGACATTGCAGCAAACCGTTCAATCTCTTCCTCGCTGATGACTGTTGGCAGTACTGATGATATTGAATTCTTTGAAATGATGAACTTGATTGCAAGTTCTATGATGCTAAGGTCATTTCTTTCGGCTATTGGACGAATCTGCTCTACTTTTTTCAAAGATGCCTTAATCCATTCGCCCTTGCGAACTGAACGGTGGTCCTTTTCGTCAATCTTGGTATTTTCATCAACCTTGCCAGTCAGGATTCCCGAGGCATCTGGAACGCGAACCAGTATGCCAACGTCCTTCTCTGTTGCCCTTTCAATAAGCTCGTTGCCTGGCGTCTGCTCTAAAATATTGTAAACAGTCTGTACTGCACTGACATTTTTCCTTTCCATGGCCTCAATGCCTTCTTCCGTCCATCCAATTGCGGGACCCAGTGCCACCTGATACGTCTTGATCTTCCCTTCTCCAATCAAGCCGTCAAGCGTTTGAAATATTGTATCATCGTGAATGTGTCTCAGTTTTGGGTTATGAAGACCATAAACGTCAATATAGTCAGTCTGCAGCCTGGCAAGGCTATTTTTTAGCGCACGGTTTGTGAATTCCGGATCAAACCTTTGTGGCAGTTCCTTGTGGCCAATCTGATCAACATTTTCAAAATCATAACTGTATTTGGTTGAAATTACAACTTCGTTGCGCATTCCGGAAAAAACTTCTCCTATGAGTTTTTCGCTCTTTCCCTTTCCATACATGTCAGCGGTTTCAAAAAAGTTGATTCCCAAATCATATGCTTTCTTAAGCATTCTTTTTGCTTCGTCTTCCTCAATCTCTTTTCCCCACCAGTTCAGCGCTATGGTCCATGCGCCAAATCCAATCTCAGAAACTTTGATTCCACTCTTTCCCAATTTTTTATACTTCAATTTATAATCTCCTTGAACTCTTTCATCCTTGATTCTATCTCTTCGTCACTCAAAACTGATTTTGCATCTTGATCCTTTTCATTTAATTCTATCCAAGATTTGCATCCATGATATTCTGATTTTATGGGAATTTCAAACTCTGGAACTTTATATGTTCTCAAAAACAGCGCTTTCATTGATTTTTCTGGAAGCCAGTCAATCCTTTCTTTGACATACGAATCACTGAGAATATGAAATGGGGATAGGGCATTTATTTTATCTTCAGAGTCAATGTCCTTTTCATATAATACATGGGCAAAAGAAGTGATGTTGTTAATTCCCTCCTTTGGTTTGTTTTTTAGGGCATCCTCCAAGTGTTTGTGAAACTGTGGCTTGACATGTATCTTTTCTTGGTGCTCAAAGGTTGGAAATAGAAAAAACTTTTCGCTTTCAACTACAAAGCCAGACGAATCCTCTAGAATTCCACCCTTTCTCAAAAGTACAGTCTGGTCTCCATTTTCAAGGGCGTTAACAACAGTTGCCCATTCCTTGAGCGCGTTCATTATCCCAAGCTCGTAATTAGAGGAATAATGTCTTTTTTTACACAAGTAAGCATGGGTGTATCTACCGCAACATAGGTGGAAACTCTGGTTTGTCTCAAATCCATAATTAGATTTTGAAAGTCGCGTAAGTTATCACACTCAAACGCTAGCATGAAATCCTGATCACCTATTCCGAACGAATATGTTGTGTTTAGTGTGACTTGAGGGTATTTCTCACTCACACTGATATGCTGGTCCATCATTTTCTGTCTTTGCGGTTGTGGCAAAAGATACCATTCTCTTGTCTTGGTAAACGGGTACACGACCACAAATTTTTTTGGCTCATGCCCTAAAACAAATGATGAAAGCGTTCCTTTTTTGGCATACGCGGAAGGTCTTGTGCAGGAAAGATAAACTCGTGACGGTGTAATGTATTTTCCAAAGACTGTCAGGTAAAGCTTTGAAATCACATCTTGAATCTCATCTATTGTTTCAGCTGCAAACCAAAACAAAAATTCAGCATCGTCACGTAAACCCAGAGTTGAGTAGGATCTAAACTTTATTCCTGAATTTAGAATTATATTTTCAACTTCTTTGGCTGACTCTTCCTTGGCTAAATCTGCCATCCATCTCCATTTTGGGTCAATCTTAAAAAATGAAAAATTAAAAAAATATTGTTCGTTGTTTACTTCCAAGGTCTAGTCAGATTTCTTTTGTACTACCCAGTCATAACCTTTCTTTTCAAGTTCTCCTGCAAGAGATGAATCTCCGGTCTTCAGTATTTTTCCTTCAGCAAAAACATGAACAAAGTCAAGTTTATCCAAGTAATTTAAAATTCTCGCATAATGGGTAATCAGTATAGTTGTTGTAGTTTTATCAAATGTTTTACTGATAGCTTTTGCAACTGCTTGCACAGAGTCTATGTCCAAACCAGAATCAGGTTCGTCCAATATCGAAACTTTTGGTTTTAATACAGTCATCTGCAAAACTTCAGCTCTCTTTTTTTCACCGCCAGAGAATCCTTCATTCAAGTATCTTGCTAAGAACTCGTCTGCTAATCCAACGTCATTAATATTTTGCTTGAGATATTTTTGGAACTCTCTAACAGTGATAAAGACTTCACGGTCATTATCTTTGAGTGCCTTGCTTAATGCATTGTATGATGTTCTTAGAAAATGAGAAAACCCGACACCAGAAACTTCAGTTGGATATTGAAATCCTAAAAACAATCCTTTCTTTGCTCTCTGGTCAGTTTTTAAATCTAAAATACTATCTCCATCAAGTAAGATATCGCCTTTCGTTACCTGATATTTAGGATGTCCCAGTAAAGTATATGCTAACGTACTTTTTCCTGAACCGTTCGGACCCATTATTGCGTGTACTTCACCAGGACCAGTTTTGAGATTTACTCCCTTTAGAATCTCCTTACCGTCCCTTGAAACACAAAGGTCTTTAATTTCAAGCACTGCCATATCGACCAATGATCTATTTCTCTATATAACCGAGACTAATTTTAGCTGTTCCTAATCTAGGTTCGGGTTTTTAAAAATAAAAAAAAGGGAATGGTTATTTTTTGTCTAAGGATGGTCTGAGATTGATACTGATCTTGTAGATGCTAAGAATTTCTTTGCATCTATTTCTGATAGTAACTTCAGTTACACCTGAGACAGTAGATACGTCTCTTTGAAGAACACCTTGGCCTAGCAGAATTGATGCTATATACAAATATGCTGCAGCAATTCCATTAGGTGCTTTTCCATCAGCAAGACTACGGTCTTTTGTTTTTTCTGAAATGTCAAGAGCTAATCTTAAAACTCTTGTATCGGTATTTGTCATGTTTGCGATTTTGGAAATGTACTTATCCATTGTCACAACAGGTACGCTAGCAGTTCCAAGCTCCATCACTAGGATTCTATAATATCTTGAAGCCAATCTTATTCTTGACTTGATTTCTTTTGTACTACAGATATTATGAAGAATCTCGTCCAAAGTACGGATTACATCACATCGTTTACATGCCATGTAAACTACAGCTGCAGAAATACTTACTACTGATTTTCCTTTGACTTTGATGTCTTTCCCATCAAGACTTCGGTAGATCTTTGATGCTGTTTCTAAGACATTTCTTGGCAGTGAACAATTCTGGCAAATTTCTGACATCACGCCAAGAACGTTTGACAGTCTTCTATCTCGTGAACTGGCGATTCTCACTCTTTTATGCCATGTTCTTCCGCTGTTCATCTGACGCTGTACTTCTGAGCTTATTTTTTTTCCACTATAATCTGTAGATCCAATGGAAATCTCTGTACTTACTCCCAGATCATGTTGGGCAAGTGTTGTTTGTCCTGTCGCTCTTGCAAGTTTCATTCCAGTATCCGAACTGATACCTATTCTTTCCGGTCCGTAATCTTCCATCTGTTCTGCCGCAACTATGCCGCAGTTAGAACAAATTGTTTCTCCTCTTTGCAAATCATCAATAAGCGATGATTTACACGATACGCATTTTTGAATTTCTATTGTTTCCATTTTCGTTTTCTCCTTTGTGGTTTGTATTTTTTTGCGGGAAGAACTTCTAGGGCAAACATCTTTTTTCCAACAAATTTTTTGATGCTGTTTGTCAACGAAATAGCAGATGCATATGGTTTGGTAACAGGTCCAATCATTTCAGTAACCTTTGCAACTCTAACACTTTTTTCGTCACAAAGTATTTGTCCATAAGGCAAGCTTATAGAAAGCCGTACAATGACTCTGCCACTATTGGCAAGATGCATAATTTCCCCTACCTCCTGCAATTAATTCTAAAACACTTTAGGAGTTATCATAGACCTTTGTCAACTTTACTTTAGCTTGGAGCTAGATAGAATTTTATTTTGACTGCTTTGCTCTTTTTGCTACCATCTTTTCGGAAATTTTGTTAAGAATTTTTGTTTTGGGGGATTTTTTTTCTAAAATTATATACCCTGATCTTACATAAGACCGTCTTGGGTATCTTACTTGATCATCTGTTTCTGTTGGTTGCAAACCTGCAGCCTTTGATGATTCAATTAACTCATTTAATGAAGGATCAAAAACACATTTGTCTTTTGGTAATCTTCTTCCCTTTTTCCTTGATAATGTTTTGTTAAAATAATCTAGCCATATTATGTTGTGATCGTAATCTTTCATTAAATCACTTTATCGAAATTGCGTTAACAACACCGTGTTGTCCAGGTCTAGAAACAACTTTACATTTTCCTCCTTCTGTTTCTAGAATTGCTCCTTTAGAAATAACTCCACGTCGTTGATAGTCATTATTAGTAGCATTTTCTAACACTCGAATAATTTTTACTCTTTTAATTTTGGAATCTATCGCCAAATTAACAAAATTAGTTGTTTTTATTCCAGTCTTGAGGTTTTTTCCACGAACTTTTCTTGTTACTGTGATTTGTTCCCCAGTTAGTGTTTCAGTGGGAAATCTATCTATTTCAAATTTTCTTCTAGAACGTAATGGGTGTCTCCGCCCACCTGTTATTTTACTTGTTGATAAATTCTCGATTGATTTTTTCACATATTTTACTCTGGGCACTCTAATTTATACAAACCGAAAAACCCACACCTAAAAACATGATTAAAAAACTCGATGAAAGTTTCAGACAGAAAAGCTTGATCCGAATATGATTATGCAGTTATTTCTGGTTCTTTTCTTCTTCTTTTGAATAACTGTTGCTTAACTATATCAATATCACCCTGAATCCCAAAATATTTTTGAAATTTTTCTGTTGTTGAATAAATCTTAGTTCTTCCAACGTTTTGATGTTCAACAAAATCAAGCTGTCGTAATTCCTTCAAGTGTGCATAAACACCAGAGCCTCTAACTTCCACAAGTTGTTTTGAGCTGACTGGTTGTGTGTATACAATGTACGATAATGTTTTCTGTGTTGCCTTCGCCAGGATCGGTTTTGATGCATACTTTCTAACTGAGGAACTGTATTCCGGTTTTAATTGAAATACATAATTACCATCTGGTAAAATGACAATTTCTATAGCTCTAAACGCATTTTTTGTTTTTTTAATTATTGATTCTAATATTGCAATTGTTTTGGGTCGTGACTCTGTTCCTGATGCCCTGATTAATTCCTCTATAGGTAGCGGTCTTCCGGCAGAATATAATGCAGATTCCAGTCTTGCAGTTGCTTCATTCTCATTTTCAATTTTTATCATGTTTTTCCCCCTTTTTAGGCGCATCATTCACTAAAGTAATCAAAATATCATCATCCTTCTGTTCTAACTCAACTTTTTGGTCACGTGCCAGGAATAAGGCAGCAAAAAAACATCTTACCGAGTCCAGACTTCCCAAATCAGCTACAATTTCTTGTAACATGCCATTTCCCTTACCCCTAATTTTTCGAATAATAAGATCTTCATATTTCGCTACTATTTTTTCAAATGATATAAAATATTCATTAAAATCTGGTACTTCGGCAGGTTCAAAATCTAATCTACCACTTCTAGAACTAGGATTTGCAATAGAGCCAATTAAATTCTCAAGCAGATCTAACAACTCGTCAAGAGAAACTGGATATGTAGACTCGTGCCTATACGGTATATCTAAAATATCAATATCAATATCACGCCTGTTTATCAGCGGCTTTTTTTCCATTGCAGCTTTTTGTAATGCAAAAATACTTTCTACCTTCATTCGATAAATAAGAGAAGAAGAAAGCGCTGCCATTCCAACAACTTTGAGATCCTTTTTTCCCGTTTGCTCTAGTATTTTTACTAAAATCTTCAAAATTTCAATCAGATTTATCTGCCAAACATCTTTTTTTGCAATGGTTGATGGGTTAAACAGAATGTTAACTGGCTCTTTTGAAATTCCAGATATTTGTGTATCATCAATCACAAAATTTATTGTATAATGGCTCACAAATACTAAGAACTCTATTTTTTTGCCCTTTCCAGTCAACTCTTATATTATAACAAACAAAAAGCCTCGACATTGAAGGTCGCACAAATAGTAGAACCCAATAAACCCCTTAAAATATCTGAAATTGAAACTCCAATACCTACTGGTAGGCAGGTTTTGGTTAAGGTTAAAGCTGTAGGTGTTTGTCATAGTGATCTGCATCTTTGGGATGGAGGCTATGACACTGGAGATGGTTTCATGAAAGTTACTGACAGGGGAGTCAAATTTCCTGTCATTCCAGGACATGAAATTGTTGGAAAAGTATCAGAAATTGGAAATTCTGTAGTAGGAATAGAAGTCGGTGACGATGTCTTAGTATATCCTTGGATAGGCTGTGGTAAATGTCCAACTTGTGAGAAAGGTGATACTAATCTATGCGAGGCTCCACAATCACTTGGGGTCTTTCAGGATGGTGGGTATGCTGAGTATTCACTTGTACCAGATTTTAAATTCCTGATAAAAATTTCTGGAATTGACTTAGAAGGTGCTGCATCACTTGCGTGTTCAGGACTAACTGCATACACTGCAGTAAAAAAAGCAATTTTAAATTCACCTGAGAATATTTTGATTATTGGCGCTGGTGGACTTGGATTAATGGCGGTTCAAATCACAAAAACACTTAGCGATGCAAATATTATCTGTGCTGATTTAGATGATGAGAAATTAAAGAAAGCCAAGGAAATGGGTGCTAATAATATTGTAAACACTAATGCAATTGGGTATGGACAGGCTGACGTTTCAAAAAATATAATGGCAATCTGTAATGAAAAGGGCGCTGACAGTATAATTGATTTTGTTAACGCACCTCCTACAGTAAAGTTAGGTCTTTCTGTTATCAGAAAACGGGGCAATATGGTTTTAGTTGGTCTGTTTGGTGGCGCAGTGAATTTATCTCTAGTTTCAATCCCACTGAAAGCAATTACAATTCAGGGAACATATACTGGAAATTACAATGATTTGGTGGAACTCATTGGTTTGGCAAAGAGGGGAGTCATAAAATCAATTGTTTCTAAACGCTATAGTATAGACGAAGCAACAAATGCCTTACAAGATCTAAAAGATAGAAAAGTGGTTGGACGCGGGATTATCATCCCTTAATTTTTTAATCATCGCTCAAATTTGTAATCTTAATTTTGAAAAATGAAATGTAGTCCCAAGAGAAGGAATTGAACCTTCGACAACCCGGTTTCTGTATGCCTGATAGGCTGGAACTCAGTTAGCCTTAAGCCAACCACTACAGCCGGAAGCTCTACCAGGCTGAGCTATCTTGGGACAATATTTTCGAAGTGTTTTAGCATTAAATAACTATCGGAGTAAATATTATCACTAACCTAGACGTGAATTTATTTGATAAAATTAAAAGTAAGTATATTTTCTTATTTCTTTGTTGGATCCCAATCTCAAAAAATCTGGTTATGTTTGCGTACCATATACCCATGACGAAGCCTCGTTAAAATTAAAGGATGATTGGACTTCTTCCAGAAACATCAAATCTATTTATTTTGTTACTGCAACATTTTCAGAAGATAGCAAATCTTACTTTCCATCTTCTACAAGTCATTATCTTATGGCCAAATTCAAAGACAGTGAAAAAATAACTAAGGATGTGGCAAAATTTACTACAGAAGATACTTCGTTCATTTTCAGCATTCATGGGAAAATTCTGACAAAAGATTCTGACCAGCCACAAAATTTTCTTTCCATGTATTATCTAGAATCTGACGTTCAGGAAAACATTTCCGAAATAACTAACCTTGTGCTAAAAAAAGATAAAATTCAATATTCTGGGATTGTACATCTTAGCACATTTTGTAACATTTCACCTAAATTCACGTTTCCATACTCAGACAAAATCATTGTTTTAGATGTGAACGACGAAAGGAGTCCTCAAAGCACAAGTAAGTATTGTGAAAAGATCCGTTTGGATATTTGTCGTAAGGGAATAGTTATGAATAACTTTGCTAGCTTTTCTGTCCTTGAAAAACTCAAATAGAAAAGTTCAAAACCTACTCAGCACACATTTTTCTTCATGAGTAAACCGATAGAGCTAGGTTCATTAAAAATTGGTTCTTATATCCTACTTCCTGTATCTGACCAACCCACAGGTGAACCTTGCAGAATTACAGAATATGATACCAGCAAGCCGGGAAAACATGGTGCAGCTAAAGCAAGAATTGTAGGCATGGGTGTATTTGATGATCAAAAGCGTCCTCATGTGGGTCCTGTTAGCATGCAAGTTCATGTACCTTTGATTGACAAAAGACCTGGTCAAATAATATCGATGACAGGCTCTAACATTCAAGTAATGGATATGGAAACGTTTGAAACCATAGATGTTGATATGATTGATGAAGAAATCAAGGGAAAATTGGAACAGGGTCAAGAAATTGAATACTGGAAAGTTATGGACAGAATTAAAATAATGCGCATCAAATCATCCTAATTGGATGCTGATGATGATTGGAAAAGCCGACTGATTTTTGATGAAGATTATGAGAATTGAGGCATCTATTTTTAGCATCTAGTAAAAATGAAATAGACTTTTGTTAAAGATATTGTTATGAAGTTAGCTGCATTATTTTCAGGGGGGAAAGACAGTACATACTCAATTTACAAAGCAAAACAAATGGGGCATGATGTAAGATGCTTGATAACTTTATTTCCTAAATCTCCTAATAGTCACCTATTACATTTTCCCAGCATAAAGTTGACCAAATTGCAGTCAGAAACAATGAATATTCCACATCTTGTTACAGAGCTAGAGACTGATGAGACAAACCAAGAAATGAAGGTACTTGGAATATTATTAAAAAAAGCCAAGCAAGATTTTCAGATTGATGGTCTTGTACATGGTGGCATCTCGAGTGAATTTCAGAAAAAACGTTTTGAAAATATATGCAAGGAAAATGATTTGAATATACTAACTCCATTGTGGAAGATGAATCCAAAAAAATACATGAATGAGATTATCAATTCTGGCTTCAAATTTATTTTAACAAGTGTGTCTTCTGACGGTCTAGATGAAACATGGTTGGGAAAAATTATCACTATATCAGATTTATCAAAATTAAGTGAATTATCTGAAAAATATGAATTTAATTTAAATTTTGAGGGTGGTGAAGCTGAAACTTTTGTTGTTGACTGTCCGCTTTATTCTCATCCTATCCAGATAACCAAATCGAAAAAAATCTGGGATGGTTACAGAGGAAGGTTTGAAATAGAGGTTGCTAGTTTAGATTCCAATGCTCGACAATCTTAAATCTAGTCTGAGAGCTGCTATCAAGAAGTTAGTCAATTCTTCAGGAGTTGATGAAGAACTCATCAAGGAATTATCAAAAGATATCCAGCGTTCATTATTGCAATCTGATGTTAATGTAAAATTGGTATTTGAAATCACCAAAAATATTGAGAATCGATCGTTAAATGAAAAACCTCCACCTGGTTTGTCAAGAAAAGACCATATTGTTAAAATCTTGTATGATGAACTGGCAAGACTATTAGGCAATGACACTGAATTTCATTTCAAGTCTGGAAAAACCAACAAAGTTCTCCTGTTGGGAATTCAGGGTAGTGGAAAAACTACTGTAGCATCTAAGCTTGCTAAATTTTTAACAAAACAGGGTTACAAAGTAGGTGTAATAGGTGCTGATACGTTCAGACCTGGAGCCTTAACCCAATTGCGAACTATGTGTGAAAAATCTAATGTTGAAGTTTTTGGAGAAGATGGTAATGATGATCCTTCTAAGATTGTAAATAAGGGACTAAAACATTTTGAAGGTTCAAACCTTGACATAATTTTGATTGATACAGCTGGACGGCATAAACAAGAAAAAGATTTGTTGGACGAAATGAAAGAAATCAATAAAGCTGCTGCTCCTGATCTTGCATTATTAGTCATTGATGGGACAATCGGTCAGCAGTGCTATGCGCAAGCAGAAGCATTCCATAAAGTAGTTCCAGTTGGGGGTATTATTATTACAAAACTTGACAGTTCTGCAAAGGGTGGAGGTGCTTTAGCGGCATCAGCGGCTACTGGTGCCCAAGTTATGTATATCGGTACGGGTGAAAGGATTGACGACCTGGAAACTTTTTCACCAACTCGTTTTGTTGGAAGATTGTTGGGCATGGGTGATATTAAAGCCGTATTAGACTTGGCAAGACGGTTAGAAAGTGAGGCGGATGATGTTCGTATGAAGCGAATTTCAAGCGGTAAGATGAACATGGAAGATTTCTATTATCAACTTGAAGAAGTAACAAAGATTGGTTCATTTCAGGGACTTCTTGATACAATGCCTGGATTGTCAGGCATGGTAAAAGAAGATCAAATTGATAAAATGGAAGAGAAAGTAGAGAAATGGAGGTACATTATTCAAAGCATGAATAAAGATGAAAAAGCTGATCCTGACATACTCAATGCTTCAAGAATCAAGAGAATTGGGCGTGGTTCAGGCTGGCCGGAACATGATGTAAAAGAACTTATTAAAAATTACAAAAATTCAAAAAATATGATGAAGGCATCAAAGGGAAGACAAATGCAAGGCTTCCTTCGTAAACTGGGCATGGGTTAATTGTTTGTTTATTATCAAACATCATCGGCTCGTATTTTAATAATTAAAAAATACTGAATGATAATGAAAACACATCATGTTTGGGATGATATTGTATGTTGGCATTGCCACGAGCATATTACAAAGCATACAAAAGAAGAATTGATGGAATGTTTAGCCATCTTATCTGATTGGTTAGACAAAAGCACCCCATAAAAAATGAAAAATTGTCTTATAGCTAATATAAACACGTAAGCTAATATGCAAAAATATAACATGTTGGAAGGAAATGACGGAATTTTATCCCAATCCAAGTCAATTCTTAAGGAATATGATTTATGTGATTTTTGTTTAGGAAGATTTTTCATAAATCTTAGTAGTTTTTCGTCAGCAAGAAGATTAGGTCTTAAAATTAGGAATTCAATAAATTCTAAAAACATTTCAGAATGTTATATTTGTAGAAATCTATTTTCTTCCTTAGATTTTTACGTGAAAATGATGTATGATGTGGCTTCTGGAATTGAATTTTCTACTTTTGTTGTTGGTGCAACATTAAAACAATCAGTTATAGAAAGAGACGATAAAATACGTTCAGAATTTCACCTTCGTGGTGTTGATAGTATTAAAACAGAAATAACCAGAGAACTGGGAAAAAGATTCCTAAGAAAGGCAAAAGCTAAAATTGATCACCTATCACCTGACGCTACGTTCACAATTAATTTTAGAACTGAACGTTGTGATGCAAAAACAAGACACCTGTTTTTGTACGGCAGGTACATCAAAAAAAAGAGAGGTCTATCTCAAAAACAGGAATCGTGCAAGGATTGTAAAGGTAAGGGATGCATATTTTGCAATTATCATGGAATAGTTTTGTTTGATGGGGTTGAGGGGAAAATATCTCAATTTCTTTATGAAAAATTTGAAACTGTACGAGTCAAATTTACATGGATAGGTGGTGAAGATAAAACAAGTCTTGTTTTGGGTAATGGAAGACCTTTTTTTGCAAAATTATTGTCTCCAAAAAAACGAAATGTCAAACTATCGAAAAAATCCAACTTGGATGAAATTATAATTCATGATCTAAGAGTAATTGATCATATTCCTAATGGGTTTGTCCCTTTTTATTCTATAATAAAGATATTAGTTTCAACAAAAAATAACATTTCATCTAAGAAACTGAAAAAATTAAAACAGTTAGTAACTACACCAATTACAGTTTCTGACACCAATAGTAAAAAATCTAAAAAAACCATTCATAAAATCAAGTATAAAAAAAATTCTTTACGATCTTTTACTGCTGAGATAGAGGCCGATGGTGGTTTACCCATTAAGCGTTTTGTTGAAGGTAATGGTGTTATTCCAAACTTTAGTGATATTTTAGGCACACAATGTACTTGCAAAAAATTTGATATAAATCAAATTTCCTTGTTAAAGTGATTAATCTGAATCAGATAAACTATTTTTATAGTAAAAATAGGATTTGTAGCATTGAATCCATTACTGAAAGTTAAACAGGCATATCAGGATGGAATTTTGCCTGAAAAAGAATATTCATTAATAACAAAACGATTCCCTATTGTAATTTCTGGAATTAATAGGATAGAAACTGCGTCTGGTGTAAATTTTCCTATAGCATATGTTGAACCATCTGTAGCCATATCATCATCAAGCCCAAATTCCTTTGAATTTGGTTTACTGTTTGCAAGAACTATTCCTATTGTTGCTAAGAATACTTTACAAGTTGTTATTCAAATATCTGCTCCCTTAGTAGCATATGGTTTGAAAGGAACGATACATGCAATATTAGCACATGAATTTTTACATTACTTAGAATTAATACGTAAAATTTCTAAAATGGAATTACTTTCTGACGAAATTTCAGTTAATCTTTTTGAAAATGTTTATGCCGACAATGAAAGACTGTTTGATCCAAGAGCAGTCTTTAATGATAATACATTACTTTCACATATAACTAAAAAATTTCCTGCTGGATTTAGGGATTATAAACTTGAGGATAAGGTGATTAAATATTGGATCGAAGAAAATCTTCCCACAACCAAGATCATGTTAGATACTAATACAACAAAATTATCAACAGATTTAATTTCAAAGATGAAACTAAATCCTAAACTTATCTCAAAAATTGAAAGTTTTGAATTGAAAGGATCAAGATTAAGAAAAAAAATACTTTATTAGACGAATTCTGTAAGGCCGCACTTTCCGCATGTTATCCTGTTTTTGTGTATTGACATGAAAACACCTTTACCACATCGTGAGCAAATCTTGTGAGCATTGGTCACTTTATCACCATCTAATTTGTAATATTTGTAAACACTTGGGCTGCTACCCTTTTTTCCAGCCATTAGTCACTAGCCCCATCTTTTTTTTCTTCAGCTGGTTTATCATCAGAAGCCTCTGTTTTTGCTGGTTCTTCAGCTGGTTTATCATCAGAAGCCTCTGTTTTTGCTGGTTCTTCAGCTGGTTTATCATCAGAAGCCTCTGTTTTTGCCGATTCTTCATTAGCAGCTTTTTCAGTTTTTTTCTTTTCTAAATTAGCCTTAGATCTTTCTAAACGAGCAAAAATTGTAGGATCAATATGCTCTTTTGCAAGTTTTTCATCATCGTAAACATAAAAGGTACCAGTTATTTTCGGCATACCTGTATGATTTTTTAACATCATTGGAATTACAAGCTTTTTCTCCAATTTGAATTCTTTAGTGATCATTTCAATTGCTTGTATTTTCTCCAGTTTTCCGCCCAAACCTTTAAAATCACAAATTATCTCTCGTCTGGACAAAAATGAGTTGTTTTTATCACTTAATGTTTCAATCATTGACATATACCATGCCCTTTGAATATTTCATATAAACCTTCAACAAATTACTAACAAATTTAAGAAAACACGTCTGAAAAAATTTATGGATAGATTTATGCTGCATTTGGAAAATTCTAATCATACACCAAATGATGCAAACAACATTCTTCTTAATTCACGAGATTTAGCTTATGGAATGAATTTAATTATCCGCGATTGCAGAGTATCAAGTAAATTTATTGAATTAGATGTTTCTGTCCCTAAAAACATTCTCGAATTATTATTAGAGAAATTGGCTCCTATTGGGAAAATTAATGAATCTAGACATATTATTGAAGAACAAATTGAAAAAAATCAGTCAATTAAAGATGGAATTTTTTATTTTAATAACGAAAGATTTTGGGAAAGTCATGAGGCCTTGGAGGGCGCGTGGAAACAATGTACAGGTAGTGAAAAGGAACTAATCCAAGGATTAATACTAATTGCCGCAGCCTTTGTGCATTATCAGAAAGATGAAAACAAAGTCTGTTTATCAGTGTTAGGGCGCGCATTTAAAAAATTAGATAACAAGTCAGGCAAATACCATGGAGTTGATGTCGATTCAACCAAACTGAAAGTTATTGAAATGATTGATAAAAAAGCAATTACTACTTTTGAGATTTAATAACATCAATTCCAGTTGTTATTACTTGTGCTCCATCAATTAATCCAATTCTACCCTTTTTTGCTTCTATCTCAGTAAAACGTTGTGTGTCATCATTTGTGACCATATCACCTGAAATCAACAAAGGTACAGGATCAGCGCTATGTCCCTTGTTAATACATGGTGTAGAATGATCTGCTGAAACAATAACAGCAACTTTTGAAGAATCTATATTATCTAATAGGGTACCAAAAAATCGCTTATCTATTTCTTCAATATTTTCCATTTTGCCTTGTGCATCACCATCGTGCCCAAATTCATCGGGACCCTTCAAATGTACATAGACAGCATTTTGTTCGTCCATTGCTTTTGCAGCAACTTTAGCTTTTTCTTCATAATCAGTTAGCCCACCAGCATCATAGGTCTTCATTTTTAGTATTTCTGAAATACCAATTTCAACTGGCATATCAACTATACAGGAAAATTTCATTGAGTGTAAATCATTTATTGGAGTAACTTTTGGATAGATATTTCCTGCATCACGTAACAGTATACCATTAAGTAGTTTCTTATCATTTTCTTTTCTTCTTTCATTTACTTTACTTTTTTTCATAATATCCAAAGACTGTTCAGTAAGTTCATTCACCAGTTTTGACGCTAATTTTGTGTGTGATTCCTCATCTAGTGGAAGACATTTTTCAATTTTTAAGAAATCAGTTACTGCCTTTGCAATCCCCATTCCGGCAACTCTCACATAAGCAGGATCAGTGTTACTAATATTAGATGAAAGAGCACAGTTACTTCTAATTCTAATGACAAGTCTGTGCCCTATAGTTGGTGTTATTATAGCAGTAGCATTTTCATCAGAGAATTTTATTTTCTCTTCAATTTCATTTGAAACTGTTTCAGTGTCTTGTTTTTCAATCTTTCTGCCAGCTCTACGATCTATGATTACCCCATCATCATTTAATGTTGCAAAATTTCCTCTTAATGCCAAGTCACCATCCTTGAAGTCAATACCAATACCTATTGCCTCAACCACTCCTCTTCCAGCATAGTCATCATGTTTGAATTTGTATCCAAGCATATTAAAAACAGCAATATCTGATTCAGGTGCAATTCCTTTTCCTACTGTGATGACTTGTCCCATCGCACCATTTTTTGCCAATCTATCAAGATTAGGAGTGCTTGCAGCACCAAGTGGTGTTTTCCCTACTAAATTGGGGTGTGGTAGATCACCAACACCATCTAGGAGAACATAAACCATTTTTAGATCAGAATTACCAGTTATTTTATCCAGCTCCTAATTTGATGGGTTTGATAAGGTTGTTTTAAAGTTTGTAATTAAAATGGCGATCTAAGTTAGTTTTTGCATCGAACTTTTGAAAAGATTTTAACTCTCCAAAAAAACTATTGTTATTATGGGGAATTTAAGAAAGGATTACGTTCTTGAACGATCAGCTATCATTTCTCCTAACCCGGTCAAAAAACAAAACCCCAAAAAATGTCCATACTGTCCTGGAAACGAATCTATGACTAATCTTTCATTGTTGTCTCTGGTTGCAAAGGATGGAATGTTACAAAGATTGCAGGATAGTGATGATTCTTTTGTAAAAGGATGGTCTGTTCGCGTGTTTGAAAGCTCAAACCCTGTAGTTACAACATCTACTGAAAATACATACAGTGATAGGCCATTATATAGCGAACCTGCGTATGGCTATCATTATGTTATAGTTGCATCTCCTAAACATAGTGATTCTCTTGCAACTATAGATACTGAGCAGTGGTCAAACCTTATAGTAGTTATTCAAGATAGGCTTCGCTGGTTATATACACAAAAAGGCGTTACATATGTCTCAATAGTTGTTAATCATGGTCAAGATGCTGGAAGTATTGTAGATCATCCACACATAGACATGGTTAGTTTTTCAAATATTCCTCCTGTTATAGAAGAAGAATCTGAGGCTTCCCATAAAATTCTAAATGAAAAAGGCGTCTGCCCAATGTGTCAAATAGTCAACACTGAAACTGGTGGACCCAGACAAGTTTTACAAACTGATGGATTCATTGCATTTTGTCCTTGGGCACCTTCTCATCATTTTGAATTTTGGATTTGTCCTAAAAAACATACAACTAGCTTCTCAAAAATTTCTCAAAAGGAAATAAATGATTTATCGTTAATACTAAGAGCTACTCTTGGTGGACTAACAAAAACTATTAAAAATTTATCATATAATATGGTATTTCATTTGTCCCCTGAAAAGAAAAATAGTAAGCAGATTCATTGGCATATTGAGGTATATCCTTTAACAAACTCCTGGTCAGGTCTTGAACGTGGGTATGGTGTGTTTGTAAATACCACTTCGCCAGAGGAGTCTGGTCAGGTATTAGGCGCTGCGTCCAGAAAGGAACTTGCCAATCTTGTTGGCATAGAATAATCAAGTTAGTTTATTTATACACATTAAAAATTGATTCGTATGGCAACGGAAAAATATATTGCAATTGGAAGTATTGCGCTGTATACTATATTTGCAGCAGAAATGATTACACTTTTTAATTTCATGATTCAAGCAACTGAAGCTACTTTTTTTAGAGATCCTGCAGCAAAAGTTTTACAGTTTATATCAATAAGTGCAGCACCTGGTTTGGTTCTAACTGGTACTTCATTTATGCTTGCAAGAAAATTTGGTTCAAAGCAAGTGGGTTCAATTATAATTGTAGGAGGAATTGTATTGCTAGTCGGTATGCTTTATACAAGTATAATGTTAGAGCAACTTGATAGTAATTTCCGTGTATTTACGGTTGATATAACTCCCCCATTATTCATGGCAGTTTCTGTACCTATTATGATATTTGGCGCACGATTATTTAAAATCAAAAAAAGACCAAAGAAGTATTTTTAATTATGATCATAACGCATACCATTTGATTCTTCATGAAAACCAATTTTTTCATAGAAAGCCTTTACATCATCCTTGCAGTCTAAAATTGTCTTGTAGCAATTTTTTTCCTTTGCACAAGCTAGTAAGGATCTAATTAGTTTCATGCCTACTCCTTTACCTTCGTAATCTTTTCTTACTACTACGTCTTCAATATGCCCGACTAACCCACCTTCGTGAATGAATTTTTGTTCAATTAATAATGTGGTAGAACCAACTATTTTGTTATCATCTATTGCAACGTGAATGATATGATTCGGGTCATGGTTTATTTTTTTTAAAATCTCCCTGGCCTTATCTCTATCAATGTTACTAGCTTTGCTAAGAAAATCTAAAGACTCCAGAAATCCATTCTCAAGATCATTTTCTTCAATTTCACGAATTATAATTTCTGACATAACGATCAAATTTTACCTGTCTTTTTTTTGTATTGTAGATTTGTTTTTTCATATGTTTCTTTGTCGCCGATATCAGTGAATCCTTTTTTGCTAAGAAAGCTGTTTACAGCTTTACGTTTTGAAATGGCTTTTTTTATGACTGAATCCATTCCAAACGACCTATTTTTAGGAATAAAGTCGAGTGTAGTAGGCTCCATAACATAGCAGCCTATGTTGACTTTTGCCTTGATCTCTGGTTTTTCATTCCATGCTGACACATTACCATTATTTTTAGTATCAATCACTCCATACTTGATATTGGTTTTGTATTCGTAAAGACTCATTGTAATGAATGATTTTTTTTCCTTATGTTGTCTAATCATATTTTTTAAGTTAAAATCAAAAAGGGAATCGCCATAAACACAAACAAATGTACCATCTATGAATTTTTCAGCTGTTTTAAGCTGTCCCGCTGTCGCAAGTGGTTTATTTGATATAGCATACTCAATTTTCACACCAAATTTCTTACCATCCCCAAAATAATCTTCTATTGTCTTATGTAGATAGCTTACACATAATACAATTTCTTTTATACCATTTTTTTTTATCCATTTCATTAGGTGTTCTAAGATAGGCTTTCCACCTAAGGGCATCATTGGTTTTGGTTTTTTATTAGTAAGAGGACGAAGCCTTTTTCCCAAACCACCAGCAAGAATTACAGCTTTCATGAATTTGTATTCTTGTTGTGCCACTATTTATGTTGAATCACATAATTTTTAACGGTATAGCCTCAACTTTGAAACTTTTTCTACTACATCTTTAGGATTTTTACCAAAGATTAGAATCATTGGCTCTTTTCCTATGTCGCCTTTATGGTAAATTATATCAGGCAATTTTGTTTTCAGAGAATTTGTTATTCCCCAAGCGATAGAAGAGTTTTCTCTTTGTTTTAATTTTCTTGGTTCCTTGCTTCTGTCATAACTAAGAACAGTGAATCTTGATTTTTTTGCTTTTGAAATAATTTTTGTATCATATTTTATGTTAAGGCAGGAACGAATTTCTGGGAATTTTTTGTTTACTTCAATCACAGCAGTTCCAACGTGCAGTGAACCACCATATACAATTTCACCAGCTGTTACAACCTCCTTACCGGATTTTACCAAACGACCAGATATTCCTAATACATCTTTTATGGTCTTTGGATTTTTTTTAGCAAAAACAAAGTTTGTCTGACATTCTGGAATTACTTTGTAAATGTTTTTGATTTGCTTAAAGTAATTGATTGAATC
>Ga0207966_1000460_pt1 | contig 23424 bp, 23 predicted proteins | sample Knorr_S23_td_NAD_FD_185611 | JGI IMG/M metagenome (GOLD analysis project Ga0207966, IMG submission 185611) | Marine microbial communities from Southern Atlantic Ocean transect - Knorr_S23_td_NADW_ad_2500m_LV_B (SPAdes) (version 2) | ecosystem: Environmental > Aquatic > Marine > Oceanic | place...
CAAGCAGGCGCGATGCAACGTGAACTCCGCCAACGCAACCTCACTTTCAGCCGTGTTATCTGTTCGCCACTTAATCGCGCACAAGAAACCACTCGAATCATTCTCGATGGCTCGACTAACACGGTTGAAACTAATGAGGCACTGCTGGAAATCAACCTGGGGGACTACGAAGGCCGTTTCGAAGCGGACCTTCGAGAAGAAATGGGGCCAGCATACGATGAATGGCGAAAAACCTGGCATCGCGAGGCAGCGCCAGGCGGCGAGAGCATTTACGACGTCGCCACTCGAATCTGCCCCGTACTCGAATCCGTCCGCAACGAAACCGGGGCAGTTCTCATCGTTGCACACGGCGGTGTCCATATGGCGATCAAAGCGGAACTTTCACAATGTTTCAGTGTGAATTGCCTGGACGATTTTCATCAGGACAACAACCAGATCGATGTCTGGACCACCGATCCGCCAATGCGACTCGAACGAATCGAAGTCCAAACTTGAACGCATTAACTCCTGACGTCAGTCGCTGGCACCGCCTTGGCTGGATTGCGTCTTGCCATACAGGATTTCCCACGCTTTATCCGAGTGAGCAGCCGATTGGCGTGACTGATCTGCCAGCGTTTCGAAAGCTGCCAGCACCTGCGGTCGTTGCCAGATATGGTCACGCCAACGCTCAACATTGGGATACCGACTAATATCTACACCCTGTTTATCGGGATTGCGTAGCCACGGCATGATCGCCATATCCGCTATGGTGTACTCTCCGGCCGCTATCCACTCAGCCTCTTTCAGCCGTCGATCGATCACCCCGTAAACTCGATTGCTCTCGTTAACATAACGGTCGATACCGTACTGAATCTTTTCTCGTTCGACCCGTTCAGGTGCGTAGGCGTTGAAGTGATGCGCCTGGCCCAGCATAGGTCCAACGGTCCCCATCTGAAACATTAGCCATTGCCACACGTCAACCCTCGCACGCGCTTCTTGCGGCATGAAGCGATTGGTTTTTTCCGCCAGATAGAGCAGAATCGCTGCCGATTCGAATACTGAGATCGATTTACCATCAGGACCGTCTTGGTCAACAATGGCGGGCATTTTGTTGTTCGGGCTGATCTTCAGAAATTCCGGTTCGAACTGGTCTCCCGCCTGAATGTTGATCGGGTGGATTTTGTGTTCCAATTCGGTTTCATGGAGCATGATGTGGACCTTGTGTCCATTCGGTGTTGGCCAGGTGTAGACGTCAATCATGAAATTCAGTTCCCCTGTTAGCCTGCCTTTTGATCCGCCACACGGGTAATGAAGGCCGGTCGTCAGTGTGGCGGTCAATATTGTAGGCTCTCATTATGCACCGTTGCCTGGCGCATCATGAATAATGGACACCACTCGCTCGAAAATGGAGGACTGACCCTCGCCTGACTATCCAACAACAACGCCGCAGGGCTATCACATCACTGAACAGTTTCAGGAGGTTCTCAATCTCCTGGCCGTCGAATGTCCGCCTGTCGTTTTCGTCACTGGTTCCGCCGGCACGGGAAAATCGACCTTGATTGATGTGCTACGCCACGAACTCGACCGCAACCTGGTTGTGCTCGCTCCCACTGGCGTTGCTGCACTTAATGTGGGAGGCCAGACCATCCACTCATTCTTCCAGTTGCCACCCGGGCCACAACCCGTAGGCAGAAAACTGCAAGGGGTATCGCGGGATGTCGTTGCGAAGATGGACATTCTGATCATTGATGAAGTTTCCATGGTGCGTGCGGATCTTCTGGACGCAATTGATGAATCACTTCGCACGAACACCGGAAAAACCGGCGTGCCGTTCGGAGGAAAAACGGTATTACTGATTGGTGACATGCACCAGTTGCCTCCTGTCATTAGCGGGGGTGAGGAGGCACGACTCTTTGAAGAGGTTTATGAGTCACCCTATTTCTTCAGCGCATACTGCTTGCAAGGGCTGCCTCTAGTCACTCGTACACTGACTCAATCTTTCCGGCAGGCCGACGAAGAATTTGTTGCGATTTTGAACGATCTTCGAGTGGGCGCAAATCTTGAATCGACGGTCAAGGAACTGAATAATTGCGTTAACGAAACGCTCGATGAAGACGAATCGATGCTGATACTCACGGCAGTCAATGCCCGTGCGCGACGATTCAACGAACAACAACTCGATTCGCTGTCCGGAGACGCCTGGTCTTATGCTGGGGAGATTGACGGTGAGTGGCGAGATACTGCAGGGCAACTTCCCTCCCCCAGCGACTTACGTCTAAAACGAAATGCACAGGTGATGTTTACCAAGAATGGCTTCGACTGGGTCAATGGCACCATCGGCAGAATCGTGGATCTTGATGACACGACCATTGAAGTGGAACTCTTGTCCGAGCCTCAGCGTGGCTCGATCGTTGTCGTCGAACGGGAGTCATGGGAACGCTACCGTTACAACTGGGACGCAGACAAGCTTCGCGTTAAGGCAGAAGTGATCGGCACCTATACCCAGTTCCCTTTCATCCTCGCCTGGGCCGTCACCGTTCACAAAGCCCAGGGCCTGACCCTCGACCGTATACGAATTGATCTCGGCCGGGGTATGTTCGCGCCAGGTCAAGCTTATGTGGCACTAAGCCGTTGCCGCACTCTGGATGGCATCAGCTTTAATCGACCCCTCAGCATTGCTGACATCAAATGTGATCCGGCAATTCAGACATTCTACGAGACGCTCACTCACTAGCCATTGCCGTCAATAAAATGCTTCAGGGCAAACTGCTTGGCATTGGGACGGTAACGCCAGATCCAGCGACTGAAATCGGGTCGCACTTTGCTGCACAACGCCTCACGGCTCTCACACGATGCCAGCAGTTCCCGAATCTGGCCTGCTGTGTCGACCACTTCCTGTACCCAACGATTCCGCTCCACCACGCGATAAGACTTCATCCCCTGCGGCGTAATGTAATCCACAACGGCTTTAGGCCATTCGCCAGTTTCCTGACGAATGGCCATAGCGTAAGCCACGACCTGGAAGGCATGATCTTCGACAATATCCCAACGGGGTCGAGCCGAACTCTTCAGCTCTCTAACCTCCGATGGGTAGTGCAAATCGATGAACCCGATCACCGGCACCTCAATATCCGTGAGCATCAATCGAATGGGATGCTGATAGGAAAGCGGACTTTTCCAATCGGCAATCACTGAGTGACAGTGCGTCATGCACTTCACCACAATTTCTCGCTCCTTGCGGATGGCCGCCTTTGAATAAGTCTCCTCGGTCTCCGCAATCAGTGCGTCATATTTTTCAGTAGCAAGATTTACCGCACCCTCACAACTTGTCGTCCCAGACTCTGCGAGTACTTCACCGATCACCTGATCCAGCGCCTGGCCCCGATGCATAGCGGGACTACCGGCTTCGCGAATACCGTAAATCAGATAAATGATTCCGAGCGCGGGATCATTTCGAAACTGCAGCATTGAAGTCGGCGACAGATGGTCAATGTCGAAACGGGCAAAGGGATTATCCATAATGCCAACCAATCAAAATGCGGGTAGGCCTGCCGAACGCCCTTGTCGGACAAGGGGCCTGCGCTTGGCAGCTGACGGGGGGCAACGCGTCCGGATTCATTCCCCGATTATAGTGGCCTGAATCCGATCGATCCTGCCCGACACCCAGATCTACTCGCTAGCATCGCCACCCAGTACCCAACGCATGATAAGTTCATCATAACAACGGATTGATTCCGCCCACGAGTCACTGCCACTCCATGATGCCTATTCACCTTTCCGCCACCATCAAGCACCCCATGAAGGCCGTCTTCTAGATCATGTCCTGTGCGCTTGAACGTTGGCACGCGATCTGCGAGGAACGCAACCCTGCGGCCCTCGATACTCTGGTCGCCGAAAACGCCGTTTTCTTCTCACCGGTGGTGTATACCCCGCAGGCCGGCAAGGCCAAAGTGATTGGGTACCTTAAGGCAGCAGCTGAGATTCTCTTTAATGACAGTTTTCGATATGTGCGCGAGTTGCGTGGGACTGACGAGGCTATGCTTGAATTCACAGCGACTATTGCAGGCATCGAAGTCAATGGCATCGATCTGATCCGCTGGAATATGAATCAGGAAATCACCGAATTTCGAGTCTGGTTACGCCCGCTTAAGGGCCTGCAAATCGTGCAGGAACTCATGGCAACGAAACTCAGTGCCCAGCGGCATCCAGCACAGAAGGCGCAATGAATGCGAATACTACTGATCAACCCGAACACATCCGTTAGCATTACCGATCGATTAATGGCGTCGGCTTCTGCCGCCACATCGAGGGACACCGAGCTCGTGCCCGTTACAGCGCACCGCGGCGTCCCCTATATTGCCTCCCGTATCGAAGCTGCGATCGCCAGCAACGTGGTGATGGAATTGCTGGCCGAGCACAGCGAGGGTATCGACGGCGCCATCATCGCCGCTTTTGGAGACCCGGGCCTGGGCGCTGCCAGAGAGCTCATGGACTACCCCGTCGTAGGATTGGCTGAGACAGGCATGCTGACTGCGTGTATGGTGGGAAAACGCTTTTCCATTGTCAGTTTTGCGCGGGCACTTGCCCCGTGGTATCGAGAAACAGTGGAATGGCACCAGCTCGTTGACCGGCTAGCCAGTATCCGCATGCCTGATACGGACTTCAGCAACATTAACGATGTCCAAACTGAAATGCAGACAACGCTGGTCGCTCTTGCGCAATCTGCCGTAACAGAAGATCAGGCTGACGTTATTGTGTTTGGTGGCGCCCCACTGAGCGGGTTGGTTAAAGAAGTGATAAACGATATTCCTGTGCCTGTGATTGATTGTGCGGCAGCCGCCGTGATGCAGCTCGAAACACTCATTCGACTTAAGTTGCGACGCCCGATCGCGGGCACCTTTCGCCGACCCCCAGCGAAACCATCGACAGGACTACCGCCCGAACTGGCACGGCGCATTGGTCACCAGGACCATTAACCGAACCGGAAACCTGTGATGCCCAGCCATATTACCGAATCTGACCTTTACGGTAGTTCGTTTGCGACGCCTGAATTCATGGCCATTTTCAATGATCGCAACCGTGTCCAAAAGTGGTTCGACGTCGAAGCGGCACTTGCAGCAGCCCAGGGAGAGCTGGGCATGATCCCGACCGATGCAGCGGCTGAGATCGGTGCGCGAGCACGCGTCGAAAACGTCGACATCAAGGCCATCGGCGTGGAAATTGCGGCCACCGCCCATCCCCTCGTGCCGGTTGTCCGAGCACTACAGGACGCGTGTGAAACCAGTGCAGGTGAATTTGTGCACTACGGCGCCACCACCCAGGACATCATGGACACGGGTATGGTGCTACAAATCAAGCAAGCCTGGCCACTGCTACTTCGTGACATCAAAGCGAGTCGCTCTGCCCTAACCGAACTTGCGCAAACTCACCGCGCCACCCCAATGGCAGGGCGCACTCATGGCCAACAGGCACTCCCCATCACCTTTGGTTACAAATGTGCCGTTTGGATCGACGAGATAAACCGGCAGCTACAACGCTGCACTGAAGCCGAGACGCGAATCTTCACCGGCAATATCACTGGTGCCGTCGGCACAATGGCTTCGTTCGGTGCACAGGGGCGGGCCATGCAGGCGCTCACGCTTCACAAGCTCGATCTTTTATCGCCAACTATCTGCTGGCACTCCGCACGCGATCGAGTGATTGAACTGGCTAACCTAATTAATCAGATCGCAGGCACCTTCGGAAAAATTGCCCGAGAAATCTACACCCTGCAACAGGTCGAGTTTGGTGAAGTCGCCGAACCGAACCCCCCTGGCAAAGTCGGCAGTAGCACCATGCCACATAAGCGAAACCCCGCCATGGTCGAAACCTCAATCAGCCTGTCGCGACTGATTCGTGCCCAACAGGTGGCCTTGACAGACGCAGCATTTCAAGAACACGAGCGGTATTCAGCACTCTTACGAATCGAACTGGCCGCTATTCCAGAGATGATGATCTACTGCGGTGCCTTGCTGAACAAGATGCGGGCCGTGCTGGAGCAACTGGTTGTGAATCCTGCTCGCATGCGCTCCAATCTGGATTTATTAGGTGGCCTATTGATGTCAGAGCGGGTAATGCTGGCGCTCGGCGAAACTGTGGGGAAACAGAGCGCACACGAAATCATTCACGAGATCGCCATGATGGCTTTTGAAAACAAGCAGCTGTTTCGAGATGCCCTGCTCGCGGACCCTCGTGTGACGAAGCACCTGGATACGGCCATGATCGATGATCTACTCGATCCCATCGGTTATCTGGGTGAAGCAATGCAACTCGTCGACGATGTTCTAACAAAGGGCGCTGCCACTGAGGACAAATAACTCTATCCGCAACCAAACACTGTCAATGGATGGGCCTATGTCCCGACGCCGTTTCTATTCACCCGTATGGGCACCCCCAACCAGCGCATTCCAGGATTCAACGGCATTACCAGCGGGGTAGAATTTGAACTCAATTCGAATGGAATCCTGCAACGCCTCATGCTGATGTTTCACGCCCATGGGGTGCCGATAGGTGTCACCCGCCTCTACGATGTAGGTTTCAGAGTCAATCATCATACGAACCCTCCCCATTTTCTGATAGGCAACAGAATGGTGGTCGACATGCATGTGCGTGCGGTCAACCGCCCCTTTCGGGCGAAATGCCTCGAATACAATTAAGTTGGGTGTCGCCATTAAGACTTTGACGCTGTCGACACCATCCTCGTTAAGGGAATAGTTCGGCACCAGCGGCATAGACTCACGCGTGGAACTCGGCACAAATAATTGGTCACAATCATCAGGGTGCATAAATGCTATCGCATTAGCGATAAAATCGGCGTCAGTCATTTGACTCTCACATGATTAATTAATCGTTTGGCGCCCAGCTATTCGTGTTAAACCACAGTTGAACTCAGCGGCACACTGGCTTCGCTTCAAGTGGATTGATAGCGTCTTTGTCCCACAGCCAATGCCTACCAACTGGTGGCAGGCATTGTGAGCACGCCCTAGTGCAGTTGATCCCCCGGCATCTCATCAAGCTCCTTAAGTTGGCCCACTATTTCCCAATCGACAATCTCCCACAGTCCCGGATCATAAAAAACGGCCACCGCATCGCCCGCTGCATTCTCTACAAACACGTTGGCTTTTCCGCGAGGCACCGAGCCTGGCCACATTCCGTTGAACTCATCTTGAATCAGACCCTGAACCAAGTGCCGTACATCCCCGGGTAAATCATCGGCCCGCACCGCATTCAATGCAGCACCCCCTGTACCCCTTAAATCCTCAGGTAATTCGAGTTCAGTCTCAAAACTTCCGTCGCTTCCCCAGCCAGGCCCAATCGCCGATCCTGATCGAGTCCGAATTCGGACGTGAATCTGGAATATGGCCATTACACTATCCCCCAAAATACGCTTCATTCACATGATAGCGTGCCGGACCTTGTTCAGGCACGCTTCTACTTCGAATCACTACCTGGACCAAGCCGATGCCTAAAAAAACGTTATGCCCAGCTCATCTTAACTTCCAGCCTAGACCCACCTACCCCTACGCGCCCGGCACAGCGGGGGGCGGGTTTGTGTTCACGGCGGGCCAGGTGGCCTGGGACGAAAGCGGCGAGATCATCGGCATTGGCGATGTTGCCGCACAAACCGAGCAAACCCTGCACAACGTGTTATCTGTGCTGGCCGAAGGTGGAGCCTCACCTGCAGATGTCCTTAAATGCACGGTTTACCTGAAGAATATCGCAGACTTTCAAAAGATGAATGACATCTTTTCGCGGACATTTGGGGAGACACCACCGGCTCGCACCACAGTGCAGGCACATCTTGCCGAACCGACCATGTTGGTTGAGATTGAAGCCATCGCATTTGTCGGTGCATGATCCAATCTGTGTGTTACCAACCCCTGCGCATACTCGCACCTGACAATGACCACTGAACTGCACGACGAAGAGACTTTGGCCTTTAGGGATCTTAGCCCCGACCGAGTGCTAAACGCTGTGGAGAGCCATGGGTACCGTTGCGATGGTCACCTGTTGCCGCTCAACAGTTACGAAAATCGCGTCTACCGAATCGGGTTAGAGGATGGCTCTTTCATTATCAGTAAATTCTATCGCCCTCATCGATGGAGCGACGAAGCCATCGGCGAAGAACATGACTTCAGTTGGCAACTGGCGGACGCGGAAATTCCGATCGTGCCACCCATCAGAAATGATGGCGGGGACACGCTGCTCCAACTAGGTGCCCATCGCTTTGCCCTCTTCCCTTACCATGGTGGGCGCGCACCTGATTTCGACAATCTCGAGCAGATTGAGCAACTCGGGCGCTTTCTGGGACGATTGCATGCCGTAGGCAGCGTGGAAAACTTCCAACATCGACCGGCGCTGGACATCGACACTTTTGGTGAATCAGCCTACCGCTTTGTCCTTGACACCCACTTCATTCCGAACGAACTCGAACTACCCTACCGATCCCTAGTTGAAGACCTGCTGAAACAAGTTCGGTGGTGTTATGAACGCGCCGGAGAAGTCGAACTGATCCGCCTTCACGGTGACTGCCATGGGGGCAACATCCTATGGACAGACGAGGGCCCTCATGTTGTCGATTTGGATGACACTCGCCACGCTCCAGCTGTCCAAGATATGTGGATGTTCCTTTCGGGAGAACGTGCTGATCAGACTCAGTGCCTCGATGCGCTGCTTGAGGGTTATAGCGTATTTCGCCAATTTGACGCACGCCAATTACATCTGATTGAGGCCCTGCGAACTTTGCGCTTGATTCATTATTACGCCTGGATTGCGCAACGCTGGGACGACCCGGCTTTTCCCAGAGCGTATCCCTGGTTCAATACACAACGGTGCTGGGAACAACATATTCTCGATCTTCGAGAACAGGCAGCACTGATGAATGAAGCCCCCCTCGAATGGCACGGGTGAAACGATTACGGTTTTGGTGTGTCCGATCGACCACCGCCATTACACTCGATCAGCCCATTGCACATGAAGAACACCCGGTGAGAGCTGTAGGTAAAAACTCTCGTCGATCTTGACCAAACCACCATCGAGCGTTCCATTCGGTTCAAAAGACAACGCTCGACTGATCATCCAAACCGTGTGATCGATTTCAACTCGATACGGCACTCCGAGCGCGGCTGTGCCTGACATGAACCGGTATGCTCTTTCTGCTGACCAGTCAGGACAAACACTGAAGTCTTCCCTGACCGGCCACGAAAAATAACTGCCATGATCGGCCCTACCGCTAACAGAAGGTGCAGGCATTGTCTGCGAAGTGCGTGCTAACTCATCAATCATGCGAGCACCGATGTCCGCCAAGTCAGCAAGTACCGCAGCTTCACTTAGGCCTGCCGCCACGGCAATGGACTGCTGAGCCAAGATCGGTCCTTGGTCAATCGCCTGAGTCATACGGTGTAAGGTGACGCCCATGTGCTGCTCGCCGGCATGAAACTGCCAGAAAAGTGGCATCGGCCCGCGGTAAGCCGGCAACAGAGAGGGGTGCAAGTTGTATGCGCCCAATGTGGGGATCCGTAATTCGTCTGATGTCAAAATCTTCGGAAAGCACACGCTAAAGAGAAGCTCTGGGTGCAGGCGAGATAAAAGCACACACAAACTGTCTGGGTTTATCGAGTCGATGGTCTCGAGGGGTATCCCGAGCGAACCGCAGATAGCTGCCAAACCATGGGGTTGACGCTGCGGAACAGGAAACCCAACCTCAACATGAAGAGGTAGCGACGGAGTAATCACCCGCACGATCAAGGCGCCAGCCTGCACCAGGCGACGCAGAACGGCTTGGGCAAAAAACGTATCGCTACCCAGGAAAATCAACTTGCGTCGGCGCATCGAGTCGTCGCTATGGTTGACCTCATTAACCCAGCAGTCTAACCACGTAACACTCTCATGGTGTGACTCAAGGTGTGGCAGACTCTGGGTCCTCGAGTTAACCCCTATTCTTATTAACACCTCGTGCAAGGAGTCCTAGCCTGTCGTGACCCATGCCACCGATGACCCGATAGATCGCGTCGTGGCCGAGGCTATTCGAGCGCGTGAGACCCGCGAACGGGGCTACCGCGCCCAGTCGCTCAAACTTCATCCCTGGGTGTGTGGCCGATGCGGTCGCGGGTTTGACCAAAGCAACCTTCATGAGCTTACAGTCCACCACAAGGACCATAACCATGATAACAATCCACTCGACGGCAGTAATTGGGAAAATCTATGCCTTTACTGCCACGACAACGAACACGGGCGCTTCGTTGGCGATACAAACAAGGGAACCGTCAATCACCGCACCTCAAGCAACGCCAGTCATCGACCCTTGGCTGATCTTGCACAACGCTTGAAACAACTCCGGAATAAATCGTAATGCCCCCAACAGCTGATCATGGAGACAAGCTTTCTGGCAAGGTCGCGCTGATCACCGGAGCCGCCAATGGCATCGGGCGCGCGATTGCCGAACGATTTGCGCACGAAGGTGCGTCAGTCGTGATTGCTGATCTTGATAACCAAACGTCTCAATCTGTTGTCACTCATATACGGGAGAACGGGGGACGCGCTGACGCTATTGTCTGCGACGTCAGCCAGGCACGTGATGCCGAACGCGCTGTTGAGCATGCGGTCACATCATTCGGATGCCTGACTACTGTGGTGGGCAGTGCAGCTGTCTTCTCACCGGTCGTACCCATCGATGAATTGAGTGAGGCCGACTGGCAACGCGCCATTGACGTCAACCTGACCGGTTGTTTTCTGATCAGCAAGTACGCCATACCTCACCTGAAAACCTCGCGCGGCACTATTACGCTGATTGCCTCACAGATGGCCCAGGTCGCTAATGCGGGCCAAAGCGCTTATTGCGCGACTAAAGGTGCGCTTGTCCAATTAGCCAAAGGAATGGCGCTCGACTATGCCGATGCTGGAATTCGAGTCAATACACTCTCACCGGGAGGTATTGCGACCGATCGACTGGCAAAACGATTTGGCAACTTGGAACAGGCGCAGCGCATCTGGGGGCCCAAGCACCCGCTCGGTCGGCTTGGAGAACCTGACGAAATCGCGCGCGGCGCCGTTTTTCTGGCAAGCGACGACTCCACTTTCATGACTGGCGCGGATCTCCTGATTGATGGCGGCTATACCGCCTGGTAGATCGGCATCTGTTGCCTGTTATCACTTTTGATCGGTCTGCAAGAACCCTCTCGACGTTACACACTTTGAGCGAACATGTCGGTACATGATGTTCCACGATCTCACCTAACTGCTGCACCCGCATAACTGCCAATGTCCTCTTCCTACCCAGTGATCCGTCTTATTGCAGCACTGACCCTGATGACGATCGCCGGGTCGGCGATGTATGCCGCCATTATGGTGCTGGAGCCCACGGCCCTCGAGTTTGGCAGTGGCCGTGGTAGCGCGTCCCTCCCTTATGCCAGCTTCATGGCGGGTTTCGCTGTCGGCGGCGTCGTCATGGGTCGTGTCGCTGACCGCTATGGGATCCTTGTTCCTGCTCTGCTTGGCAGCCTTGCCTTGCCCGCCGGTTTTCTCCTGTGCGTTCAGGCCACCTCCATCCTTCACCTATGCGTCGTGCTGGCAGTGTTGTGCGGATTTCTCGGCGCTGCGTTTAGTTTCGGACCGCTGGTCGCCGATAGCTCGCTGTGGTTCACCGCGCGACGAGGATTGGCTGTGGGCATCGTCATCAGTGGCAACTATCTGGCCGGTGCCGTGTGGCCACCCATATTGCAGCATTACTTCGATCAACAGGGATGGCGAGCAACCTTTAGCGACCTCTCGTGGTTCACGCTGTGCACGATGTTGCCGCTGTCGTTGCTGCTGGCACGACGACCACCGACGGAAACAATCAAAGATGCAACAACGAATCAGGCAGACGGTCATCGCCCACTTGCCATGACACCGCTGAACCTGCAGTGCCTGATCTGCGCCGCCGGAGTGGGTTGCTGCGTCGCCATGGCCATGCCACAGGTGCATATCGTTCCTTATGTGTTAGACCTGGGTCATCCAGCCGCCCGCGGTGCAGAGATGCTTGGCCTGATGCTTGGCTTTGGCGTCATCAGCCGTGTTGGGTCCGGCTGGTTGTCTGATCGCATCGGCGGCTTGAGGACACTGCTCATCGGATCAGGATTACAAACATTGGTACTGGTTGCCTTCCTCGGCTCAGATAGCCTGGCCTGGTTGTATGGCGTATCGATCGCCTTTGGCCTGTCCCAAGGAGGAATCGTGCCTTCTTATGCCATCATCTTACGCACCTTCTTTCCCGTCGCTGAAGCCGGCTGGCGAATTGGTCTAGCACTGTTTTTCACCATTGGCGGGATGGCGCTCGGTGGCTGGATAGCCGGGGTCTTATATGATCTGACTGGCTCCTACACTGCTTCTTTTATCAACGCGATCGCTTTCAATATCTTCAATCTCGCCATTGCACAGGCACTGCTTCAACGGGCGAAGCGACCACAAACTACAACAGCCTAAAGTTGCCTGATCCAATACGTCACTGACCCTGGAGAAAACTAATGAACATCACATCCAGTCCCTCGACCGTCCATCCACCACTTGGGCAATACGCCCACGTTGTCGAAGTACCGGACAATGCACGGTGGCTGGTTATATCGGGCCAGGTCGGCATTGATCGCAAAGGCAAATTGGCAACCAGCGCGCGCAAACAGTCAGAACAAGCCTTACGCAATATCCTGGCGTGCCTGCGGGATCACGGTATGAGCAAGCGGGATCTCGTGAAGACCACGGTTTATCTCACCGATTCTCGTTTTATTGATGACTTTCGAGCCGCGCGTAAGAAAGTCATGGGAAGTGCCCTCTATACCAACACGATGGTCATTATCGACGGCTTGGCCACACCCGACATGGTGGTTGAAATTGAAGCATGGGCTGCCGGGCGCCAAGGAACTCGATCGAAATGACTCGCCCCTTGTGGCAACTCAGTGCCTGTGAAATGAGCGAGGGCCTGCGGGCGCGACGATTTCTTGCGATAGAGATCATGGAATCGGTCACCGGTCGCGTCCGGGCTCTTAACGGGCACCTCAATGCAATCGTCAGTGACTACACCGAGCAGGCACTGATCGACGCTAAGGCGGCTGACGCCGCCTCGGCTAGCGGTGGGGCAATGGGTCCACTACACGGCGTACCCGTCACGATCAAGACCAACATCGATGTCTCGGGCACACCGACTCCCAATGGACTACCCGTATTCAAAGATCTGATCGCACCAGATGACTCTCCAGTGGTCCGTAATCTTCGCCGGGCGGGCGCTATCGTGATTGGCCGCACCAACACGCCAGAGTTGTCGATGCGCGCGACGACAGACAATCCGCTACACGGTAGAACGCGCAATCCGTGGGATGAGGCCGCGAGTCCCGGTGGCTCATCCGGTGGAGCGAGCGCCGCAGCAGCTGCCGGCTTTGGGCCCATTCACCACGGCAATGATATCGGCGGATCGCTCCGGTTTCCGGCTTTTACCTGCGGTCTTGCTACTGTAAAACCAACACTCGGGCGAATTCCCGCCTTTAACCCCTCGGCCCTTGCTGAGCGCGGGCTGATGAGCCAATTGATGTCGGTGCAAGGCGCTATCTGCCGAGAAGTTCGCGATGTACGACTGGCCACCCGCGTCATGACCGAGGGCGATGCCCGTGATCCCTGGTGGGTACCCGTTCCTTTTGATGGCAGTCCGATCGAGAACCCGGTCACCGTTGCCGTTACTCGAGAGTCCCACGGTTATCCCATCCATGCGGATATTCTGGCCGGCATTGACCGCGCTGCCGGGTATCTCAGTGATGCCGGTTATCACGTGGTCGAGGTCGAGACACCCTCCATCCTATCGGCCGCTCAGAGTTGGTTCAGCGTACTGGGTCACGAACTCCAGACCTTGCTCTTACCCGTGGCTCAAGAACACGGCAGTCAGACGATCCAGGACATCTTTGCGCACTATGCCAGGATTGGTGATGTGATTGATGCCGAAAGTTACCGTACTGGCATTGCCGAACGCACAGCAATGACTCGCGAGTGGAATTTGTTTCTCGATCAATACCCCTTGGTGCTCAGTCCATTCCTGATGCGACCCACCTATCCCTGGGATTATGATGCGAGAGGATTCGATGCCTGCGCGGATCTTTTCCGCTCCGCGATCTACAGCACGGGGGTCAACTATCTCAGCCTGCCCGCGGGAGTCGTACCCATCGGGCTCATCGATGACCTGCCCGCCGGCGTCCAGTTGATCGGCCGTCGTTATCGTGAAGACCTGATTCTTGACGCGATGGAAAGCATCGAGCAGCGGGTGGGCGTACTGGTTCACCGCCTGTGGGAACGCGAAACGCGGGACTGATTCCCCCACCTTCCGACAACACTGATGCGATTGACCCCCCTTCAAGACACCTTTGCTCATGAGGTTCTTGACTTGAGCCTGTGGAAAGATCTGGATGAGACAACGTTAAACGGACTTCGCACGGCTTGGCGTCGACACGGCGTCCTGGTATTTCGTCGCCAGTCTTTGTCAGAGACTGAATTGGTACGTTTTTTTTCACACTTCGGGACATCTGAGATTATTGTCCGCACCGATTGGCAATCACTAAATCAAGATGAGGTCATTCATATCTCCAATATGAAAGACGCATCAGGACGATCGATCGGGGGACTGGGCTCCGGAGAACTTGACTGGCATTCAGACCAGTCGTATATGACTGCCCCAGCCACCGGTGCTCTGCTCTACATGGTAGAAATGCCCAATGAAGGGGGCACAACCTATTGGGCCAACCTGCAGCAAGCCTACGATGCGCTGAGCGAAGCAACCCGTTCGCAGATTGCCCACCTCGAAGCGATCTACGATTACGCCAAACGGCAAAGCACCTACGATGATGAAGCCCCTCTATCGCCTGCGCTGCGGGTAAAAACCCCGCCGGTACTGCATCCGCTCGTTTGCGTTAATCCCCAAACCCACCGAAAGTCTCTTTACATCGATCCGACCACCATGGTCGGAATCAGCGGGGCTTCAACCGAAGAAGGGGCTGCGCTGCTTGCGCACCTAAGCACCCATGCCACCCAACCCTGTTTTGTTTATGCCCATGACTGGCAGGTTGGAGACGTCGTCATGTGGGATAACGGACAAGTCCTTCATCGGAGAGATCGCTTTGATGAGGCCACTCCTCGATGGCTGAAACGCCTCACCTGCCGATTGTCTCCCGAACACCATCTGGTGCCTGCCTCTAGACCCTACATTGGCACCTGATCGGACAACCCAGTTCGGCCTGATTGTCCGAATGCAGTGGCATTGAACCGTGCATCACTGCCCATCAGTACACTAGTCATTGTTGAAGACCACGGAGAACACCATCATGATCCATGTTTTAGCTTCGATTCATGTCAAAGAAGGCAAACAGGCGCAAGCCCTGGCTGCCATTCATGGCAATCTGGCTACCGTGCGGGCGGAAGCCGGCTGCATTCAGTACACACCGGCCGTTGATATTGATACGGGTATGCCAGCACAGGAAACTGACGATTCAATTATCACTATGATCGAAACCTGGAAAGACTTGTCTGCGCTAAAAGCACACAGTACAGCCCCGCATATGTTGACGTACCGAGAGTCGGTCAAAGATCTCGTGGAGAAGGTGACTCTAAAAGTCCTTGAGGATGCCTGACGCGGCATGACACAGGCCGTATGACAACAGCACTCTAGAACCAGCGTGCTTTTTCGACTTTATTGATTAATACTTCACCGGCGGCAAAGCGGCGCACGTTCTCGAGTACCGTCGCAAGGTGGCGTTCGGCGATATGAACTGACGCCGCCGCAACGTGTGGCGTAATCAGTACGTTATCGAACTGCCATAGTGGATGCTCGAATGGAAGCGGTTCATTCTCAAACACATCAAGTGCCGCACCCGCAATATGTTTTGCATTAAGCGCGCTGACTAATGCAGAAAGATCAACGATCACTCCCCGGCCGATATTAATCAGATAAGCCGACGCTTTCATCTGCACAAACTGTGGCGCACCAAACATGCGTTCTGTTTCAGGAGTGTGGGGCGCTGCGATTACCACAAAATCGCTCTCATTCAACAGTCGGGGGAGTTCCTCAAGAGGCCACAGTGCGCTGACATCCGGTGGCCGCTCTATTTCAACCGGGTCGACCGCGATCACTCGCATGTCAAATGCGCAGGCTCGGCGAGCAATTTCTCGGCCAATACTGCCCAACCCCACAACACCCAATGTGCAGTCGGCAATATCCAGGTGTGCACGGTCGATTGCACTGATGTGATCCGGGCCTGTGGAAAACGCGGTTCGCGCAGCTTCGCCGCCGATCGGCTCGTACAGGCATCGCATCTGCTGGCGAAGATAGAGATGCAGATTGCGGGCAAAACAAAGGATATAGCCGAACACATGATCGGCAATCACATCAGAATAAAGGCCGCGCATGTTCGTCAACACACAAGGATGCTCAATCAACTCCGGAAACACGAAGTGCTCAAGGCTTGCTGTCGGACATTGCACCCATTCGAGATTTTGCGCCGTAGCCAACATCGGCGGAGTGAGTTTTCCAAAAAACGCTTCGGCGTTAACCAGTGCCGATACCGCACTCGCTTCATCTGGTGCATTAACGATCGTCATACCGCCAGCAGCCGTTGTTATTGCAGCCAGACGCGTCTCATCGACGGCCGGATAAATGACTAGTTTCATGAGTGTCCGTTATCTGTCAGAAATTAACTGTTCAACGAAACCCACTTACGCAATGCGATAGATGCGCTGCGCATTGTCGTGGAACAACTTGGCTTTGTCACTGGCAGAGTAATCCTTTGTCAGTTTTTTGAAGGCATTCCATAACGTGTTGTAACTACAGCTGATTTTGTCTACGGGAAAATTAGACTCGAACAAGCACCGATCAACGCCGAAAAGTTCAATGGTCCGTTCATAATAATGGGCGCAGCCTTTGAGAAGATCGTCACTGGTCGGTGGTGCCGGTAATCGATGCCAATTAAAACCATTCACCTCCATCGCAAGCCCCCCCAGCTTAGTTACCACATTATCGCAAGCCGCGAGTTCGGTCATCGCCCGATCCCACTCAAGAAAAACCGCTGTGGCCTGATCGCTGTATGGACCAACGCCCAGCGGGCCACCCAAATGGTCCAGCACGATAAGGGTCTCAGGAAACTGGCGAGCGAGATGGATGACTTCATGCAGCTGCGTGTGATAACACCACGCCTCGAAAGTTAAACCGAATGTCGCAAGGTGAGCGAACCCCGACCGAAATGCTTTATTCATCAAAAGTCCCTGGGGCGGATCAGTCCGATGATTCGGTATTCTCGAATCTTCATGCCAGGTGGCGCCGTGCCGAATACCGCGAAACCGACCGCCACCCGCCGCAATGTGCGCCTCCAATACAACGGGTACGGCATCACCCAGAGTCAGATCCACCGTACCGACGATCGCGGCTGCCACATGAGTGTTACCGTAGTGGCCCGAAGCACTCATTGCGGCCATCCCGTTAGCAAATTCAGTCTCACCAATCGGTCGCATTGAGGTGGGCCCGTTCGCCTTAAACATGGCCCCACACTCGATAAACACAGTAGAAACGATGTTGTGACCAGAGGATGTGTCGCGAAGGAAGTCATCGAGCAGATAACATTCTTCAACACTGTCCGCACGGAAATTCCACAAATGATGATGGGCATCACAGATAGGCAGTTTCGGATCCAACGTTGCCTCTATCGTTCCCGCTAGCCAGGCATCATTCGTCGCCATTCTTGCAATTCCTATTAATTGATAGGTTACTGAGCCCAGTGTTGCTGGAAACAACAATTACGGAAATACGCCTATACTTTTCATTATCTCAGTGACAATTGAAAGGCCTATCGGTCATGACTCGCTCCAGCGCCGCATATCTAAAATCACTCAACGACAATCGGTCTGTCTTTCTCAATGGAAAGGCCATAGAAAACGTCACGACTCATCCTGCCTATCAGCAGGCCGCGAAGTCAATCGCCAACCTTTATGATTTTCAGGGAGCTCCTGAGAATCTCGAGCGCATGACCTATCAATCTCCTAAGACAGGAAACCGTGTTGGGAGAATGTGGCAACTTCCCACAAATTATGAAGAGTTGGTCAATCGACGCGAAGCGTTAACTACGTGGGCAGAAACACATTATGGATTTATGGGTCGATCGCCCGATCACGTTGCCTCAACCCTGGCTGGATTTTACATGGGCAGCCACGTATACGCGCAGCACGGCTCTGAACGAGTGGCAGCGGTTGAGCAATATTATGAATACGCTCGCGATAACGACTTGTACATTTCCTATGTGATTATCGACCCTCAAGGGGATCGGTCAAAGTCACGCTCGGAAAATGGTAACGCAGATCTCACTGTATCTATCTGCGATGAGGATAGCGAAGGTATCACAATCAAAGGCGCCAAAATGCTCGGCACTGGCGCAGTCCTTTCAGATGAAGTGCTTGTCTCGACGTTAAGGCCCATGAACAAGGGAGAAGAAAAATGGGCATTTACTGCTGTATTACCAATAAACGTTAAAGGTCTAAAACTGCTATCCAGACGCTCATACGAAGAATCAACCACCTCTCTTTTTGATTACCCATTGTCAAAACGATTCGACGAAAACGATGCTTTACTCTATTTTGATGAGGTCAAAGTACCTTGGCATCGGATATTTGTGAACGGAAACATAGAGACTCAGTTCGCCCAGTGGCACAACACACCAGCACATTCTTATCAGAACTATCAAGCGGAGATTCGTTTAACCGTCAAGCTGCGTTTTCTTGTTGGTCTAGCGAAACGCATTGCAGAAATGACCGGCGCGATAAAGTTTCCTCAAGTAGTCGAAAAACTGGGGTACGTTTCCTCACAACTCCAGGTAATAGAGGCTTTTGTATACGCGATGGAAACTAAGGGATGGAATTTTGGTGCTTACTACCTTCCGAATAAGGAATTACTTTATGCATCACAAGTACAGTCCCAACGTTTATACCCAAAAGTCATTGACACTGTGCGAGATCTCGCTGGCGGAGGAATGATTATGCTGCCGTCGAGTATTGAAGACTTCCATGATTCGGAGGTAGCCGAACTAATCGGAAAAACACAATATTCTCCTGCCGCCAGTTCAGAAGAACGTGTCAAATTTTTCAAACTGGCGTGGGACGCTATTGGCTCTGAATTTGGCTCAAGACATACACAATATGAAATGTTTTATTCCGGCCCACGCGTTGTCACAACGGGCATGGCGTTTCGCACTTTTCAATGGGAAAGAACTACTGATTTGGTGGACGATTGCCTGAGGAGTTATGAATCACCCTCATCAACAAACTTAACAAGCGTAGTTCCACCAACTAGAGGAATAAATTAATGACCCCAAACCTCTCGATAGCCGGTATTAATCTCGAGCCTGGGACGCGACGACGCCATCGTATGAGTCTGGTCGAGTTAGCAGACGGAACTGAAGTTTCAATCCCACTTGATATTATTCACGGCGGTCAACCAGGGCCGGTGCTTTATCTGGGTGCTGCCATCCATGGTGACGAAGTAAATGGCGTGGGAATATTATTTCGTGCACTTGAAGACATCAATCCAATTGAGCTTTGCGGCAGCGTAGTTGCAGTACCAGTCCAACACCCACTGTCTTTTCAAGCAGATCATCGTTTGCCCATCTCCCAATTCATCAAGTCTCCACTAGATCAGGCGCCAGCCGACGCCTGGACAGTCTTCCCCGGCACTAAAAACGGCAATCTGGCCCAAATCCTAGCGGCGACCCTGTTTGAGCTCATTGTCCAATGTGATTTTGCTATCGACATTCATACGCCAACAAGAGGTGGCCGCTACGTACCCATCGCGATACTTCCGTCAGCTAATTTAGGCGACATACAACAACGAGTAGTTGATATGGCACATGCATTTGGATCCGGTTGGATAATGAACGGCCAAACCGGAATTTATGTCGCCGACGGAATCTTGTGTGTCGAAGCGACACGTGCCGGCATTCCATGCTTTACATTTGAGACCGGTGAAGGCGGTCGTCTTGAAGAACCGTTGATTAATCAAGGTGCTGGTTACGTTCAAAATGTCATGCGATGGCTAAACATGATTGATGGTGAACTGGTTCCTCCGCAAACTTCTTATCTGATGTCTGACTTTCTCGGCCTTCGCGCAGAACGCGGCGGACTTTTATTGCCCCACGCTGAACTGGGCGAACTAATTAATACTGGTGACAAACTCTGCTCGATTGTAAATATTTATGGAGATGAAATAGAAATCATTACCGCCCCTACTGATGGTGTATTTGTTCGCGCCACCACGCTCTCAACGGTCTCACGAGGTGAGCGTGTCGCAACACTGGGACTGTTGTGAATACCCCAAGCGACCGTGATCGATTGGTCGATCGTATCTCAGATAGTCGTGACCACGTCATCAATCTGTGCAGAGAATTGATTCGCATTGACAGTCAGAATCCGCCGAGCGACACCTCCAAACTAGTTACCAAGATTGAGTCGATCATCGGTACGTCGCCCCACATAGAACACAGACGAATCAGTCCAAAACCACCGATCACCAACCTAGTGGCGAAAGTGGCTGGTAACGCCGGCGGGCGCCGACTCGTTTTCAACGGCCATCTGGATACCTTTCCTATTGGAAACAAAAGCAATTGGTCAGTTGGGCCGCTAAGTGGGGATATTAAAGACGGTAAAATTTTTGGTCGCGGCGCCTGTGATATGAAGGCCGGAGTTGCGGGATCGGTGATGGCTTTTCTTTTACTCGCTGAATTTCGAGACAGCTGGTCGGGCGAAGCCGTCCTGACGTTAGTCGGAGACGAAGAAACTGGTGGCGCTTGGGGGACAAAATATCTGCTGGAACATGTGGAAGAAGCTTCTGGAGACGCCCTAATTAACGGCGACACGGGTTCGCCCGAGATCGTCAGATTCGGTGAGAAAGGGCTCATCTGGCTCAGCCTGGAGACAACGGGTAAAGCGGGGCATGGTGCACATGTTCACCTCGGACGAAATGCGATTCGGACCCTTCTGGAAGGTTTAGAACCCGTATTAGGGCTCCAAGGACTGAATCCGTCTGTGCCTGACGATATTACCCGGGCAGTGCGTGAGGCTGATCAGGTCTACAAGGCCATCGGCATCGAAGGCGAGGGGGATACAGTCCTACGAGTAACAACCAATCTTGGACAAATCAGCGGCGGAATCAATATCAATACCATTCCAGATAGCAGCAACGCGCTGGTCGATATCCGTATCCCACCGGGAATCACAACAGACGAAATATCAGACTTAATAAAACCACGACTCGATCAACTAAACGATCTTCAATGGAGCATTCTTACCTCTTGCGAGGCCAACTGGACCGACCCAGAGAGTGAGATCATCACCTTAACTCGAGAAAATGCGAAAGCTGCCCTTGGCAGAAAAGTCGCCACAAGCCTCCGACCGGGATTTTCAGATGCGCGGTTTTATCGTGAAAAAAATATACCATCCGTGGTTTATGGGGTGACACCACATAATATGGGCGCTGCTGACGAATTTGCGACAATCGACGACATTCAAACGGTATTTTCTGTACATTCCTTGACGGCATTTGATTTCCTTTCCGCATAATGCTCGAACCTTCACAGAGGTTGAGGGGGATCGCCACAAAACTCTCGAATCATGGTTTCTTACCGATCTGGTTCTCTCCCTACCATCACAATACAACCAATACTTTTCCCCGTTACCTGAGAAACACTAATCCCTGTGATAACAAGACATAAAGACATTCTCGCTTGGCGGCGCAAGATCGGTGTCGTGGTTCCTGCCACCAATACCATCGTAGAACCCGAGTTTCACCAAATGGCACCTGCGGGTATCACCAACCATACCAGCCGCTTTGAACTCAGTAATATGGCGCTCAACAGTGACGCCGACTTCCTTCGTCTGGTCGAGCAGATAAAGGCAAATCTCGATGGAGCGATGGATGGACTGGTTCCCGCCGCACCAGACCACATCATCATTGGCATCTCGGCTGAGTCGTTTTGGGACGGGGCAGACGGCGCTGCGGCAATTAAAGAGAGACTGAGTCAACGCGCCGGAGTGCCTGTCACCCTCGGCTCGGACGCTGCCCGACTCGCCATCGAGGCCGTCAAGGCCCAACGCATCGCTGTGCTAACGCCTTACTGGCCCATTGCTGATGAGCGTGTGTCTCAGTATTTCGGCCAGTGTGGATTCGATGTTCGACGGCTAATCGGCCTCAAAGCAACGAGCCCAATCAATATCGCTGAGCAGCATGCCACCACCCTGGAACAGGCCTTGCAACGTCTTGATGGCGACGATGTCGATGCAATCGTGCAAGTCGGAACGAATCTTGGCATGGCCAAGATCGCTGCGGTTGCTGAAAAATCAATGGGCAAACCGGTCATTGCCATTAATACCGCGCTGTACTGGCACGCATTGAGGTCAATGGGAATTGACGACTCGATTTCCAACTTTGGTCGATTGTTAGAGCAGCATTAAATACCCGCGACTTTTCCAACTCGGTCCGTCGACAATGCTTTCCGAATGGATGATCGATCTGATCTTCGAATTCTATCCATTCTGACCTGGTCAATCACATCAATTCTCCCAGGCCTTCGCTAACCCTCTTTGCTTCGCTGTTTACTGTGGCCGTGTTGCCCAGATCGCTGCTGGTATCGGTGATACCTGTCGAAGCATTGACCCTGATGAGTAATGTTCAAGCAGTGAGCCTGCTCTATTTCATATCTGGAATCGCCTCTGTCCTATTTAGCTTGCTTATCCCGATATTCGCATCGCGTTTTCGCGCACGCGGCCTGTTGATTCTGGGCGGAATAACCACCGTTGCAACCGCGGTTCTATTAAATAGTCACCAGATTTATCTATTCGTCGTTGGAATGATTTTCTATACCGCTAGCGCAAACATGGTCGAAATTGCACTCACTTTATTCATCATGCAGGTCGTGCCACGGCGAGAGATTCAACGGTTTGAGCCGATGCGCGTATTCTTTATGGTGATAGGATTCCTGATTGGGCCTTGGCTAGGCGTCGTGCTTCGTGAACAAGTATCAGTATCCGCTCCGTATTTCCTCTCCGGAATCTTTGCCGTTTTTACCATTGCTTTCATGTTTATGCTTCGGTTACACCGCCTTCACCAAGACAAATCTCAACCCATTCCGGCCAACCCCGTTAGGTACGTTCAGCGGTTTTCGGCTCAACCTAGGCTACGACTTGCCTGGGCCCTGGCCGTCGGCCGGGCCGGCTGGTGGAGCATGTTCTTTATCTATGCACCGCTCTACGCGGTGACATCGGGCTTGGGTGAAATAATCGGTGGGGCTATCGTATCCGCTGGTGTCGCAATGGTACTTACCGTTCATTTCTGGGGTTGGATCGGGCGACGATACGGGCTGCGGCGTA
>Ga0207966_1000461_pt1 | contig 23424 bp, 20 predicted proteins | sample Knorr_S23_td_NAD_FD_185611 | JGI IMG/M metagenome (GOLD analysis project Ga0207966, IMG submission 185611) | Marine microbial communities from Southern Atlantic Ocean transect - Knorr_S23_td_NADW_ad_2500m_LV_B (SPAdes) (version 2) | ecosystem: Environmental > Aquatic > Marine > Oceanic | place...
TCAGATGATAAATTATAACCTAGATCTTCAAGTCTGGATTTTAGCCCAGCTCTTCCACTCAATTTACTTAATACTAGTGTATTACCTGTAAGACCAATTGATTTGGGATCCATAATTTCAAAAGTAGATTTTGATTTTATTACACCATCTTGATGTATTCCTGAAGCATGCCTGAATGCATTAGCTCCAACTATAGCTTTATTGGGTTGCACTGGAAATCCGGTTATATCACTAACTAGACGGCTAGTTTTATAAATTTCTTTAGTATTAATATCAGTTTCTACTTTTAATAAATCTTTTCTGGTTTCGATTGCCATAATTACTTCTTCTAAGGCAGCATTTCCTGCTCTTTCTCCTAATCCATTTATGCATCCCTCAATTTGTCTTGCGCCTGCAGTAATTGCTGCCAAACTATTTGCAACAGATAATCCTAGATCATTATGACAGTGGACGCTTGTAACTATTTTATCCATTCCAGGGACATTATGAATTATATTTTCAATTCGATTTTTAAATTCCCATGGCATCGTATATCCTACGGTATCAGGTATATTAATTGTAGTGGCTCCTGCTTTTACTGTTGCTTCGATTAATTGATATAAAAAGTTCATGTCAGTCCTTGAAGCATCCATTGGGGAAAATTCAACATCATCACAATACTTTTTGGCTTTTTCCACACAATATACTGCCATATTTAATACTTCTTCTCTGTCTTTTTTTAATTGATTTATTATTTGTATATCTGAACTATTTATAAATACATGTATTCTCGGATTTTCCGCATTTTTAATAGCATTCCATGCTGCTTCAACATCCGATGGAACGCAGCGAGCTAATGCCGCAATAACTGGTTCTTTGATTTTCTCTGATATCAGTGTTACTGACTCAAAATCCCCTGGTGATGAAGCTGGGAAACCAGCTTCAATGATATCCACATTCAATTTGTTTAATTGTGTGGCAATTTCAAGTTTTTCAAATTTTGTCAGGCCAATTCCTGCAGATTGTTCGCCATCTCTTAAAGTGGTATCAAAAATTAGAATTTTATTATCATTAGCCATCTATAAACCTCTTTAATGTAAATATATTATTCCGAATCATTTAGAAAGGGCATCATACCTCTTAATTCTTTTCCTATGATTTCTATAGGATGAGAACTATTTTGTTTTCTCAATTCATTAAATTTATGTAATCCTTCTTCGTTTTCATTTATCCATTCCCTTGCAAAAGAACCATCTTGAATGTCTTTAAGGACTTTTTGCATATTTTCTTTTACTGATTCGTCAATGATTACTGGGCCTCTAGTTAAATCTCCGTATTCAGCTGTAGTACTTATAGAATAACGCATATAATTTAATCCACCTTGATACATTAAATCTACAATAAGTTTTAATTCGTGAAGGCATTCAAAGTATGCGGATTCTGGTTGGTATCCTGCTTCGACTAATGTTTCAAATGCATATTTCACTAATTGTGCTGTCCCGCCACATAATACAGCTTGCTCACCAAATAAATCTGTTTCAGTTTCTTCTTTAAAAGTTGTAGTTAATACGCCAGCCCGAGTACAACCAACTGCTTTTGCATAAGCTAATCCTGTAGAAATAGCATTTCCAGACGGATTTTGATGTATAGCTAAAAGTCCAGGAACTCCCGATCCTTTAGTAAATACTTCTCTCATTCTGTGACCAGGGGCTTTTGGCGCAACCATTACAACATCTACATTAGCTGGAGGTGTAATTGTGTTATAGTGAATATTAAAACCATGAGCAAACATGAGAGTTTTACCTTCATTCATATGTTGTTCTATAGATTCTTTATATACTTTAGGCTGGATGGTATCAGGTAATAACATCATTATTAAATCTGATGATTGAGATACTTCGGAAACTGTGCCTACTTCTAAGCCATCATTTTCAGCTTTTTTCCAACTTTTACTCCCTTCATATAAGCCAACTTTCACATCTACTCCACTGTCATTAGCACTTAGAGCATGTGCGTGTCCCTGGCTGCCATAGCCTATGATAGCTATAGATTTATTATCAAATAAATTTAAGTCACCATCAGAATCGTAATACATTTTTGCCATTTCCTACTCCATTTTTATTTATTTTTTTCTCTGTTCATTGCAATTAATCCTGTTCTCATTACTTCAATTAATCCAAATGAAGACAGTAAATCTTGTAGAGCTTGAATTTTTTGATCATCACCAGTAGCCTCTATAATGATTGAAGAAGAGCTTACATCCACAATTTTAGCTCTGTAAATAGCAACTATCTGCATGATTTCACTTCTAGTTTTAGTGTCAGAGTTTACTTTTATTAGAGCAAGTTCTCTTGAAACTATATTGTCATCAGATATGTCATTTACTTTTATAATGTCTATAAGTTTATGTAATTGTTTAGTAATTTTTTCAACTATATCATCTCCGCCTTCAACTACTACAGTTAATCTTGAAAGATGGTCTACTTCACTATGCCCAACAGCTAAGCTTTGTATATTAAAACCTCTTCTCCGCAACATACTTGTTATCCTGTTAAGAACACCAGGTTTATCATTAACTAATGCAGTAACAGTTCTTGTAGTACTATTGTTTGCATCATTAGTAGTCATTTTTTAATCTCCTGCGATGAGGGTTCTTCCATCATATCTTGAACAGTTGCTCCTGAAGGAATCATGGGATAAACATTTTCTTCAGATTCAACAATAAAATCTATTAACACCGGGCCATCATGTTTAATAGCATCTAGGATTGCAGGTTTTACTTGTGTTTTGTCAGTAACCTTTAAGGCATAAATATCAAAAGCTTCTGCTAATTTTACAAAATCTGGAATACCTTTGTAGGATGTGGATACATAAGATTTTTCATAAAATAGTTCCTGCCATTGTCGCACCATTCCCAAAAATCCATTGTTAATAATAGCAAATTTGATTGGGAGGTTATTTTCAGAAATTGTAGCTAATTCAGACATCGTCATCTGAAATCCTCCATCACCGGCAATTGACCATACCATTTCGTTTGGTCTTCCTATTTGAGCTCCTAATGCTGCTGGTACTTCATAGCCCATTGCTCCAGCACCTCCGGACGTGATCATTTTATTTTTATCATTAAATGTATAATGTTGAGCAGCCCACATTTGGTGCTGACCTACCCCGGTTACAATAATTGAATCTCCATTTGTCAATTCATGTAATTCTTTTATTATAAATTGAGGGAGTAATTTTTCAGTGTCTCTTAGCGCTAGGCTTGGATGGTTGTTTTTTAACCTGTCTATTTGATTTAACCATGCAACATGTGTTTTTTCTTCGACTGATTTTACTAAATTTGACAATGCAATTTTCGCATCTGAAACTATAGGAACATCTGCATGAATTATTTTGCCTATTTCAGAAGCATCAATATCTATATGAATTTTTTTAGATCCTAATGCAAATTTGTCAGGATTTCCAGTAATCCTATCGTCAAATCTCATTCCTACAGCAATTATAAGATCTGATTGATCTAGTATAAGATTAGAGTAAGCCATTCCATGCATACCTGGCCATCCGCAATAAAGGAAGTGATTTGCAGGGAAAGAGCTTAACCCTAACAGAGTATTTATGACAGGTATTTGGCATTTTTCTGCTAATTCTAATAATTCATCATATGCTTTTGATATTTTAATGCCATGACCTGCTAAAAGAACTGGTCTTTTAGATTTTTTTATAAGTTCACACGCACGTTTTATTTGTTTTTGATTCACTGATGTATTGGGTTTGTATCCAGGTATATTGACGTTTTCGGGATAATTGAAAACACCATTTCCTTGAAGAATATCTTTTGGTATATCAACTAAAACGGGCCCAGGCCTACCTGTGGTGGCTATATGAAATGCTTCTTTTATTGTTTCACCTAGATCGTTTATATCCATTACAAGATAATTGTGTTTTGTAATTGGTAGTGTTATTCCTGTAATATCTGTTTCTTGAAATGCATCGGTACCTATTACTGGCCTACCCACTTGGCCTGTAATTGCAACGATTGGGACAGAGTCCATTTTTGCAGTCATTATTCCAGTTACTAGATTTGTGGTTCCTGGTCCTGAGGTTGCAAAAGCTACGCCAGCTTTTCCGGTTGCTCTAGCATAGCCATCTGCTGCGTGAGCTGCTCCTTGTTCATGTCTAACTAAAATATGTTTTAATTTTTTATATTCTGGAAGTACTTGATATAATGGAAGTATAGCTCCACCAGGAATTCCAAAAATATGCTCAACACCTTCTCTGATTAGAGATTCGCAAACCATTTGTGATCCGTTCATTAATTTATTATTCATATTTATGTTTCATTTTTCAAAATAAAAACCCGCCCCAAAGGGACGGGATATGTTACCCGTGGTACCACCCTAATTGCTATTATTAGAAAGCCACTTATGTAAGCGATAACGGGCCAATCCCGGCTATCTCTAATTATTCAAGATAGCACTCAAGGGTGAGTTCTGAAGATTTGAGATATCGACTTACACCATACGCGACTCGCTAAAACCCAAACTTCCTCATACTAATCCCTGTCTCTGCTTTAAATATTATATTTTCAGTGAGATAATATCATAAATAACATGTAGAATTGTGTCAATTATCACAGAGGTTAAATATAGTACAAGTTCCAAAATATACTAATTGCAAGGAAATATAATGCATTTGTTGGAAAAATATAAACAATTTTTACCTATTAATGATAATACTCCTATATTTAGTTTAGGAGAAGGAAATACACCTTTAGTTAAATCTAATAATATATATAAAGAAATAGGATGTAAGGAATTATATTTTAAATTAGAAGGATGTAATCCGTCAGGATCTTTTAAAGACAGAGGAATGGTTATGGCTGTTTCAAAAGCTATTGAAAAAGGTTCTAAAAAAATTATATGTGCTTCAACTGGAAATACTAGTGCATCAGCAGCAGCTTTTGGATCATATTGCGGTTTAGAAACAATAGTTTTGATTCCTGAAGGAAAGATTGCTATAGGGAAATTATCTCAAGCAGTTGCATATGGAGCAAAAATTGTTTCTATAAATGGGAATTTTGATCAGGCATTAAATTTAGTAAAAGAAATATCTGAACAACAAAAAGATATAGAGCTAGTTAATTCTATTAATCCAAACAGAATTCACGGGCAAAAAACAGGTGCTTTTGAAATTGTAGATGAACTTGGATATGCTCCTGATGAAGTGTTTATCCCTGTTGGGAATGCTGGGAACATTACTGCTTATTGGGATGGTTTTAAAATTTACAATGATTTAAATACCTCTAATCTTCCTAAAATGATTGGATTTCAAGCAAAAAATTCAGCACCAATAGTAAATAAAAAAATTATTGAAAATCCGGAAACTGTGGCTACTGCAATTAGAATTGGAAATCCGGCAAGCTGGGAATTTGCTGAAAAAGCATTACATGAATCATCTGGAAAAATAGATGCGATTGATGATGATAACATTGTTGAAGGATATAAAATTATAGCTTCTATGGAAGGTATATTTGCTGAACCGGCTTCGTGCATTACTGTTGCAGGACTTTATCATTTAAAGAAATTAGGATATGATTTTTCGGGGAAAACAATTGTTTGTATTTTGACAGGAAATGGTTTGAAAGATCCAGACTTTGCAAATAATTATTTAAATTTTCAAATCCACAAAATGAACCCTGAATTTGAAGAATTAAAAAACTTTTTATTATCATAATTTATATAATAATTATTTATGAATCCTATAGTTAAAATAAATTGTATTGAATTGACTTGGATTGACTCCAAAGAAAAGGTGCTTGAATGGGATAATTTGTTAATCGAATCTAATTTCCCACATCCTTTTTCTTCATTTACTTTTTATAATTCTTGGGTTGAAACCTTTGTTGATGATTTAACTCAAATTAAAATGTTGTTCTTTTACAATAATAATAAATTGGTAGGTTTGGCACCTATTTTTGTTGATCAGGATAATAAAAATGTTTCTATACTAGGAGATAAAGATTTATTTGATTATCGAGACATAATTTATATATCCGAATTTTACGAAGAAATTTATATTGAGCTTTTATCATATTTGAAATCACAAAAATGGTACCAGGATTACACAATAATTATGCAATCAATTCCTGAATCTTCTGAATTATTTAATCTATTAAATGCGGATAAATTAATAGATTTTGCAGATGTAGAAATTAAACAAGAAGATGTTACTCCAATATTTAATATCAACGATGAATGGGATGATTATTTATTAGCTTTAAGTAAAAAACAAAGACATGAAATCAGAAGGAAATTAAGAAAATTCGAGTCACAAAATTTTCATTATAAACTTATTAAAGGTAATCAAGATTTATCAAAATTTTTATCAGATTTTTATCAGCTATTCATAAATAGCAGAGAAGATAAAAAACAATTTTTAACACCTCAGCGTAAAACTTTTTTTAATAAAATGTTATTTGCTTTTGCTGAAAAAAATGAATTAAAAATTCTTTCTTATTATGATGGAAATATCTTAATATCTGCTTGTATAGTGATAGAATATGCAAATATATATTTTTTGTATAATAGTGCTTATTCCTTAGATTATAATTCTTTTAGTGTTGGACTTGTAAGTAAAATTTTTGCATTAAAACAATCAATAGAAAATAACAAACGGGCGTTTAATTTTTTAAGAGGTAATGAAAGATATAAATATGATTTGGGAGGAAAGGATATTAAGTTGTTTGAGATAAAATTGTCAATTACTTAGTCTGTGAATTTATGAAAATATTAATTATTTCTTATCACACATGCCCGGAAAATAAATTGGGAAGCAAAGATTCTGGCGGCTTGAATATTTATCTTCATGAAATTTCCAATGAATTAGGCACTAAAGGACATACAGTAGATATATTTACTAGAGAACACGATATTTGTGATCCACTAGAAATTGTAATCAATAATAATTCTAAAGTAATTCATTTAAATGCTGGAGATTTGGCTGAAGAAAAACATCAGATGCATAATTATATAGATCTGTTTACTTCAAATTTGATTAATTATATTGATGAACAGAATTTACAATATGATTTGATTTATTCAAATTATTGGATGTCTGGAATAGTAGGGGAACTTATTTCAGAGAAATTAAAAATTCCTCACATAATTACTTTTCATACTATGGGTCTCACAAAACGTTCAGTTAATTATTTGGAGAATGAAAGTGATTTTAGAATTGAAAATGAATTAGATTTAATAAAAAAAAGTGATGCTATTGTCGTTCCAACACACCAGGAAAAAGAAAATTTAATTTTAAATTATAAATCTGACAATAATATATATATTGTTTCTCCTGGCGTTGATTTAGAAAAATTTAAATCTAAAAATAAATTTGAATCTAGGAAAAAATTAGGATTATCACAAACTACTAAAATCCTACTTTCAGTTGGTCGACTCGAACCCATAAAAGGTTATGATGTACTAATAAATGCGTTAAGTTTTCTGAATATCAGTGATGACTTTGATGTACGATTATTGATAATTGGTGGTGATAGTAAATCACAAAATGAATTAGAAAGATTGAATTCTTTAAAATTGAAACATGGATTAAGTAATCAAGTAAATTTTTTAGGTGCAATTGATCATGATGAATTGCCAATATATTTATCTGCAGCAGATGTTTTTGTAATGCCGTCTGCATATGAGACATTTGGTATAGCAGCCTTAGAAGCAAGTGCATGTAACTTACCTGTAATTGCTCCACAGGTTGGAGGATTAAAATCTGTTGTAAAACATGGTCAAACTGGATTTTTATCTGTTAACAAATCCCCGGAATCATTGATGCATTATTTGGAAATATTATTAAAAAATAAACCTTTAAGAGAACTATTTGGAGTTAATTCCAGATTACATGCTATGAATTATAGTTGGGGAAAATCTTCAGAGGATTTAATATCAGTATTTGAAGATGTATTATATAAATGTCTTGTCTGAGAATTCATACCAATAACTTTCCTCGATATCCTTAAACCCATATTTTTTATACACATTTCTTGCACTTAAATTATCATTGTCAACTTCTAAAATAAGGTTTTGGTACTTGTTTTTAATTAAAAAATTAATTGAACTTTCCAATAATTTTTTTGCTATTCCTTTTCCTCTTGATTGAGGGAGTGTTCCAATCATTGAAACATGTGCTGTTTTATTATTTTCATTATTTCTTGTAAGCCATACATATCCTTCAGGTTTATTGCTTTTTTTGTAAAATAAAACTCCGTCTTGTATATTATTTTTCGATTGAATTTTGTTTTTAATTTCTTTTATTGAATTAGGAGAAAACCCCCAACTATCTTTAAAAGAAGCATTTTGAATTAAGTGTAAATTTTTAATCAAATGATTTTCATTTTTGATATTAACAATATGATTAGAATTTATATTCTGATATATTTCAGATTTTAATTTCACAAGATCAAGGTTCATTTTTTTATATGTTTTAATTGGCATCATTGTGTTATGAGGCGGTAATTGTGATAAAAATTTATTGAGTTGTATGTGAATTACTTTGTATTCATCAATATTTATATTGTGCTTATTAAGAATTTGTCGGAATTTGGAATAGAATAATTTAAAATCTAAAAGTTGTTTATCCTTTTCAGATGAAGTTTTCTTAATTTTTATTGGAATCAGGACTATTCTTTTTATTTTTGGTTCAAAGATAATTTTTATTTGTTCATTAGCTTTAGTAGACTGATTTTTAATATCTGTAATAGGTATTATAATTTTCATTAGATTTTTCCTGCTATATTATTCTAGATATTTAGTTTTAGAAAAAGGATTGTTTGTTGCAAATATAATTGCTATTTTTACTTCTTCCTTGTTTAGATTTTTTAAAGAGTGTTCTGTTTTTTGAGGGATTAAAACTACTTGTCCTTTTTTAACATTTATTAATTCCCTTCCAATTCTTACCTCAATAGACCCTTTTATTACAAATATAATTTCTTCGTTTTCATGTATGTGTAAAGGTGCTCCAGAGTTTGTTTTTATTATATGTATTGACAGAAAAGTTTCTTTAGAATTCGTATGATCAAAAATATCACTCCAATAATATCCTTCTCTTTTTAATTTATATTTTAAATTTTTTATATCAGTTATTTTAGAGTTGTTTTCCATGATTTAGTCGGTAATAATAATTTTACTGTTTATAGTTATTATAAATATTAAATATTATATTTAAATATTAATTCACTAGGGATTATAAATGTTCGATGTATTAATAATAAATGGAAATTTAGTTGATGGTACCGGTAAAAAGGCATCAAAAGCAGATATAGGGATTATTGCGGATAAAATTGATCAAATAGGAAATTTAAAAGATGCATCTGCAAAAAAAATAATTGATGCAACTGGAAAAACATTATCACCAGGATTTATTGACACACATGCTCATTCAGATGGGGCATTACTTATTGATCCTATTCATGAAAATGGAATAAGACAAGGTATAACAACTGAAATACTTGGCCAGGATGGACTTTCTTATGCCCCTTTATCTAAAGAAAATTATTTATTAAATAAAAGATATTTAGCGGGAATTTTAGGCAATCCTCCTGATGACCTAGATATGTCTTCAGTAGAAAAATTTAGATCACATTATGATAAAAAGTGTAGTATAAATACTGTTTATCCTGTGGCACATGGAGCTTTACGAATTGAAACTGTTGGATTTTTGGATAGGCCTTTATTAGGGGATGATATGAAAAAAGCAAAACAGCTTTTATATAAATCTCTTGAAGAGGGAGCTGTTGGATTAGCAACAGGTATGTCATATTACCCGAATGCATGGTCTGATACAAAAGAATTGATTGAATTATGTGAAGTTGTTAGTGATAGTTCAAAAGTTTATATTACACATTTAAGGGATAGAAATACAGAAAGAGGTTTTATGGGAGGTGGTGTTTTAGAAGCTCTTGAAATAGGTAGGCAATCTGGGGTGAAAGTTCATTTTTCACATACTAGGACTAGTGCGTTGAATGTTGGACAAGTCCCTGAATTGATGAAAGATATTGATGAAGCGAAATCTGAAGGTATAGATGTTACTTTGGAATTATATCCTTATCCTACAGGTAGTACATATCCATTAAGTTTTTTACCTACTTTTGCCCATGAAGGTGGGCCGGACGAGATTATAAAAAAGTTAAATGACCCAAATGAATTTGAAAAAATAGTTAGTACTATGATAGAAGAATTATCCCCTTATAGAAGAGAAGCTTTTAAGGATGCAGTGTTTTCTTATTCTCCTAATAATCCTGAATTAGAAGGTATGAGTCTTTTAGATTTAGCAAAAATGGATAATCAATCACCAGAAGTAACATTATGTGAACTTTTAAGGGATAACAAATTACAACTTGGTTATAGAGGCGCACCCCCAATAAATGTCAGGGTATGGAGTCAATTGAATGAAGATGCTATAAATTTATTAAAACGAGATGATTATATGGTAGGTAGTGATGCAATACCGATGGGTAAATATTGCCACCCTAGAGCTTATGGATGTTTTCCTAGATTTCTAGGAAGATTAAGAAGATCTTTTTGGGAAAATGGACTTGAAGAAATGATTCAAAGAATGACGCAAAATCCAGCTGAAAGATTTGGGTTATCAGGTAGAGGAGTACTTAAAAAAGGAAATTTTGCTGATGTTGTTATTTTTGATGCCGATAATATTAACGATTTGGCAACTTATGATGATCCTATTCAGTATCCAGTAGGTATTGAAAATGTTTTGGTAAATGGGGAATTAGTTGTACATAATAATAAAGCTACAGGTCTTACACCAGGAAGAGCGATTCCTTAAAGGTTACTTTTTATTTCAGTAGAAATATCTCTTACTAATCCAACTAATTTGTTAAGATCATTTTCCGTTGTTTTGATATTTAGAGCTCCTGCATTTTTAGTTTGCATAAGAACTCCGTTGTTCAAAAGTCCCATAAATAAAACTTTTGTTAACAAATTGTTATTGTTAATAAAAGATCTGTAATCTTTAATTTTATTGCTATTAAAATTTATTCCAAAAAGAGAGCCAATTCCCGTAATTTGGCTATCTATTTCTAGTTCATCAAAAATAGAGTTTAATTTTATTCTGAGAGAGTCACCCATAGAATTCATATTTGTATATTTATCTTTTGTTAATGTAGACATAACTGCAGCGCCTGCTTCCATAGTTAACGGGTTACCATTGAATGTTCCTGCATGAGATAATTTGTAATTATTACTTGAAGGATTTAATGTTTCCATTATTTCTTCTTTACCACCAAAAGCACCTACTGGCAATCCTCCACCTATGATTTTTCCTAATGAAGTTAAATCAGGTGTTATACCAAAAATTTCTTGAGCACCGCCGGGAGCGAGTCTATAACTTTGAATTTCATCATAGATTAAAACAATATCTAATTCATTTGTAATATCTCTTGTAAATTGAAGAAAATTTTGTTTTAGAGGCAAATATCCTAATCCGGATATAACAGGTTCCATTATCAGACATGCTAAATCTTCTCTGTGAGCATTAATAAGTTCCTTGCTTTTTTCAATATCATTAAATGGAAGGACTATTACATCATTAAGTAAACTTTTAGGTTGTCCAGGGTATTGCAAGATACCTGGGTGAGTAGATTCTTTTAAATCTTCTGCTTTAGGGGATACGCTAATAGATACATGATCATGTGTACCATGGTAACCACCTTCAAATTTTGCTATTTTATGTTTTTGTGTATACGCTCTTGCTGCCATGATGGCCATCATGGTTGCTTCTGTACCTGAGTTAGTAAATCTTAATGTTTCCATTGAACGAGTTCTATCTGTAATTAGTTTTGCCAATTTTGCTTGTCCATCAGTTGGGGCGCTATATGCAGTACCTTTTTGTATTTGAGTATTTAAAACATTTTTTACCTCCTCAGATGAATGCCCAAGAATAAGGCTGGTAGCATTTATCATAAAATCTAGATAATTATTTCCGTCAATATCTGTCATAATTGAGCCATGTGCGTTATCTGCATAGAATGGATATGGCTCCATCCATTGAGTTGTTCTAGTGCTTCCTCCGGGCATGTATTTCTCAGATATTTTTTGCATTTCATATGATTTTTTAGTTTTAGAAATATATTGATTTTTTTGTTCTTCAAGTAACTGATTTAATTTCTGATTCATTTTTTCACCATAAATATATTAGATAGTATCTATAATATAATTTCCAATCGATCTGTTTTCAATAAAATAATCAGGGTTTTTAGTTGTGTTTATTCCTATCAATGGAATTTTTGTTTCGTATGTTGAAGCATGAGATCTTAAATCATTTGGAATTAGCGAAATATCAGAATTTCCAAATACAACATCTTTTTGCCCTAATATCATCAAATCTCCTATTCTGTTAGAATTTAAATTGAATTTCTGACATGCTTCTGATTTATTTAAAACATCTTCAATACCATCAACACTTTTTAGTATCTTCTTAGATTCCTTAAGGTTCGAAAGATCATTTAGATATAAGTAAATAGATCCACCAAGATTAGAATGATGAATTTCATGTTTATCTTTAATGATTGGTATAGCAGCTGAATGTATATTATATTTACTTAATTCATTTTCTATATTAATTAATTTGGTTTTATCAGACATTCCGTGGTCAGCAGTGATAAATATTTGATAGTCTGGATTTTTATTTATTAATTCGCAAATTGATTCATCAATTAATTTTAAATGTTCTAATGAATGAGTACTTTCGGGTTTAAATTTATGCATAGGATAATCTGTTAATGAAATATATGAAAAATCAGGGGATTTTTCATATATAAGCATTGATGCAGTTGAGATAGTCCAAGAATTTGCTTTTATAGTATATATGCTAGGCGCTTCACCAAATTTTTTTATTAAAAATGCGGAAGGATTTTCTGTGGAATAGCTTAAATTATTATTAAAATTATTATTTATTAATAACGTTTTTAATTTATTTTTTGAAGTAGCTAATATACTAGTAAGGTTTTTTTTATTACATATATTAAAAATAGTTTCTGACATCACATATTTGTTATCTTCTAAATATATACCCTGATTTAGATTTTTAGAATAATTGTAATTTGAACATATCCCATGCTTTGATGGATAAACTCCGGAAATAATTGATAGATTATTAACATTTGTTACTGAAGGCATCATGCTTTTTACAGGTTTTGCAAATGATCTTTTTTTCAGAGAAATGAATTCCATTTTATGATAATTAATATATTCGTAGTCCCAGCCGTCAATACATATAACAATAAACTTATTCATATTTACCATTGTGAATAGATATTTTTAATTATAGAATATTTTTATATGAAGTTTGATAATTATGGATAGAGAATTTGAAAATATTCTAATTAAAGAAATTGTTAGACAAAACGAGTCTATTGTTCTTATAGCATCTGAAAATTATGCTAGTAAATCAGTAAGAACTGCACAAGGTTCAATATTTACTAATAAATATGCTGAAGGATATCCTGGGAAGAGATACTACGGGGGTTGTGAATTCGTTGATCAGATAGAAATATTGGCAATTCAAAGAGCTAAAGATTTATTTGGTGCTGAACATGTAAATGTACAACCCCATAGTGGAGCTCAGGCAAATATGGCAGTTTATTCAGCATTATTTGATTCTAAGAGTGTAATAATGTCTTTACCGTTAGATCAAGGAGGGCATCTAACACATGGTTCAAAGGTAAATTTTTCAGGTAATTTATATAATTTTGAATTTTACAATGTAGATAGAGAAACCGAACAGATTGATTATGAAGCTTTAGAAAAACATGCGCAAACAGTAAATCCACAGGCAATTTTATCAGGATTCACAGCTTATCCCAGAGAAATAGATTTCGAAAGAATAAAAAGTATTTGTAAAAAAATTGATTGTATGATGATCGTTGATATGGCACATATTTCGGGTTTAGTAGCAGCAAAATTACATAGTGATTGTGTGAAATATGCTGATGTTGTTACCAGTACTACACATAAAACTTTAAGAGGTCCTAGGGGAGGAATAATACTTTCTAAAAATATCTATGCCAAATCTATTGATAAAGCTGTTTTTCCAAATATTCAAGGCGGACCAATGATGCATACTATAGGAGCAAAAGCAGTAGCTTTTGCAGAAGCAAGCACTAATGAGTTTGTAAATTATCAAAAACTTGTAATTAGTAATGCAAAACTATTAGGAAAATTATTATCTGCTGAAGGACTTAGAATTGTCACAGGTGACACTGACACTCATATGATATTGGTTGATGTTACTCCTTTTAATTTAACAGGTAAAATAGCTGAAGAAAAATTGGCTGAAGTTGGATTAATAGTAAATAGAAATACAATTCCTTATGATTCTAATCCACCTAGGGTGGCAAGTGGGATAAGAATAGGAACTCCTGCAATTTCTACACGAGGTATGAATGCTGAAGCAATTTCAATTATCGCCGATTGTATAATTGGAATATTAAAAGAAAAGGAAGAATCAAAATTAATAAAAAATAAAGTAAAAGAACTGGCTAATAAATTCCCTATTGATCTTAAATAGATTTTTGTTTTTCCTCGTTTTCTAACATTTTAGTATTTTTTACAGGTCCTTCCTTAATTAGATTTTTTATTTCATTAGTATAATTATTCCAAAAAAATGCTTTTACTTTTGTTATTCCAGAGTCAATATAAATTGCTCCAATTAAAGCTTCAAAGCAGTTTGATAACATTGAATCAGTAATCCCTACTTTGTTTTGGCCTTTACTTACATTAATATACTTTTCAAGTTTGATTTTTTTTGCAAATTTTGTAAATGTTTGATTTGAAATTATATTAGATCTAATTATTGAAAATTTCCCACTATTTTCATTAAATCTTAGATTTTTATATAAATAAACTGTGATTATGAAATACATAATAGAATCACCAACAAATTCAAGTATTTCATTTGATTCTAGATTTTCATTTTCAAATCTTAACGATGAATGGGTTAATGCAGATTCAAGTAATTTGGGATTTTTAAATGTTATTCCTAATTTTTTTTCTATTTTAAAGTTTTCATTCATTTATTGCATTGTACATGTATTTAATATTTTGATAAATTATTTATTAAATACAAATAATTGAAATTTGTTTAAATTGCTCATTTAAAGGAGGATACAATGTCAGGTATCTGTGCAGAATATATTTGGATTGATGGTACGAAACCAGCACCCCAACTTAGATCTAAAACTAAAATTCTTACTTCTGGAGAAACTCCTCCAATATGGAGCTTTGATGGATCTAGCACTAATCAGGCTGCAGGAGATAATTCAGATTGTGTACTTAATCCGGTATTTATTTGCCCTGATCCTATAAGAGGTGATGATAATATTTTAGTTCTTAATGAAGTTTTGAATACTGATATGACTCCACATGAAACTAACACAAGAGCTCAAACTTCAAAAATAGCTGAAAAATACAAAACTCATGGAAGTTTATTTGGGATAGAACAAGAATATACTTTATTGGATCCTTTTACTAATGCTCCAATAGGTTTCCCAGAAGAAGGCTTTCCTGAACCTCAAGGACCTTATTATTGTAGTACAGGTGCCTCATGGATATTTGGAAGAGAAATGGTTGAAGAACATCTTGAGATGTGTCTGGATGCAGGTTTAACCATTTCCGGGATAAATGCTGAAGTAATGCCTGGGCAATGGGAATTTCAAATTGGACCAATAGGAACTTTAGAAGTAAGTGATCATTTATGGATAGCTAGATGGTTATTATTTAGAATAGGTGAGATGCATGGAATACAACCTTCGCTTGACCCAAAGCCCGTGTCAGGAGATTGGAATGGGGCTGGAGCACATACAAATTTTTCAACAAAAACAATGAGAGAAAATTATCAGGCTATTATAGATGGATGTGAAGCTTTAAGTAAAACTCATAAATTACATATAAAGAATTATGGGGAAGGGAATGAAAGAAGATTAACAGGATTGCATGAAACTCAATCTATAGATCAATTTACTTATGCAGTATCAGATAGAGGAGCTTCTATTAGAATACCGTGGCAGGTAGCAGTTGATAAAAAAGGATACCTTGAAGATAGAAGGCCATCTGCAAATATGGATCCCTATGTTGTTACACGATTAATTGTTGAAACTGTTTGCAGTAATTTGCCGCAATAAGAATTTTTTAATATTTTTAATTGCAATAAATGATTTAGTATAGTTATAATCATTTATACAATTTATTTCGAGGAGATAAGAAAATGGCGCTAAAATCTGGAAGTAAGAAAGTTTCATCTGATAAAACTAATACCGGAACATGGAAAGTAAAAGCAGGATTAGCTCAGATGTTAAAAGGTGGAGTAATTATGGATGTTGTTACATCAGAACAAGCTAAAATTGCAGAGGATGCAGGTGCGTGTGCTGTAATGGCTTTAGAAAGAGTTCCATCTGATATAAGAAAAGATGGTGGGGTTGCAAGAATGTCTGACCCTAGTATGATTGCAGGAATTATTGATGCGGTTACCATACCAGTTATGGCAAAAGCTCGTATTGGACATTTTGTTGAAGCCCAAATTCTTGAAGAAATGGGAGTTGATTATATTGATGAATCAGAAGTTTTAACACCTGCAGATGAAAATAACCATATAAATAAACATGATTTTAAAGTTCCTTTTGTTTGTGGTTGCAGAGATCTTGGCGAAGCTTTACGTAGAATTGGTGAAGGGGCAGCAATGATTCGTACAAAAGGTGAGGCTGGTACTGGAAATGTAGTGGAAGCAGTAAGACATGCCAGATCAGTTCTAGGTGAGGTTAAAAGGATTCAAACTATGGATGCTACTGAATTAATGGCTCTTGCAAGAGATCTAAAAGCTCCTTATGAATTAATTAGAGGAATTCATGATACTGGTAAATTGCCAGTAGTTAATTTTTCTGCTGGTGGTATTGCTTCTCCAGCTGATGCTGCGCTAATGATGCAGATAGGTGTTGAAGGAGTTTTTGTTGGATCAGGAATTTTCAAATCAGAAAACCCTGATGTTATGGCTAAGGCAATAGTAAAAGCAACAACACATTATAATGATCCTGAAATGTTGGTAGAAATTTCAAAAGGACTTGGATCTTCAATGCCAGGCCTTGATGTTAGAACTATGCCAGAGGATCAAAAAATGGCACAGAGAGGTTGGTGAAAATTTGCATATAGGTGTTTTAGCTCTTCAGGGAGACTATGCCGAACATATAAATATGCTGCAATCAAATAATGCTGATGTTTCTGAAATAAGATTACCATCTCAGTTGGATGATGTAGATGGACTCATAATTCCAGGTGGTGAAAGTACAACTATTGTTCAACTTATAGATATATATGATTTTAGAACAAAATTAGTTGAGATGGCCTCTGAAGGATTTCCTATTTGGGGGACTTGTGCCGGAATGATTGTTATGGCGAGAGAATTAACTGATCATAGGCCAGCCCCACTGAATTTAATGAATATAAAAGTAAGTAGAAATGCTTTTGGAAGACAAATAGATAGCTTTGAAGAAGATTTAACTATTAAAGGAATTGAGGGAAAATTCCCTGCAGTTTTTATAAGAGCACCTATAGTAGTGGAAAATGATTCAAGCGTTGATATATTGTGTTCTATAGATAAACCTTCAGGTCCTGTAGCAGTTCAACAAGGGAAGTTATTAGCCACATCTTTTCACCCTGAATTAACCAATGATAGCAGAATGCATGAATATTTTTTATCAATAGTAAAAATGTAGTTAGTTGGAAAAAGAATTAAATTTATTAATCAAAATATTACCTAAATACCTTTATGAGATTTTATCTAATCATAACAATGTGGATAATCTTAATGAAATTGTTTTAGATTTTGGCAGACCGCCTGAGGCAAGATTTACAGACGGTTCAGAAATATTTAATGACCATGAAATATCGAAAGAAGATTTAGATTATGTTCAAAAAGGTGTAGGTAAGTTTATGCCTGATAATCGTGCGGGTATACAAAGGACACTTCATAGAATTTCTGCAATAAGAAATAGAGAGAATAAAATTATAGGTTTGACATTGAGGGTAGGCAGAGCAATTGAGGGAGCCATAGATATTATTCGAGATATTGTCCAAAAAGGGGAGAGTGTTTTAATTTTAGGACCTCCTGGAGTTGGTAAAACTACAATGTTGCGAGAAGTAGCAAAATTTTTAGCTGACGAAATGAATAAAAGAGTAATAATTGTTGATACATCTAATGAAATCGCCGGAGATGGAGATATATCTCATCCAGCGATAGGCAATGCTAGAAGAATGCAGGTAAATTCACCTGTAATGCAACATTCGGTGATGATAGAGGCAGTGGAAAATCATATGCCTGAAGTTATTGTTATTGATGAAATTGGAACTAATGCAGACGCTTTGGCTGCCAGAACTATTGCTGAAAGAGGAGTTCAATTGATTGGAACTGCTCATGGAAACAATTTGGATAATTTAATTTTAAATCCTACTTTATCAGATTTGATAGGTGGAATTGATGCAGTGACTCTAGGTGATGATGAGGCTAGAAGACGAAAAACTCAGAAAACCATATTGGAGAGAAAAGCGCCACCTACATTTAGTAGTTTAGTGGAAATTAAAGGATTTAACCATGTTTTAATTCATGAAAAATTAGATTTGGTTGTAGATCGATTGTTAAGAGGTATGCCTATAAAACCAGATGAAAGAAAGATTAATAATGAAGGTAAATTAGAAATATTAGAAAATAAAAAATATAAAAATAGTGTAGGGTCTAATGATTATCCTTCGGATTTAAATAAGAGAAAAGCAAATATTTCAAAAAATATTTCTATTTATCCTTATGGTGTAAATAAAGGTAAATTGGAAACTGCATCTAAAGAAATAGGTATAAATGTATCAATTGCTCACAATTTACAAGATGCACAATTTATTGTTACTACTAAAAACTTTTATAAAAAAAGAACAAAATTTTTAATTGAAGCACATAAAAGTAATATTCCTTTATATGTAATAAGAAAAAATACACTTAATCAAATAGTTAGTTTGTTAAGTATGTTGAAAAAGCAATCTACTCAAATTTTAGATTTAGACGATCCTGCGTTGAAAGAAGCAGAAGGTACTGCCTTAGAATTAAGCCAATCAGATAATATTTTGCAATTGGAATTATCTCCACAAAGTGCTTATATAAGGAAAATACAGCATAATATTGCAGAAAAATATGGATTAATATCTGCAAGTAAAGATGTAGGTGAATCTAGAAGAGTAGTATATTTTAAAAATTAAAAAGGTTAATTTATTGAGTTTATTTATTGTATTTGAAGGATTGGATGGTTCTGGCAAGTCAACTCAACAACAATTATTAAATGACAAGTTACAATTTGATAAAATTTCAAGTATTTCATTCAGAGAACCTGGTAGTACAGTAATTGGCGAAAAGATTGTAAAAATTTTACAATCTGATCAAAAATTATCTCCACTTTCTGAATTATTACTTTTTTATGTTTCAAGATCTGCCATTATAGAAGAAAAAATTAAACCTGCATTAGCAAACTATGATGTTGTTATATGTGACAGATATTTTTATTCATCAATTGCTTATCAAGGTTATGGCAGAGAGATGAATATTGATTTTATAAATCAAATAAATGATGAAGTAGTAAAAAATATTATTCCTGATTTAATCTTTTATATGGATATAAATTGGGAAGAAAAGAAAAAACGTAAAGGTATAAATGTAAATGATAGATTTGAAAAAGAAGATCGTGTTTTTCATGAAAAGGTGAGATCTGGATATAAATCTATGGCTAGAAAAGATTCTGATAAATGGAAAATTATAGATTCTGAAGAAGATGTTGAACGTATTTCATCATTCATTTATGAAACAGTTAAATATAATCTAAATATTTAATTAGTATTAAAATATTCCCCAATTTGATTGGATGCATTAATTAAAATATCATTAGATTTGGCGAAACATAATCTGATCAATTTACTTTTATTTTTTTCTTCAACATTTTTGTTGTAAAATACACTGATTGGGATTCCTGTTACTTTGGCATTTTTAATTAATTCAATACAAAATTCTTCCGGTTGAAATCCTGGAAATCTTTCCTCATAGGACATATTGATAAAATATGTTGACTCAGGAAGGTAAGTTATTATATTGTTTTTTATTAGATTGGTATAAATTAAATCTCTTTTGGCCTGAAAAGTATTTCTTAGGTTTTCATAGTATGTTTTTGGTTTTGTATATGCATATGCTATGGCTTCTTGTAGATTAGGAGGAACAGTAAATGTGATAAATTGATGCATGCCAGCAACTTTTTTAATTAGTTCTGTGCAACCTACCGCGAAGCCAACTTTCCATCCAGTAAGCGAAAATGTTTTTCCTGCGGAACCAATTTTAATTACTCTATTCTCCATGCCAGGTAATGAGATAACAGGTATATGCTTTTTGTTGTCAAATACAATGTGTTCATGTACTTCATCTGAAATTATGATCATGTTATTTTCAATTACTATTTCTGACAAATCTTTCAATTCATCCATACTAAACATTTTTCCAAGAGGATTCATTGGATTGTTTAGTATTATGAGTTTACTTTTCTTGGTTATATATGGTTTTAATATATTATATGAAAATTCCCATTTAGGAGATTCAAGTGGTACACATATTGCTTTACCACCAGCTTTTTCTACTATTGGTTTATAAGAATCATAAGCAGGTTCAAAAATTATAGCTTCATCTCCTGGTATTATGTTGCTAAGTATTGAAGATGCTAAAGCCTCTGTTGCGCCATTAGTAATAAGAATTTCATTGTCCCAATCGAATTCTAATTTGTAATGGGCATTTAAATGTTTTGCAATATTTTTTCTTAAACTTGCTAAACCTTTCATTGGAGGGTATTGATTACTAATAGTATTAAGTGATTCTGATGCTTTATTTATTATATCGATTGGGCCATCTTCATCAGGAAATCCTTGTCCCAAATTGATAGCTTTATTTTTTATCGAAAGCTCAGTCATTTTTTGAAAAATTGTAGTTTCTTCTTTTTTTATATCTTTAGTCATTATTTAATTTTCCTTAAAAAAAAATCTCTCCTTAGTGGAGAGATTAATTTTCAATGTTTACCCTCACAAGGTCACGTATGATCTGGGGCACCTTTACATCAAGGTTGCCAGACAGGATTGTTGGCCCAGTCGCCTAACCTATCATTCTTAACGATTGTCTCAATAATTTAACATATATTTATTTTAAATTCTAGGGTTAGATATTCGTTATATATTCAACCATGTCTGCTGTTCGGCAACTATAACCCCATTCGTTGTCGTACCAACCAATTACTTTTACTAAATTTTCACTAATTACTTCAGTAGATAAAGAGTCAATAATACAACTTGCAGGATTTTGTTTGAAATCAACACTTACTAATGGTTCGTCAGTTATTTCTAATATGTTCTTTAAATATGAATTAGAAGCTTCTCTGAAAGCTTTATTGATTTCATCTTTTGTAACTTTGCTTTCAAGATTGCATACTAAATCTACAGTTGATACATATAAAGTAGGAACTCTAAATGCTAAACCATTGATTTTACCTTTTAATTCTGGGATTATTTCTCCTACGGATTTCGCTGCACCTGTTGTGGTAGGTATTATATTCATCCCAGCAGCTCTTGCTCTTCTAAGATCTTTGTGCCCTTTGTCCAATATGGACTGATCATTTGTTGTAGAATGAATAGTAGACATAAACCCTGATGCGAATCCAAAATTGTCATTTAAAACTTTAACCATTGGTGCTACGCAATTAGTTGTACAAGAAGCGTTAGATATTATTTGATGATTTTCTTTATCATATTCAGATTCATTTACTCCCAATACTATAGTTATATCATCATTTTTAGCAGGGGAAGAAATAATTACCTTTTTGGCACCACCATTTATATGACCTATAGTATCTTTGGCTGATGTAAATCTACCAGATGATTCAATAACTATATCTACTCCTGAAGATTTCCAGTCAATTTCATTAGGGTTTGAGTGAGAGGTCCATTTTATTTTTTTTTCATCTACAATTAAGTTTTCATCATCATAGCTAATATGGCTTTCATATATTCCGTAAATACTGTCATATTTTAATAAATGAGATTTGGTTTCAACGCCAGAGTGATCGTTTATAGCAACTATTTCTAAAGATTTGTGATATTTCATAATTGCTTTGAAAACATTCCTTCCTATCCTGCCAAATCCATTTATTCCAATTTTAGTACTCATTTAAACCCCTTTGTTTTAATTTTAAATTTTCATTGCCTGTAATCCAAGATAATTTATACTTTTATTTTGCGATATAATTTCACTTATTCTATTATATTTTGCTGTTCTTTCTGACCTTGCTGGAGCTCCAGATTTTAATTGGGTAGATTGAGTTCCTATTGCAAGATCAGCAATAAAACTGTCTTCTGTATCACCTGATCTATGACTAATGATTGTATTTAAGTTATTTTTATGAGCAAAATTTATTGTATTTAGAGTTTCAGATATTGTTCCTACTTGATTTGGTTTGATAAGTACTGTGTTTGAAGAATCTTTTGCTATTGATGTTTTTATTTTATTTATAGATGTTACTAAAAGATCATCACCAACAATTTGAACTTGTGAGCCAATTGCTTTATTTAATTTTGTCCAATTTTCCCAATCATCTTGGTCAAATGGATCTTCAATGCTTTTTATAGGATAATTTTTTACTAGATGTATATAAAAATCAAGTAATTCGTCAGAAGTCATATAATTATTTTTATTGTTTTGCATTATTTTATATTTTTTATCTTCTATAAGCTCTGATGCAGCTACATCAAGTCCCAGAAAAACTTCTACACCAGGTTTGTAGCCTGCTTTTTCTATACATTTAATTATCAATTCCAGAGGTTCTTCATTATTATTATATGGAGAAATAAACCCTCCTTCATCTCCTACACCTGTGGAATTTCCATTTGATTCCAAATACGATTTGATAGTCCAATATATTTTTACACAACAATTTATGGCATCAGAATAATTTTCAAATCCAAGAGGTATGATCATATATTCTTGAAAATCACTTGATAAAATTGCATGCTTTCCTCCGTTTAGTATATTCATTAGAGGTACAGGTATCTGATAAGAATTGTAATTATTATCAAAGATTTTGAAAACTTCTAGATTATTTGCTAAAGCGAGAGCTTTTGTAAAAGACATCGAAAGAGATAGTAGTGTATTAGCACCAAGATTTGATTTGTTTTCAGAATTATCTAATGCTAATAAAACTTCATCAAATTCTTGAATTGTATCAAAATTAGAATTGATAATATGAGGAGATATAATATTTTGAATATTTTCAATGCATGAATTGATGCTTTTACCAAAAAAATCTTGGTAATT
>Ga0207966_1000464_pt1 | contig 23357 bp, 22 predicted proteins | sample Knorr_S23_td_NAD_FD_185611 | JGI IMG/M metagenome (GOLD analysis project Ga0207966, IMG submission 185611) | Marine microbial communities from Southern Atlantic Ocean transect - Knorr_S23_td_NADW_ad_2500m_LV_B (SPAdes) (version 2) | ecosystem: Environmental > Aquatic > Marine > Oceanic | place...
TATTAGGGAATACAGAAAATGACTTTAAAAAACAAAAAATTGAAGAAATAATGTCTAAATTTCTTACAGAAAAAGGTTTAAAACTATCAGATATTATCCAATATATAAGGGCAATGATTACCGGTTTAGATGTTAGTCCTAGAATATATGATATAATGGAAATTCTTGGTTTTAAAGAAATAAAGAAAAGAATAGAAAGTTTTATAAATGGATAAAAGAGTTAATAAAAAAATACAAATTGCTTTACCAAACAACAAAAAAATTAATCTTCCGTTGATTGAATCTACATTAGGTCCAAGTGTCATTGATGTAAGAAATTTATATAAAGAGACCGGGTATTTTACTTTTGATCCAGGTTTTCTGTCAACCGGAAGTTGTGAATCAAAAATTACTTTTATTGACGGTTCTAAAGGTATTTTATTACATAGAGGTTATACAATAGAAGAGCTTGCAAAACATGCTGACTTTATGGAGGTTTCTTATTTACTCTTACATGGCGAATTACCTAATATTAAACAAAAAGAAAAGTTCGAAAATAATATCAGATATCACACAATGTTACATGAGCAAATGAAAACTTTCATACAAGGTTTTAGAAGAGATGCGCACCCAATGGCAGTAATGGTTGGAACAGTTGGAGCGTTATCTGCTTTCTATAGAGATAGTGAGGATTTTTCAAACGCTAGACAAAGATTAATTTCAACTCATAGAATAATTGCTAAAATGCCAACAATCGCTGCTTGGGCTTATAAATATTCATTAGGACAACCTGTAATTTATCCAAATAATAATTTAACTTATGCTGAAAATTTTATGAGAATGACTTTTGCAACACCTTGTGAAGATTATGTTTCTAATCCAGTAATTACAAAAGCAATGAATCAATTATTAATTTTACACGCAGATCATGAACAAAATGCTTCAACCTCTACAGTAAGATTAGCTGGTTCATCTGGAGCAAATCCTTTTGCTTGTGCATCAGCTGGAATTGCTTCTCTATGGGGACCAGCACATGGTGGTGCTAACGAAGCAGTAATGAAGATGCTTATAAAAATAAAAAGAAATACAAAAATTAATGATTTTATTAAACGTGCAAAAGACCCCAAAGATCCATTCAAACTAATGGGATTTGGTCATAGAGTTTATAAAAATTATGACCCGCGAGCAGCAGTTATGAGAGAAGCTTGTCATACTGTTTTAAATGAATTAGGTAGAAAAAATAATCCTTATTTAGCTATAGCTCTTGATTTAGAAGATGCCGCTTTAAATGATAGTTATTTTATAAAGAAAAAATTATATCCTAATGTTGATTTTTACTCAGGAATTTTACTCTGGGCACTTGGTTTTCCACTTTCAATGTATACTGCAGTATTTGCTGTAGCAAGATCTGTAGGATGGGTAGCACATTGGAAAGAAATGATTGAAGTGCCATCAAGAAAAATATCTAGGCCTAGACAATTATATACTGGATATAAAAAAAGAGAATATGTGGAATTAGATAAAAGAAGTGAAAAAAAATCAATTCTTAAATCAATTTCTTCAATAATAAAGACTGGTCTTAAACGTCGCTAATTATTTCATTTACAGCGTTAACACTTGGTAATTTACTATTAGGTTTTAATTTTAATAGAGCTTTTTTAGTAAGTATAATTTGTTTTTGTGCGTAAGAAGTATTATTAAGTAATTTTATTAATTCATTAGCAATTAAATTTGGACGACATTTATATTGAAGAAATTCAGGAATAATATATTTTTTTTCCAAAATATTTAATAGATTAGCATGTTTAATTTTAACAAAAATTTTTGCTATTAAATAAGAAAAAAAATTTAGTTTATAAATAACAATTGTAGGAATATTAAAATAGCTTAATTCCACAGCAACTGTTCCAGATGTAGATATTGCAGCATTGCTAATTTTAAAAGCGTCATATTTATCAGTTTCATATACAAGAGAATATGAAAAATCAAATTTATATTTGTTAAAATATTTTTTCAGATGAGGTAAAATATAAAATAATATATGCACATCAAGATTTGAACGATTTTTAATTAAATTAATTGTTTCTATTAGTACAGGTATACTTTTTCTTATTTCTGACACCCTACTTCCGGGAAGAAAAGATATAATTTTATATCCTTTTTTGATCTTATATTTAATGTATAAATTTTTTTTATTAATTTTTTTATTTTTTTTTATTTCATAAATAGGATGTCCAACAAACTTTGTCTTTAAATTATATTTTGTAAAATACTTGCTTTCGAAAGGTAAAATTGTAAGAAGCTTATCAATATATTTAGATAAATATTTTGCTCTTCCACCCCTCCAAGCCCAGACAGTAGGAGCTACATAATGAATCTTTTTTGTGAAAGGTATTTTATTTGAAATTTTTTTCAAAACTCTAAAATTAAAATCTGGACTATCAATAGTAACTAGTACATTCGGTTTAATTTTTATTAAATCTTTTTCTGTGCTTTTAAGTAAAGAAAAAACCTTATATATTTTTGGTATAATCTCAAAAATACCTAAAATTGATAATTCTTTAATTGGAAATAAACTCTTAGTTAATCCAGAGTTAATCATATTAGGTCCGCCAATTCCGAAAATTTGAACTTTATTTTTTGCCTTTTTTAATGATTTAATTAAGTTAGAGCCAATAATATCGCCAGAAGGCTCTGTAGCAATTAGATATACTTTTATACTTTTTTTTATACTATTCATATTTAAAGCTAATATTATTGTTAGTTGAATTTTGAATATCTATAGATAAAAGGATTTTTTTACTCTTTTTTAAATATTTAAGTGTCTTTTTTTTATCCATAATAACTGTAGAATCAGCATTAAGAATAATATATTTAATATTTGTTTTTACTAATTTTTTTAGTGTATCAAATCCAAATGTTGGTAAATCCATACGGATATCTTGATTTAATTTCTTAATTTTAATAAATATATAACTGTTTTTACTATATCTTTTATTTAATGATCTGCTAATTAAATTATTTGTCCCTTTTCTATTTTCTTTTAAAAGAATTTTATCCTTTGATGCAATTATACTTTGTCCAATATCTCTAGTTGTCCATTGAATAGTTTCTTTAAGCAATTTATTAATTATTTTAATATCACTTTTAGGTATTTTTTTTGTTCCATAAATACCCTTTTTTAAAAAAAAACTCTGTGTTATATCTGATAGTCCTATTACTTTAAATCCTTCATTTTCAAAAATTCTGGCCACATTTCTTAAAATAACATCATCAGTTTTTTTAAAAAAAATGAATTTGAAAACCTTAAACAATGTCCACAAATCTGGTTTTAAATCAGCTAGGTTTGGCCTACTTAGAGCTCCTAAAAAAATAATTTTTTTTATGTTATTTTCTTTTAAAATTTTAATAGCTTTTGATCCTTCGCCCATTCTTAATGAATAAGATTTAAAATTCTTGTACAATTTAATATTAGAAAAGCCTTTAATAGATAAGATGATAAAATTAGAATTTAGCTTTTTTAAGTAAGTAGCTATTTTAAAAGGTAATTTTCCAGAACCTGCAATAATAGCAATATTATCAAACATTATTTTTTTGTTTTGGTTGACATATTGCTCTAGAAGAAGATTTATTTTTTATAAATCTAACTATATCCATGACAACTCTATTTTTTTTGTAAATTTTTATAGCGTCTTTTAGTCTTTCAAAAGCAGTTCCTTCAATAGAAAAAATTAATCTAAATGCTGTTCTTAAATCATGTATTTGTTTTCTATTAAATCCTCTTCTTTTAAGGCCGACAATATTTAAACCTGATAAATATGCTCTGTTACCCATAACAGAACCATATGGTATAACATCATTTTCTACTCCCGACATTCCACCAACCATTGCATGTTTTCCAATTCTTACATATTGATGTACAGCAGACAAACCTCCGATTATTGCAAAATCTTCTATTTTCACGTGCCCCGCAAGAGTTGCATTATTCACCATTATGACATCATTTCCTAAAGAGCAATCGTGTGCAACATGTGAGCCAACCATTAAAAGACAATTATTACCAATTTTTGTTATTGACCCACCTCCTTTTGTACCTGGATTTATCGTAACATGTTCACGAATTACATTTTTCTTACCAATAATTAATTTTGTTTTTTCTCCATGGTATTTTAAATCTTGTGGTATTGTACCTATTGAAGCAAAAGGAAATATTTCAGTACCTTCGTCTATAACAGTATGTCCTTGAATGTTAACTTGAGAATGAATTTTAACATTGTTTCTAATTTGAACATGTGGCCCAATAACAGAATATGGTCCTATAGCAACATTTTTTCCCAATTTAATTTTTTTATCTATGATAGCTGTTTTATGAATAATATTTTTCATCCAATTGAAAAATAAATATAGGAAGAAAAAAAATCAATTAACTGATTGTTACAGATTGCTACTTTACAATCATGGCTGAGTAAACTGCATCGGCTACTTTAATATTATTAACTTTTGCCTCGCCAGAGAATTTCCAAACTAAACCTCTATGTTGTTTTTTTTTTACATATAAAAAGAGTGTAGAATTTGGAGTAACAGGTTTTCTAAATTTTGCATTTTCTAAACTCATAAAATAAACTAGTTTATCATCTGAAGTCATTTTTAAAGAATACATAACTAATACAGATGCCGTTTGTGCAAGAGCTTCAATAATAAATACACCAGGCATAATAGGTTTTTTAGGAAAATGTCCTTTAAAATAATGAGCGTTATTTTTTATTCTTTTTACACCAATAGCATTTTCAAATGGTTTAATTATTTTTACTTTATCAACGAGAAGCATTGGTTCGCGGTGAGGGATTAATTTTTTTATTTCTTTTAAAGATAAATCTTTATTTACCATTTTTTTTCTTTATTAATCTTTTTAAAAGAATTGTTTGCCTATGCCAATCATTAATAGGGAGTGAGGGAATTCCTCCAACAGTCATACCATTTTCTATATTTTTCATCACCCCAGATTTAGCGGCTATTTTTACATTATTACCTATTTTTAAATGTCCAGCTATACCTACTTGTCCACCAATTATTACATTATTACCAATTTGTGTGCTTCCAGCAACACCTGATTGCGCTACCATAATACAATTTTTTCCTAAAACAGCATTATGTCCTATTTGGACTAAGTTATCTAATTTTGTACCTTCTCCAATTATTGTATCAGGACCAGTGCCTCGATCTATACTACAATTAGATCCGATTTCTACTTTATCTTTTATTAAAACCCTTCCAAGTTGGGGCATTTTTAGATTAATGTTTTCGTTTTGTGCATATCCAAAACCATCTTGACCAATTCTGACACCATTATGAATTTTAACATTTGAGCCAATAATAGAATAAGCGATGGTACAATTTGGTCCTATTACAGTATTATCTCCAATTATTACTCCTGATAAAATTACAGTATTTGCACCAATTAAACATTTTGAACCAATTACTACATCACTAGAAACAACAGCTCCTGGCGCGATTTGAACAGTATCGTCATATTTTACACTAGTTTCTACATGTGCTTTAGGATGTATTCCTGCTGTAGTAATATCTTTTATTGGATAAAATGCATTTGCAACAATAGCAAAAGAATGATACGGATTTTCACTAACAAGATAAATCATATTTTTTGGCGCAACATTTATAAAGCCTTTTTTAAAAAAACAAGCCCCTGCTTTAGATTTTTTAAATTGATCGATATAATTTTTATTATCTAAAAAACAAATATTATCTTTAGAAGCTTTATCTAAAGATGAAATATCTAAAAAAATTCTATTTTTATCAGCAGATATAGGCAAGGTAATTTTTGTTAAATCTGATATTTGTCCTAAGGTAAGCTTTTTGCTTCTTGGAAAAAATTTCGGGTCTGCCATAAATAAAATTAAGGAGCTACATTGACTTTAACGTTGCTTAAATTTTTATTTAATTCATCTACAACTTTTTTTGTTATATCTATTGAAGTATCACCTAAAATAAGAGCTGATTTTCTAAAAACAGCAGAAATATTTTCAGTGTCGATAATTTGTTTTACAATTTTTTCTACCTCATCTTCAATTTGATTAACAGCATCTTTTTCAGCTTTAGCTAATGCTTTACGTTTACTTTGACTGTTTTTATTAAACTCAATCACTTTCTTCTCAAAAGTATTTTTTCTATCTGAAAAAGCTTCTGGTGTTAAAGTTGATTTTTGCCTAAGTAATTCCTCTTCTTGTTTTTGTATTTCCTTTTGTTTTTTTTGATCTTCTTCAGTATATTTTTTTGCAACAGCATTTAATTGATCTTTCATATTAAGTGCAGCTTTTGAATCTCTTAATAACTGAACAACATCTAAACTTGCAATTTTATTTTGAGAATAAGCTGAGGTTGTAAAAAAAGTAAAAAATATAAAAGTTAATATATATTTAATGTTTTTCATAATTAAAATCCTGCTCCAAAATTAAATTTAAAAAATTGTGTTCTATCATAATCTTCCTTCATAACCGGATGAGCAAAATCTAGCCTCACAGGACCAAAAGGAGATTTCCATTGTACACCAAAACCAGCAGAAACTCTAGGGGTAGAATCGTCTTTTATTTTTTCACCCCCACTTTCATCTATATCTGATACAGCACCTATTATTCCAAAAAAAGCACCACTTATTCCTAACTGAGGTGCAATACCAGGAATTGGGACTTTTAACTCAGTTCTAAATGTATACATCATATTACCACCCAAAGAATCTTTATTTGCAGAAACTGTGTCTCTAGGTCCTATACCTGCTGTTTCGAAACCAGGAAAAGAATCGGCTCCTAAAAAATATCTATCTTTAAGTTTTACGTCATCATCATTATAACCAATTATATAACCTCCTTTTAAATGGCTTGATAGAACATAATTATCGGAAATAGAATAAAAAAAACTATGTTTAATATCAGTTTTAAAAAAACTTACTGTTCCTCCTAAACCAGCTAATTTATTTGAAAAATTCCATTCTGTTCCATTAGTTGGGTTAAATCTATCATTTACTCCAAAATAAGATAATCTATGAGATATTGCTGAAGTAGAATAATCACCTTTTTGATTATTTATAAAGTCTGAAGCTCCTGATTTAACACCTTCAATTGTTTCATCTTTATAAGAATAATTCCATGAGTGTCTACTTCTATCAGTTATCATATATCCTAATCTAAAACCAACGCCCGTTGTATCATTATCAAAAGAACTTTCGTCGGCATAGGTTGTTTTAGTTTTAAAAACATCCACTCCTAATGCTATATCTTTGTCATAAAAATAAGGTTCAGTAAATCCAAAATCTATTTGAGTGGCTCTTTCTGCAAGTGTAAGTTTAGCCCTCAAATCTTGTCCCTTTCCTAAAAAATTTCTTTCTTCAATTCCAACATTAGCTAAAGCTCCGTTAGAAGTAGAGAAACCCCCACCAACAGAAAATTGTCCTGTTTGTTTTTCTTCGACATTAAAAATAACATTGGTTCTATCGTTCTTATTTGTTTGTTTATTTTCAGCTTGTACAGTTTCGAAAAAACCAAGATTTCTAATTCTTTGTTCTGATCTTTTTAATTTTTCATTACTAAAAGCATCTCCTTCGTTAAATTTCATTTCTCTTCTTATTACATGATCTCTGGTTCTTGTGTTTCCTTTTACATCTATTCTACTTACATATATTTTTTTTGCCTTTTCTATAAGAATTGTAATTTCCATCTCTTTTTTTTCTTTTTTTCTACTTAAGTTTGGTCTAACTACTAAAAAAGCATAACCAAAGTTTCCTCCATATTCTTTTATTTTTTTAATAACCTCATCTAACTTATCAATATTATAATTTTTGCCTTCTATTAATTTTGTAAATTTTTTAATATCTTCACTTTTTAATTCTTTAAAATTTTTATTATCAATCGTTACTTTTCCAAATTTATATTTTTCACCTTCATCAACACTATATGTAATAAAAAAACCACTTTTATCTTTTGTTAGTTCGGCTATTGCAGATATTATTTTAAAATCTGCGTATCCTTCTTGTAAATAAAATCTTCTAAGCAAATCTTTATCATAATTTATTCTATCTGGATCATAAATGTCTCCTGCTGATAATAATCTCCACAATTTAGATTCTTTTGTAGAAACTATGCCTTTTAGTCTTTTATCTGAAAAAGTTTTATTTCCTATAAATTTGATACCTCTAATTTTTGTTTTATTACCTTCATTTATATTAATTGTTATATCAATTCTATTTTGTGATAATTTCGAAATATTCGTTTTTATTTTTGCTGAAAAATATCCTGATCTTTTATATAAATCACGAATAAAACCTACAGAATCTTGTAATTCTTTTTTTTGATAAACATTTCTAGATTTTAATTTAATTTCTCCTCTTATTGCTTCTTCTTTTATTTTTTTATTTCCAACCAAGTTAACATTATTAATCATTGGATTTTCTTTTATTAAAACAATTAAATTATTATTTGAAACTCTAAACTTAATATCTGCAAATAATCCTAACTTATACATCTCTTTTAATTTTTTATTCAAGATCTCATAATTGACTTTGTCACCAGAACTTAAATTTAGATAACTTAATATCGTTTCCGCATCAATTCTTTGATTATTTTTTACAATTATATCTTTGATTTCAATCTTTCTTGCAGTATCTGATAAAGCAAAATTAGAATTTAAAAATGTGATAAATAATATTAATATCAAAAATATACTAAATCTTGAATTCATTTTATTGTTATTATTTAATCATTTATATTTAAAACTTAAACAAACTTATTATATCATTATAGGTTAAAAGTACAGCCAATGTAATAATAATAGCAAATCCAATCTTGAATAATTTTTCCTGAACATTTTTATCAACAGGTTTACCTATTACTATTTCTATTAAATAAAGTACTAAATGACCACCGTCTAACATTGGTATGGGAAACAAATTTATTAAACCAATACTAACAGATAGTAATACAATTAAATTAGCAAAAGATAGGAAACCTTGTTCGAGCATTTTACCTGAAAAATGTGCAATTTTAATAGGACCACCTAAATCATCAATTGAACCCTTTCCAATAATCATTTGATAAAGTGCTTTTAATGTAAGAGAACAAATTTGATAAGTTGATTGAGTTCCTAAATACAAAGATACAAAAAAAGGATGTTTTTTAATTATAGGTTCGTATGAAGAAATACCAATTCTTGCAATTTTTCTTTCTTGGCCATAAAAATCTTCAGTAACAAATATTGGATTAATATTTTTATTAAATATTTCATTGTTTCTTATTATTTCAAAAGAATATGTTTTTTTTTTATATAAATTTATAACCGTTCCAATATCGTTAAAACTTTTTATTTTATTATTATCAATTTTTATTACTTCATCATCTTTAATTAAACCAGCAATAAATGCTGGGCTATTTTTTTCTACATTATTTATAATTGGAGGGACATATATTTTTCCAATTAATGAATAAATTAAAGCAAAACCAATAATGCCAAAAATAAAATTTGCTAATGGACCAGCTAATACAATTAGAAATCTTTGATATATTTTTTTGTTACTAAATGCATATTTAGCCAAATTTAATGGTATTTTTTTTTGTGTAGAAAAATTTTCTTCTCCAAACATTTTTACATAACCACCGAAAGGTAAAATACATATTTTCCAACGGGTTCCTCTTTTATCACTCCAGCCTAAAATTTCTTTACCAAATCCAATTGAAAAAGTTTCTACTTTTACTTTATTTAATACAGCAACGTAGTAATGTCCAAATTCGTGAACAAAAACAATAATTGATAAAACAATTACAAAAGAAAAAAAATAAAAAATCGTACTGCTTAAAATTTCCATCTATTCTTATTAATATATTCTTTGGTTAATATTCTGATCCTTTCATCAACAATATAAATATCATTAATGTTATTAATTTTATAATTTTTAGACATTGATAGAATTTTTTTTACAATTTTTATAATATCCATAAATTTAATTTTATTTTCTAAAAAAAAACTAACAGCTATTTCATTAGCAGCATTAAAAATTAATGGGTATGAACCACCATTTTTTAAAACATAATATGAAAGCTTAATAGAATCCAAAAGATTAATATTAGTTTTTTCAAATGTAAGTTTTTTTATTTTTAAAAAATCAATTTTTTTTACATTGTAATATTCACGTGAAGGCCAATTTAATGCGTAAAATATAGGTATTCTCATATCATGATTGCTTAAAAGTGCCGTTGTTGAACCATCTGCAAAATTAACCATGCTGTGAATAATAGATTCTGGATGAATAATTATATCGATTTGATTTAATTTTAAATTAAATAAATAGTATGCTTCAATTATTTCAAAAGCTTTATTCATAAGAGTCGCTGAATCTATTGTAATTTTATTACCCATTCTCCAATTAGGATGTTTTAAAGCTTTTTTTAAAGTTGCTTTTTTTAATTTCTGTAAATTGTAATTTCTAAAAGGTCCTCCTGATGCTGTTAAAGTAATAGATTCAACATTGTTTGATTTATTAAAATCACATAATTGAAATATTGCATTATGTTCAGAATCTAATGGTAATAACTTACATTTTGATTTTGCAATTTTCTCCATAAAAAAACTACCAGCGGAAACAAGGCATTCTTTATTTGCCAAGCATAATTTAGAACAATTTTTTATAGAACTTAGTGTAGGTTTTAAACCTGCAATTCCTACTATTGCCGCAACAACAATATCAACTTTATTATTAGTGCATTCAATAATTCCTTCATCGCCTGCTAAAATTTTTATTTTTTTACCAAATAAGTTATTTTTTAAATCTTTATATTTTTCTTTATTTTGAATAGCTACAAATTTTGGATTTAATAAAAAAGATTGTTTTGAAAGTAAATTAACATTGTTTTTTGATGTCAATGAAAGCACTGAAAATTTGTTTTTATTCGAATTTATTACATCTATTGTATTTGATCCAATAGAACCAGTTGATCCAAGAATTGAAATAGTTTTTTTTAATGTCATTAAAAATATATTTAAAAAAAATATTGTATAAAAAATAAAGCAATAAGACCAAAGCTTATAGAGTCATATCTGTCTAAAAAACCACCATGTCCTGGCAATATTTTTCCAGAATCTTTTACTTTAAAGTTTCTTTTTATTTTAGATATAAATAAATCACCAAATAAACCAGATATAGAAATTAATATTGAAAAAATAATAATAATCAATTTATTGTCTAAATATAGATAATTTAATGAAAAAAATATTCCAAAGAAAGATCCGGTAATTATTCCTAAAAAAGTTCCTGAATATGTCTTAAATGGACTTAAAGCAGGAAAAATTTTTGGTCCTTTAATTAATTGGCCAAATACGTATGAAAATACATCTGTCGTTAAAATTATAATAAATATCCACAAAAGAATATAATTGCCATTCTCAATTTCTTTAATTTTAAAAAAAATAATTAATGGAATTGTTATGTAAACAAAACCGTAGAATAACCATGACAAGTTTTTATATTCAAGATTTTTAAAAAAAGTTTGTGATAAAATAAAAAAAGAAAAAATAATTGTTAAAATTAATGAAAAAAAAAAATTTGTTAATAATGAAAAAAAAAGATTTAAAAAAACTAGGAAAGAAAATAAAATAAAATTTTTTTTCCCCTTATCCTCTTGAGTAATTTCAAACCATTCAAAAGAAAGAATTAAAGATGTTAAAAGTATAATTGCAGTTGATAAATAACTACTAGAAATAATAGAAAAAAAATAAATTGGTATTAAAAATAATAATGTATAAATTCTTTTTAATAAATTTTTATTTATATTTAAAATTTTATCTAGACCCATATCTTCTAATTCTTCTTGAATATTGGTTTAAAGCTTCTATAAAATGCTTTTTTTTAAAATCTGGCCATAAAACATCCAAAAAAACTAGTTCTGTATATGCTAATTGCCATAAAAGAAAATTACTTAATCTTTTTTCACCACTTGTTCTAATAAGTAAATCTGGATCAGGAATGTTTTTTGTAAATAAGTTTAAAGAAATTGTTTTTTCATTTATATGAAATTTTTTTTTTACAAATTTATTAATCATTTTTTTTACTGCTGTAATAATTTCATCTCTACTGCCATAATTTAATGCAAAAATTAAATTTAAACCGTTATTTTTAGATGTTAATTTTTGGTAATCATTTATTTTTTTTACTATATCTTTTGGTAATCTTTTTTTATCGCCAATCATTCGTATTGAAATATTATCTTTCATTAATTTTTTAACTTTTTTTGACAAATATTTTCTTAACAAATTCATAAGAAAATTAACCTCTTTTTTAGGTCTAGACCAATTCTCCGATGAAAAACTAAATAATGTAAGAAATTTAATATTAAATAATTTAGCAGAATCAACAGCGTTTTGGATTGATTCTATACCCTTTTCATGTCCTTTAAAGCCTTTTAATTTGTGCTTTTTTGTCCATCTATTATTTCCGTCCATAATAATTGCAACATGTTTCGGAGAGATTAATTTTGTATTGGATCTTTTAATCATTAAATTTGCATAATTTCTTTTTTTTTATCTTCAAACACATTCTCAATTTCTTTTATTTTTTCATCTGTTACTTTTTGAATATTTTCTGATGTAGACTTTTGTTCATCTTCCGAAATTAAGTTTTTTTTTTGTTCATCTTTTATTTTATCCATGGCATCTCTTCTTATATTTCTAATAGATATTTTTGCATCTTCTGAAAATTTTGATGCAACTTTGGTTAATTCTAACCTTCTCTCCTCAGTTAAATCTGGCAAAGGGACTCTTATTAATTGACCATCTGTACTAGGATTTAATCCTAGCTTAGATTCACGTATAGATTTTTCAACATTTTGAACCATTGATTTATCCCAAACTTGAACAGTTAATAACTTAGGTTCTGGTGCGTTTACTGAAGCTAATTCAGAAATCTTCATTTTTGAATTATATGCTTCTACAAAAACTGGCTCTAAAAGTAAAGGTGTTGCTCTACCTGTTCTTAATCTATTTAATTCTTCATGAAAAATTTTTAGAGTATTTTCCATTTTACTTTTAAATTCATCTACAGAAATAGTCATAATAATTATTTTATTATTGTATAATCTCCTTTATTAAATATAGCATCTAAAAAAGCATTTTTTTTACTTATTGAAAAAACTATTATCGGGATATTATTATCTCTTGCTAATGCAATAGCAGATCCATCCATAATTTTAAGATTCTTTGCAAGAATATCTGCATATTTAATAGTATTATATTTTTTTGCTTTTTTATTTTTTTTTGGATCGTCAGTATACACCCCATCTACTTTAGTTGCTTTAAAAATAACATCTGCGGAAATTTCAGAAGCTCTAAGTGCTGCAGCTGTATCTGTTGTAAAGTATGGGTTTCCAGTTCCTGCAGCAAATATAATAACTATATTTTTTTCTAAATAATTAATTGCACGTCTACGAATATATGATTCACATACAGCTGGTATAGGAATCGAAGATAGAACTCTTGTTGGTATTGAAATTTTTTCAAGTGCGTTTTGAATTGCAAGGGCATTTATAACTGTTCCCAACATTCCCATATAATCAGCAGTAGTTCTTTCTATTCCAACTGAGACAGCGTCAGTTCCACGAAAAATATTGCCACCCCCTATTACCAGACTAATTTGAATTTTTTTTTTATATACTTTTTTTATTTCATCAGCTAAAAAAATTATAATTTTCTCATCAATTCCATGTGATTTATTTCCTAATAATGCTTCTCCAGATAATTTTAGTAAAATTCTTTTATATTTTATTTTACTAACCATAAGATTTAAAAATTTTATTGAATATTAATTATATTCCTTCACCGACTTTAAAACGAATAAATTCTTTTATTTTAATAGAACCATTAAGTTCTTTAGAAGTATTTTCAATAAACTGTTTTATTTTAATATTATTGTCCATAACAAAATTTTGCTCAAATAAAACAACCTCATTAAAATATTTGTTCATTTTTCCCACAAGAATTTTTTCTTGTATTGACTTATCTTTACCACTTTTCTTAATTTCTTCTAATTGGAAATCTTTTTCTTTTTTTAAAATATCTTTATCAATATCAGATGAAGAAAGTGAAATTGGATTAGAAGCAGCTATATGCATACATATTTTTTTTAAGAAATCATTTATAACTGGAAATTCTATATTTGTTTCAACTGAAATCAAAACACCTATTTTCCCCATAAGGTCTTTTTCAACATTATGTACATAGGCACCAATAAATCCATTAGTTATACTAATAAAATTAGATCTTCTAATTGTTAAATTTTCACCAATTTTAGAAATTAAATTAGTTAATGCATCAGAAACTTTCTCTTTTGTATCAGAATATTCAGATTTCATTAATTTATCTAAATTGCTTTTTTGTTTTAGATTTATAATTGATAAATTAGATACAAAATTTTGAAAATCTTCATTTCTAGCAACAAAATCAGTTTCAGAATTAATCTCTATAATGCCTGCTTCTTTGTTTGAATTATTTTTAGTAATAGCAATTAAACCTTCGCTTGCAGTTCTATCACCTTTTTTTTGTGCGGTTGAAATACCTTTTTCTCTCAAAAAATCTATTGCTTTTTCAATATTTGAATTAGAATTATCTAAAGCTTCTTTACAATCTAAAAAACCAGCACCAGTGAGACCTCTTAATTTTTTGATATCACTTGTAGAAATTTTAATCATTTATTTTTTTTTTTTTAATTCTTTCTTAACTTCTTTTGTTGTGGGTATTTTTGTGATATTTTTATTTTTTATAAGATCTTCTTTCAAATTAATTTTTTTCTTATTTTTCAGCATTTTTTTTGATATTAAAGAACATATTAATTCAATAGATTTTCTTGAATCATCGTTTCCAGGTATAGGATAATCTATTCCAATTGGAGAAGAATTAGTATCTAAAATACCTATTACAGGTATTTTTAATTTATTTGCTTCAGTAACTGCTATAGCGTCTTTATTAACATCAACAACAAATACTGCTTGGGGAGTTGTGCCCATATCTTTAAGGCCACCTAGATATTTCTCAATTTTATCAATTTGCCTGTTCATTTTTAATATTTCTTTTTTTTTAAATTTAAGATTCTTGTTTGATATTTTTTTATTAAGTGAATCTAGAAAATTTAAAGAATTAGAAATTGTAGCCCAATTTGTCAACATTCCACCAAGCCAGCGTTTGTTAACATAGAATTGTTTACATTCTGTAGCATATTTTTTTACAATTTCACTTGCTTGTGATTTAGTTCCAATAAAAAGAATTAATCCATTATTTTTTGCAATATTTTCAACAAAAGTTAGTGCATTGTTTAATAATAAAATAGTTTTTCTTAGATCAATAATATGGATACTGTCTTGAGAACCATAGATATATGGATTCATACTAGGATTCCATTTGTTTGTTTTATGGCCTAAATGCATTCCAGCATCTAAAAGATCCCTTAGTTTAAAATTTACGTTCATAAAAAATTTAATTAATTGAAAGTTTTATAATAAAAATACGCAATTACAAGAAAATTAATTTAAAAATTTAATATCCTCCAATTTATTATTTATAATTTTAAAAAAATCATATTTTCCTGGGATAGATATATTTACTAATTTTTGGTTAATATCTATTAATAGATTAAATTCAGAACCTGAATCATTTTTATATTTATTCAAATGTTCTTTTAAATCATTAATATTTATTTTTTCATCTGCTAAAACTTTTATTTTTTTATTACTTTCATTAATAAACTTTCTTAAACTTAAAACTTCTTGAGCTCTTAAACTTATATTATTATCGTTTTTAATAACTTCTAATGTCAATAAAAGTAAATCATGATTTTTTATTAATTCATTTGATGAATTTAAAACATCAGAAAAAATTATAGCTTCAAAATTTGACGTAGTATCGGAAAATTGGGCATATGCATATTTATTTCCTTTTTTTGAAGTTCTTTCTTTTATGTCAATTGGTAAAGCAGCAATTTTAAAAAATTTTTTTTCTTCATTTTTTACATTAATCATTGATTTTTCTATTTCTTCATATGTTAAAAAGTTATTTTTTTTAAGAAAAATATCAAAATCTTTTAGCGGATGTTGAGATAAATAAAGACCCAATGCTTCATACTCAAAATTTAAAGTGGCAGATTTAGTCCATTTTTTTCCACTATAATTTAAATTAATAACATTATTATTACCCTCTATATTATTTGCGAATAAATTATTTTGATCAATATTTTTTCCATTATCTCTAATTACTTGAACTATTTTATTTATATTATTAAAAAGTTTTGATCTATTTTTTTCTAAATCATCAAATGAACCAGATTTTATTAAAAATTCTAGTTGTCTTATGTTTATATTTTCATCATTAAGTCTATTGCAAAAGTCATCAATATTTTTATAGTTACCATTTTTTTTTCTTTCATTTACAATTTTTAATGTACCACTTGTTCCAACATTTTTTAATGCTGACAAACCATATCTTATTGTTTTTTTATTTTGAGTATCTAATTCTATTGTAAAAAGACTACTAGAATAATTTATATTTGGTTTTAATATTTCAATATTCATACTTTTACAATCATCTAAATAACAATTTATTTTATCAGTATTGTTTAATTCGTAATTTATCGATGCTGTCATAAACTCAACTGGAAAGTTTGCTTTAAGAAAAGCTGTTTGATAAGCAATTAAAGCATATCCTGCCGCATGTGATTTATTAAATCCATAACCTGCAAAAGTTTCTACTTGCTTAAATATAGATTCGGCTTGATATTCCTTTACATTATTTTTTATACATCCTTCAATAAAATCTTTTTTTAATGAAGACATTAAACTTCTTTTTCGTTTTCCTATAGCCCATCTTAAAGTATCAGCTTGAGATAAAGAAAAACCAGCAAGTGTTTGAGCAATTTTCATTACTTGTTCCTGATAAATGGTTATCCCGTATGTTTCAGAGAGAACAGATTCAAGTTTTGGATGTAAATAAATTATATCTTCTTTACCATGTTTTCTTTTAATATAATTTTCTATATATTCCATAGGTCCTGGCCTGTACAATGAAATCATTGCTATAATATCTTCAAATTTATCAGGAGATAATTTTTTTAAATATTCTCTAACTCCTTTGCTTTCAAGTTGAAAACATCCGATTGTGTTTCCTTTTTTTAAAAGATCAAATGTATTTGTATCATTTAAAGAAATTGAATTTATATCTATGGTATTATTATTAATAAGTTCACATGTTTTATGAATAATTGTTAGCGTTTTTAATCCTAGAAAATCAAATTTTATTAAGCCAGCCTTTTCAATGAACTTCATGGAAAATTGTGTAACTGGTAATCCTGTTTTTGGATCATCCTTAAAAAAAGGAATTTTTTCATCTAAGTTTTGATCACCAATTACAATACCTGCAGCATGTGTTGATGCATGTCTATATAAACCTTCAAGTTTAAGGCTAATATTTAATAGTTTAGATACAGAGTCATCGCTTTTTTTTAATTCTTGAAGTTTGATTTCATTATTTATTGCATCTTTTAAAGATATTGGGTTAGCAGGATTATACGGTATCATTTTAGCTATACTATCAACCTGACTGTACGGTAATTCAAGAACTCTACCAACATCTCGTAGAACATTACGAGATTGTAAAGTTCCAAATGTAATAATTTGTGATACTTTTTTTTTTCCATACTTTTTAACAATATATTTTAAGACTTTATCCCTTTTATCTTGACAAAAATCAATATCAAAGTCAGGAAGTGTGACTCTATCCGGATTTAAGAATCTTTCAAAAAGTAAATCGTATTTTATAGGATCTAAATCTGTAATTCCTAATGTCCATGCAACAAGAGATCCGGCTCCTGATCCTCTACCTGGACCGACTGGTATATTCTGATTTTTTGCCCATGAAATAAAATCTGAAACTATTAAAAAATACCCTGAATAACCAGTTTTTTTTATAATATTTATTTCATAATTCAACCTTTTTTGATATTTCTTTTTATCAAAAGAGGAAATTTCTTTTTTATTAATATTTAATATTTTTTTATTTAATCCTTCATGTGATAATTTATAAAGCTCTTTATTTTCATCTAAAGTAGAATCGAGAAATTTTGGTAATCTTGGTTTAGATGATTCAAGCATAAAAGAACATTTTTTTGCTATTATTAAAGTATTTGCAACAGATTCAGGAATATCATGAAAAACTTTCTCCATTTCGGAAGAGGATTTAAAAAAAAATTCTTTTGAAATTGAATCCCTTTTTGAATTAGATAATTTTTCAACATTTTTTATACATAATAATGCATCGGTTGCTTCATGCATTTCTGAATTAGTAAAATAATTATTATTTGTAGCAACTATTGGTACATTAAATTTATTGGCACAAGATAAAAAAAAGTTTTCAATTATTTTTTCATCTTCAAGACCTGATCTAGTAAACTCGAGGTAAAAATTTTCATTATAAATTGAATTTAAATCTTTTAGTATTTTTTCAGATGTTGATTTATTTTTAGAGAGTATAGATTTGCCTATTGGGCCATTAACACCTCCAGACAGACAAATTAATCCTTCATTATTTTTTTTAAGGTCATCAAAATTTATTATATTATTTTCATCATTACTATAATGTTTTGTCATTAAATTAATTATATTTTTGTAGCCTTCGTAATTTTTTATTAATAATAAAATATTTGATGGTAATTCTAAATCGTCTGTTTTTTCTAATTTTAAATCAATTCCTAATATTGGTTGGATGCCATTTTTCTGAGCTTCTAATGAAAATTCAAATGCACCAAATAAATTCTGTTTATCTGTTAAAGCTATGGCAGGCATTCTATGTTCTTTACATAAATTAATTATTTCATTAATTCTAAATGAGCTTTCTAATAAAGAATAATTTGAATACTGTCTTAAATGTACAAATGTTTTCATTAATTAAATAATTTTTCCTTCAGATAGTTTAACTATTTTATCAAATTTTTTTATTATTGATAAGTTATGAGTTGCAACAATAAAAGAAATATTATAGTGGTTAACCAAATCTTTGATTATTTGAATAACATTTTTAGTATTTTGTTTATCTAAATTTCCTGTTGGTTCATCAGCTAAAATAATTTTAGGCATATTTGCAATAGCGCGCAAAATAGCAACTCTTTGTTTTTCACCTCCAGATAGTTCCCTAGGTTTATTATATAATCTTTTTGAAAGACCTAAATCTGATAAAAGTTTTATTGCTCTTTTTTTTGCATTATTATAACTAGAACCATTAATCAATTGTGGAATAATTACATTTTCTAAAGCAGAAAAACTATCAAGTAAGTAAAAATTTTGATAGACAAAACCAATATGTTTTTTTCTTATTAAATTCTTATTTTCTTGTGATAAATGATTACATTTTTTTCCATTAATAAAAATATCTCCTTTAGTAGGGCTATCAAGTAAACCAGCAATTTGTAGTAATGTTGATTTTCCTGATCCTGACGGACCTAACAAACCAATGCATTTACCTTCATCCAAATCAAAATTTATTTTATTTAATGCAACAATATTTTTTCTTGGTTCAATAAATTCTTTTGTTATATTTTTTAATTTTAAAACTGTTCGCATTTTTTTTACTCTTTTCTAATTAAATCTATAGGATTACTTTTGGAAGCTTTCCAAGCAGGAAGAAAGCTAGCAATAAAAGATATTAAAAGACTAGTTATAACAACATAGGTGACTTCATTAAGATCAATTTTAGCAGGCAAATGTGATAGAAAATATATTTCTGAAGAAAAAAGCTCTGTATTTGTAAAGTTTTCTAAAAAATTTTTTAGTGTGTTAATATTTAAAACAAAAAAAATTCCAAATAATGCACCGAATAAAGTGCCAAAAAAACCAATTGTAGCCCCATTTAAAAAAAATATTTTCATAATCGTATTTTGACTTGCTCCCATTGTTCTTAAAATAGCAATATCTACTTGTTTATTTTTAACTAACATAATCAGACTTGATATAATGTTAAAAGCTGCAACCAGAATTATTAAACTCAAAATTAAAAACATTACATTTTTTTCAGTTTGTATTGCATTAAAAAAAGCTTCATTTGAATGTCTCCAATCATATAACTTATAATTTGATAATTTTGCTTTACTTAATTTTTCTTTAAAATCATTTACTGAATCAATGTCGTAAAATTCTATTTGAAAGTATGGTTGATTTCTATTTGTTACAAATAATTTTTTTGCATCTAAATAACTTATAAATACTAAATTATTATTATAAGTATACATTCCTGAATCAAAATAACCGCCAATTGTAAAACTTTTTACTTTTGGAATATTTCCAAAAGGTGTAGGTGTTGATTTAGGGATTATTAACTTAAACTTATCTCCAACTTCTAAATTTAATCTTTCCATTAATTTTATTCCAACAATTACAGAGTTGTCTTCAAAATTAAATTTATTACTAATTTCCATTTTTTTTTTATCATTTTTTAAATCTATAAGATTTTTCTTGCTTATACCCTTGATAATTATTCCAGTTGATTGATTTTTTGTAGTTAAAAGACCTTGGCCATCTATTATTTTTCTAAAAACTTTCACATCTTCTTCTGACTTTAAAATATTTGAAAATTTATCTTCGTTAAAATCTTTATTATAAAAATGAATATTTAAATGCCCATTAATTCCGATTATTTTATCTAGTAATTCTGTTTTAAAACCATTCATTACTGACATAACAATGATCAAGGTACCAACACCTAAAACTATTCCTAAAAAAGAAAATAAAGATATTATTGAAACCATAGTATTTTTTTTACTTGGTTTTAAATATCTAAGTGCAATAAATAAAGATGGAAAATTTGAAATCATATCTTTACGTCATATAAATGGTCAATAATTCTACCTAATTTGCCACCAATTTCGTATTTTACTTTTTCAATTTTTTTTGTTTTTCTGTCTTTTATTTCTAAAGATTGATTTCTTAAAAAATTTTCACCTATAATAATTTGTTTTCCTACTCCTATTAAATCCATAATAGCAAATTTTTCTCCAGGGGAATTATTTGTATCATCATAAATAGTGTCCAATAATTCATTTCGATGTCTACTATCCGATTTTGAACCGGATGCCAATGATGTTGTTGATATCGAGTCATCTAACCTTCTATAAATTTCTTCTGCCACTTTAGTTGCATCTTTATTTTGAGGTTTTAAATTTATAATACCTATATCAAAGGGTGCGATAGAATAAATATCATGTCTTGGCCAAATGATACCATGTTCATCATGTGAGGATTCTATAATAGCAGCAACTAATCTTGATATACCTATTCCATACGAACCCATTTCTACATTAACTTTTTTTCCTTTATTATCCAAAACAAAAGCGCCTAATTTTTCTGAATATTTAGTCCCGAAATAAAATATATGTCCCACTTCAATACCTTTGGTTTTAATAAGTTTGCTTTCGTCGAAATCTTTTTTTTTCTTATATTCATCTTCTGTCACAGAATATAAATTTCTTAAGAACTCAAATGAACTACTATAGTCTTTCTTATTGATATCAACTACTTTTTTATCATACAATATGTTAGTATCGCCAGATTCACTTATTAAATGAAATTCATGACTTAAATCTCCTCCTATAGCACCAGGATCTGCCCTTACCGGAATAACCTTTATGCCAATTCTTTCAAAAATATCTAAATAACATTTAAACATATTATCATATGATTTTTCAGCATCTTTTTTTGTTAGATCAAATGAATAATTATCTTTCATTAAAAATTCTCTGCATCTCATTACACCAAAGCGTGGTCGTATTTCATCTCTAAATTTCCACTGTATTTGATAAAGATTTTTAGGCAGATCTTTATAACTGTTTATATATTCTTTGAAAACCTCTGTTATTAATTCTTCATTAGTTGGGCTATATAATAATTCTTTTTTATTTCTATCATAAAATTTAAGCATTTCTGGACCGTAATCATTATATCTTCCACTTTTTTTCCAAATATTTGATGATTGTATTGTAGGCATTAGTAATTCCTGACAACCGTATCGATTATGAACTGTTCTGACTATATTTTCTATTTTCTGTAATACTTTTAAACCAAGTGGTAACCAAGTATATATTCCTGATGTTGTTTGTTTAATCATCGATGACTTAATCATTAATTTATGAGAAATTAATGTTGCATCAGATGGTGTATCTTTTCGTGGTTTTAAAAAATATTCAGATAATTTCATTTATTTATTAATTATATTGAAAAGTAAAAACTTGATTTTTAATAAAATAAAATACTATTAACCATAAAACAAAAGCAATTAATGATGTTATTATAAATTTTTTTAAAATTTGAGGATTTTGAGGAGCTCCTTCAGCGTGCCCTTTTTCTACTTTATCTGGTTTTCTTATACCTATTGGTAATATTGTAAACACAACTATCCACCATATTATTACATATATTAAAACACCTTTTAGAAATTCGGCCACTACTATTCTTCTTCCAATTCAATTAATGTTCCGCAAAATTCTTTTGGATGCAAAAACAAAATTGGTTTATTATGTGAACCTTTTGTTGGCTTTCCGGTCCCTAAGATTGTTACTTTTTTATTATTTAAATTTTCTAAAGATTTCTGAATATCTGAAACTTCTAAACATATATGATGCATGCCTCCACCAGGATTCTTCTCTAAAAATTTCTTTATTGGTGAATCTTTTCCATAAGGTTCCATTAATTCAATTTTTGTATTTTCTAACTCAACAAAAACAATGGTTACCCCGTGCTCAGGATAAGTTTTAGGATTTGAAACTACAGCGTTAAATTTTTGTTTATATATTTCTTTCGCTTTTTTAACATTTGGAACAACAATGGCAATATGGTTTAATCTTTTTAGCATATTTAATAATTTTAAATGCTTATTATATGTATTTGAATTATAGGGTTCATATCTAAAGCTTTTCTAAAAAATTTTTGTGAAAAAGATATAATTTTTTCTTTCAATAATGTTTCTACCATTTTTTTATTTTTAAACTCATTTACATAATTATAAATATTGGATATTAAATTTTTTTCAAAATTTTTAACATTTTCATCATTAAAAAAACCTTTACTAGATATTACTGGTTTTGAAATAATTTTATTAGTTTTATTTATTACTAATGAAATTAATATAGTCCCATTATAAAGCATTTTTTTTCTATTTTTAATTGCTTCTTCATTTATAGGTATAATTTTTTTTCCATCTAACATAAGACGACCTGATGGAACTGAGCCAAGTACTTTAGGTTCACCTGGGGCAATTTTTAATAATAAACCATTTTTAAGAATTATTCCTTTTTTTACTCC
>Ga0207966_1000465_pt1 | contig 23348 bp, 25 predicted proteins | sample Knorr_S23_td_NAD_FD_185611 | JGI IMG/M metagenome (GOLD analysis project Ga0207966, IMG submission 185611) | Marine microbial communities from Southern Atlantic Ocean transect - Knorr_S23_td_NADW_ad_2500m_LV_B (SPAdes) (version 2) | ecosystem: Environmental > Aquatic > Marine > Oceanic | place...
GGCAATCCCACCGGAGCGCTGGCTGGCGAAGCGATACCCTGATGCGGTGGTTGGTGACGTACGCGTGACGTTTCACCCAAGCTCCACTATTAACCCCCTGCCCCCGAGAAAAACGTTCAAATGACAGACAAGCCCCTGCTCGCAGTAACTATTGGCGATCCTTCGGGGATCGGTCCCGAAGTGGTCGTAAAGGCTTTCCAGCACCGCGATCTGTACGACCTGATGCGGCCCGTGCTGGTCGGTACGGTTCTCGACGTGCAGAAAGGCGTGGATGCGATCAATTCGTCCGACACGGTGGTTGCTGTGGATTCACCGGGCGATGCAAACGGATTGCCAGGCACGTTTGAAGTCGTATCACCCGGCGACTGGGAAGGTACGGAATTCCCGACCGGCAATCACGATGCGGGCTCGGGCTCGGCATCTCACCTGTGGGTCGAGAGCGCCGCAACCATGTGCATTGAAGGTCATGTCGCTGGAATGGTAACCGCCCCGGTTAACAAGGAGTCCTGGTACATGGGTGGCAGCAAGGACACCGGGCACATGGAGGTCTTCAAGCGGCTGAGCGGCTCCGACTACGTGGCGACCATGCTGGTGAGCGGGCCAATGCGGTGCATGCACCTATCGACCCACAAACCGCTTGCCCAGGCGGTTGAGTACGTGACGACCGAAAACATCATGACGGCGCTGAGACTTACGCAGAAGCACTTTAATGAATGGGGGTTCGACAGGCCCCGTATCGCCGTGGCAGCCCTGAACCCACATGCTTCTGACAACGGCCTGATCGGCAGCGAAGAAGCCGATGAAATTGCACCTGCCGTAGCCCAGGCGAAAGATGAGGGGATTAATGCTACCGGGCCACACCCTGCCGATTCGGTCTTCAACCAGGTTGCCGCTGGCAAGTACGACGTTGTGCTGGTCATGTACCACGACCAGGGACACATCCCGATTAAGGTTTACGGCGTCGAAGAGTCGGTGACGGTAAACCTCGGTCTACCGTTCCTTCGGACTTCGGTCGATCACGGAACCGCCTTCGACATCGCTGGCAAGGGGATCGCGGGAGAAACGAGCATGATCGAAGCGCTGAAACTCGGGGCTTCGCTGGCTTCACGCAAAGGTCTTCAGATTTAGCGGGCTGGTCGCCACATAAGCGTAAAACACCCCGTATACACCTCAACGAAGCACCGGTATAACGGGAATTCTGTCGCAGGTCGTCCGTATAATCGGAACACGCAGCTTGTTGATTCACGCTGGCTATTTTTCATGCGGACCCGGATGGGCCCGGCTGGACGAGACCGGACACAGTTTACGAATATGCGAATTGCATTTATTGGCGGAGGTGTGATGGCTCAGGCCATCATCTCCGGGGTTAAAGACGCAGGGCTTGATGCCAGCATCATTGTTGGCGAGCCGTTCGAGGCGCGTCGCGAATCATTGAAGAGCGATCTTGGTGTCGAGGTCACGGCGAGCAATCGTGAGGCGATTGCCGGTGCCGATATCGTTGTGTTATCGGTGAAACCTCAGCAATTGGAAGCGGTTGCCGAGGAGTTGGACGGTGCGCTGAACGCCGATCAGACCGTTCTGTCGATTATGGCCGGTGTGAAGATTCACTCGATCGGCCTCAAACTCAATCACACCAAACTTATTCGGGTGATGCCCAACACACCTGCCCAGATCCGCAAAGGTATATCGGCGTGGACGGCTTCTGATGATGTCGAGCAGGCCACACTCGACTTCGTGGCAAGCATGTTGAGTGCGATCGGCGACGAGCTAAAGTTCAGTGATGAAAAAAATATCGATATCGCGACTGCCCTGAGCGGCAGCGGCCCCGGCTATGTGTTTGTGTTTATCGAAGCCCTCACCGATGCTGGTGTCGAGTTGGGGCTGCCGGTTCATGTTGCCCGCCACCTGGCGTCGCAAACAGTGCTCGGCAGCGCGGCCCTGCAACGGGAATCGGGCAAGCACCCGGCCGAATTGCGCAACATGGTCACATCGCCCGGTGGAACTACCGCGGCTGGCCTGGCGGCGCTTGAAATGGGCGGTTTCAGGGCGAACGTCGCGGATGCCGTGCGTGCGGCGTTTGAGCGGGGCGAAGAACTGGCTGGTGGCAAATGAGCGGCTCGCCACTGGAATTCATCGGATTTATCCTGCAGATTTTCGCGTATCTGGTGATTGCGAGGGCACTGACCACCTGGTTCCCAAACGCCCGGCAGTATGCAATCGTTCAGTTGCTCTATCAGATCACGGATCCAGTAATGATCCCGATTTCGAAGTTGATTCCACGCATCGGCATGATCGACCTCAGCCCGACGATACTGGTATTCACTTTGTTGATCATTTCACGTGCGCTTGGTGCCCGTCCAATACTTTTCTGAGCACGGGTTCCGGTACGCCCTGCACTTCAACGATCTTGTTGCGCGCGGTCGTTCCCGAAACCAGGGCAACTTTGCTTTCTGCGACTCCCAGATGTTTTGCCAGCAGTTGCACTAGCGCTGCGTTTGCAGCTCCGTTAACCGGTGGCGCCTTGACTCTCACCCACAGCGCGCCGTCTTCCTTCCAACCGAGGATCTCGTCTTTTGATGCCCGCGGCTGAAGCCGAACGCGAATACGGGCTTTCCCAGTCTTCCGGGGAATGTGGATTCTCGGGGTCTTCTGGGGCATTTGAGGGCGCTAAATCTTCGTCACGACGTATCCTGCAGTGTGACCTCGCCCGCTGAAACGGGCCAGTTTCGCCCATCTGCATCTCGTACTATCAGTCGCCCAATCGAATCGACATCGTGCGCGAGTCCGTGCATTTTTGTCGAACCGCCCGGGCTGCCGCTCGTTATCGTAACCATCTTTCCCAGCGTTGTGAGCTTTGCGCGCCATGCGGGCACAATGGTGTCGCCCGCCGACAGTTCGGAATAGTGCCCATCGAGTGACCTCAGCAACCTTTTGAGCACCACTACACGATCGACTTGCCCTCCGACTTCAGCGCTAATGCTCGTCGGGTCCGGCATGGTTCCTTCGTAGCCCGTGAGGTTGAAATTCACGTTCAACCCGATACCGATGACTGCTACGACGTGCTCGGTGGCATTTTGGTCCTGGGGTTCGTAGTCTGGACCGGGGTCATTGGATTGTTCCGGTTCGTGGGCGACCGGGCCGGATACTGATTCTGCGATGACCCCGGCCAGTTTTTTCCCCGCCACCTGAACGTCGTTGGGCCACTTGATCCCGGCATCGATGCCGAACGACTTTGCGACATCGACCACTGCGAGCGCGGCAAGCATGAGGAGTTCGCCTGCCAGCGACACTCTCGGTCGTAGTACGACCGAGCACAGAATGTCCTTCCCAGGTTCGGACACCCACGAGCGATCGAACCGACCTCGCCCCTGAGACTGGTGGTCGGCCACGATAACCGTACCGTCAACTGCGCCCTTGTTGGCTTGCTCCCATGCAACATCCATGGTTGAGGTAACTGCCTCGAAATGGTGAATCACTGAACCGACCGTGTGATCTGAACCGGCAACGGGACCAGCAAGATTTTCGAACTCGCGCTGCATGGTCGGTCCCTGTCAGTTCTTAATTTGGGTTCGGTGGTGCATTTTGGCCAGGACCGGTAATTTTTGTGTGTGCACACGCAGTGCATAACGCAGTTAGCGACGTGGGGGAAGGCGCAACACCAAGGCTACGATACGTAGCGTCAGGTGTGAACAAGGCATGAACAATGAATCGCGCGAGTACAGTTCACGAACGGGCGCCGAACGGCCGGGGGCAACAAACGCAAATGAGGAGAACCATGGCCCAGCGATCTAACAAAAGCTCACTGCTAGCCAGTCTGAGCTCGTTGCCGACCGACAACGCATCGGTCGAGGCAGCATGGCGACAGGTATTGCTCCTCCGAGAACTCTCTCGGGATGAGCGGGTCATCGCCCGACAACGCCGCGCAGAGGCAGAAGCTGCCAAAGAAGCAGCCGAGAACGATTACGGGATGAGCCAGGGCGAAGCGTATATGTTCCTTTCGCAGTGCCTTGAAGCCCGGGTAACTCAGTTCGCGAACCCCAGCGACAGCTACGTGGCCAAAGTAGCCAGTAAGTACCTGGTCTAGTTGATGGGAACACGTAAAAGCATCAGAGCGGTATTGTTCGATGTGGGCGGCCCGCTCGATACCGAAACGATCATGGACCGCGAGATCGACGAGCAACTCAAGGCTTCGTTTCGTGCCCGTGGTGCATCGATTTCCGATGACGAGTACGACTCGGTCGCAGCATGGGCAGTCGAGGTATTCGCTCCAAGGACCTACGATGCGATCATCTGGAAGATTTCGGGGAACGACCGCATTCTTGGAGATTCGGTTTTCGATGAGCTTTACGCAACCGTCCCGGCGCGAAACGATGCCCGTGGCCGGATCGAACTTCGACCGGGTATTGCAGAGTTGTTGGAAAAACTTTCTGGCGAAGGTTTGTTACTGGGGTTGGCTGCAAACCAGCCACAGCAGTCACTTGAAACCCTGGATAGCGCCGGAATTCTCAAATATTTCCAGTATCAGGAAGTCTCGGGTTCTATCGGGCTGGCCAAGCCCGATCCCCGACTGCTTTTACGTTCCTGCGAAGGCCTGGGTGTGGAGTCGGAAGAAGCGATCATGGTAGGCGACAGGATCGATAACGACATCGTCCCGTCTAAGATACTCGGGATGACTGCGATTCGTTTTGTTTCGGGCCGTCACTCGCGGCAGCAGCCGAGATCATGGAGAGAGGTACCTCACGCCGACGTACATTCGATCGAAGAACTTGACGACGCAATTCACCGGTTCGTGAAAAAACCTTCTGGATCGGGCAAGTAACGAGGTGCGACTCCGGTCGGAGCTTAAGTTGAAAGCCCCGGGCGGTTAGTTGCCCGGGGCTTTCGTTCTCGTCATCTCAGTCGAAGAAAAAGGTCAGTGCGCACTAAACGTCGCCTCACCCTTCTTGATCGTGAGTGTGCCCGATGTGCCGATTGCCGACAGTGAATCGTTGTGGCCGCAGATCGTCTCTCCGGTCTCTGACACAGCGCTGACGCGCTAGATTTCGCCGCGACCAGGTGTCAGTTCACCCGCCAGGCAGGCAGAAGTTCGACCGATCGCGCTTTACACTTGTGGCTGCCACTTTCGGCCCCGGCATCTGCAACAGGTAAACCACTCATGAACCACGAACGATCGGTGCGTCTATTTGACCGGGCAAGATTGCTGGTCGCCGGGGGTATTTCCAGCCAGATCAGGGTCAACGAACCGGCCGATGTTCCACTGTTCTTCACTCATGCCCGCGGTTCCAGAATGTGGGACGTCGACGGAAACGAATATATCGACTACATCCAGGGCATGGGCCCGAACCTTTTCGGACACTCGCCTGAGTTCATTAATCGCCAGGTAAGAGAAGACATGGAGAAGGGTTACATATTCGCAGCACAGTTCGAGCGCGAACTCGAAGTAGCCGAGATGGCCCTGAACATGATCCCGATGGAAGACGCCACCGTACGGTTCGCATCGTCTGGAACCGAGATCGACCAGTTGCTGTTCCGCACAATGCGGGGATTTACAGGTCGGCCAAAGATCATCAAGTTTGAGGGCCATTACCACGGCTGGATGGACTCCGTGAACTGGAGCGTTCACCCACCGCTAAATGAGGCAGGGCCGGAAGACGCTCCGTTGGCGGTTGGGGAGTCGGCGGGCATGGAACAGGCTACCGCCGAGGGTCTTGTCATTTGCCAGTGGAACGATCTGGAAAAACTGGAAAAAGCGTTTTCTGATCACCGGGGTGAGATCGCCGGGATTATCACCGAGCCGATTCTGGCAAACACGAACTGCATTTTTCCGGCACCCGGCTATATGGAAGGCATGCAGCGGTTGTGCCGCGAAAACGGTGCTCTTATGGCCTTCGATGAAGTAATTACCGGTTTTCGTGTTGCTGCAGGCGGGGCCCAGGAAATGCTGGGAATTATCCCCGACCTTGCAACCTACGCAAAGGCGATGGCCGGGGGCTTCCCGATCGCCATGATTGCAGGCCGCAGAGACGTGATGGATTACATCGGCAACGGGACGGTCTATCACGGTGGGAGTTTCAACTCGAACGTCATGTCGATCGCGGCCGCATACGCATCGCTTAAATACATCCAAGACGGGGGTGCCGAGTTCTATCGCGATTTAAACGAAAAAGGACACCGACTGATGGACGGATTGCGGAGTGTTGCAAAATCGCAAGAGTCCGACTTGCATGTTCAAGGTCTTGGCTCGGTGTTCGCGATATCGTTCACAACGAAGCACGAAATCATGAACTGGCGAGATCACGCACGGAATTGCGATGATGAGAAGTACGGGCGGTTCGCCAGGGAAATGCTGAAAAAGGGAATCCGGCTTGCCTCAAACGGGCGGACGCACCTTTCTTCAGCTCATACAAACGAAGATATAGACGAGACGATCGCGGCAGTGGCTGCTGTCTTGCCGACTCTGTAGGGCAGCTATGCCCCGCTCCGCTGGCAAGTCCCGGGGCGCACGGCGGTTGCACTTTCCCTGCCGAGATTCGATCTTGCGGTCGCTGTTCCGCGCAGGACAGGAGAAGCAAAAAGTTGCAATGGAGTTCTGCCGTTTCTGACTCGACCTCATTTGCCGAGGCGGTCAACGAAGCATCTGAGCAAATTCTGGCGAGTCTGGGTGGACAAAGTCCCGACCTCGCCGTGGTATTCGTTTCATCTCACCACTCGCCTGCGTATTTCACCGCGCCCGAGGTGTTTGCCCAGGCGCTCGGCGCACGGGTGTTGATTGGCTGTTCGGCCGCGGGGGTAATCGGTGGTGGGCAGGAGGTGGAGCGCCGTCCGGGAATCGCGATTTCGGCGGCAATACTGCCTGGGGTCGATATTATTCCGTTCGATCTGAACCAGGACGAACTTCCAAGTCCCGACGCCGCTCCGGAAAAATGGCAGGCCCTGCTCGGGATTCGGCCCGAAGAGTGTCCGGCGATCATGCTACTGCCCGACCCATTCACTCTCCGCAGCGATCATCTTTTAGCCGGACTCGATTTTGCGTACCCGTCAACGGTGAAAATCGGTGGGCTTGCGAGTGGCGGTGGGCAACCCGGGACCAACGCGCTCTTCCTGAACGACAGGATGATCGGATCCGGGGCGGTCGGAGTCGCCTTTACCGGTGATCTCGCTGTGGAAACGGTGGTAGCGCAGGGCTGTCGACCGATCGGTAAGCCGTTGATGGTGACCGAATCCGAAATTAACGTAATTTCCAAACTCGGCGATCAAACTCCTCTGGACGTACTACGCGACATTTTTGAGACTGCCACCACGCGCGAAAAACGTTTGATCCGGCGATCGCTCCAGATCGGAATCGTGATGGACCGGTTGGCGCAGGACCGAAGGGAGGGCGAGTTCTTGATTCGCAACGTTCTGGGTGCCGATGAAGAAGATGGCACCCTGGCGGTTGGTGAGCTGGTGCAAGAAGGCCAGGTGGTTCAATTTTTCATCAGGGATGCCCAGGCGGCCGACGAAGACCTTCGCATGATGCTCGAAGAGTACATCGACAACCTTGACGAGGACGATACGCCGGCATCTGCCCTGCTATTCAGCTGTCTGGGCCGGGGACAGTATCTGTACGGCTCACCCGATCACGACATCGGTATGTTCACCGAGATGGTGGCCGATATTCCGATAGCTGGCTTCTTTTCGAACGGTGAGATCGGGCCGATCGGAGATCAGACTTTCCTGCACGGCTACACGGCCAGCTTCGCCCTGTTCAAGCAGCGGTCGAAATCAACAAGTTAGGGCAAAAACTCGCTCAGTTCGGCCGGGTCTATCAGGGCGAGCGCCCTGATGACCGCATGAGTGGAGTCGCCCGACGAATGGGCTACTGAGCCATCTGCCGACCGTTCGACACCGGCTATCGCGTAGTTACCGAATACCATGACCTGCGCCCGGCGGTAGTCTCGCCAGCACTCATCGATTGAGTAATCGCGCACTCCCTGTGCCCACAGACAGTCGGAGTAGTGTTCGACCAGGCTCCGTTCGCTTTCGGCAAGTAACTCGAACGGAACTGCCGTCATCAGGAATTTTGCGAGGTCGTTTGTGCCGCCTGCACAGGCCGTCAGCTGCCAGTCGATGATAACGGGTCTTTGCCCGACTTCAGTTTCACGCAGCAGAATGTTGCCCTGGTGGAAGTCGTTGTGAGTCAGGGTGTTTGGACGGTTCCTCATGGCCACCTGGAGATCGATCAGGCGTTCTCCGAGGTAGTCCCCTGCTGCAATCAGACCGCCGGACTTCTCGAATCGGCTGTCATATCGGATGGCCTGCCAGCCGACAGCAGCTTCACGTGGGTCGGCATTGAACAGGTTCGCCCAGTCATTGCCGCGAATCCAGCTGTTCTCAGCCAACTTGTCGTCGTTCCAGAACCTGGCGTGGTACGCACCCATGAATTCAACTGCTGAACGGGCTATATCAAGGTCGATCAAGGCGTATTTTTGCCCGGGTGGCAACGATCCGAGATCCTCGAATATAAAACAGGCAGTTTGCTCTATCGGGTCTTCGACTGCCGAGTACATGCGCGCTATTTCTCGCCCCTGGAACGATTCCAGAAGTCGATAGGCCCCCAATTCACTGGCGTACGGACCGAATGCTGCCTCTCGGGCACGATTTCGGGCATCGACCGGGGGGATTTTCACGATCACTATGTCCGGTTGTGCCGGGGTTCTGCTCGCGTACCTAATGTGCGTACGGAACAGTTGTGAAAGCCCCGGATTGTGGCCGGTCAATTCCTCGTGCTTGAGCGATGCAATCTCGCAATTGCCCGACCCTGACAGCTGGTCCGCCAGCCAAATCTCTGTAATTTCTTCCCGGTGGACCGGGATTTTCGACATCCCGAAAGTGTCACATCTATTGCGTTGATCGTCCACCCAAATCGAGCTGTCGGTTACCATTTCGCCAGTTCAACTATTTGGGTGGACAATCTGCTGGCTAATTTTTTTATCGTCGGCGAAATGGTTTGTGGGGGAGTCATGAGCAGGTTTGAAGGCCAGGTTGCGATTGTCACTGGCGGCGCACTCGGAATCGGCGGAGCGACCGCTCGGAAGCTGGCGTCTGAGGGGGCCTCGGTGTTCATCGCCGATATCGACGATGCAGCGGCGGCTGACAACCGGGATCGCATCGAGCGCGCCGGTGGCATGGCCGCAACGAGTCATGTCGACGTTTCGCAAAGTGACGATATCTCCCGGATGGTGAACGAAGTGGTCGATCGGTACGGACACCTCGACATTCTTGTTCAAAACGCCTTTGGCGTAATCGCCGGAGAATCGAGGATTCACGGCGGTGCCACCGCCGTGAATGAAAGCGACTGGGATTACGGTTTCGACGTGCTGCTGAAGGCGCTGTACCTGGGTGCGAAGTACGCTATCCCTCACATGAAGGCCTCAGGCGGCAACATCATCAACCTTGCCTCGGTCCACAGTTTCCTCCAGGAGCCCGGAATGCTCGTCTACGAGGCCGCAAAGGCCGGTGTTGTGGGGTTGACCCGGCAGATGGCGACCGAATACGGCCCCGATGGCATCAGGGTAAATGCAATCGCACCCGGCCATATCGTGAGCGAGGGGCTGGCGAAGATGTGGGAAGACAACCCCGACGGCCTGGCGTTTTATGCCGACCAGTACCCGGTTCGCCGAACAGGCACTCCGGACGACATTGCAAACGGCATCGCCTTTCTCTGTTCAGACGAGGCGTCGTTCATCACGGGTCACACGCTTGCCATCGATGGCGGTCTGACCGTGCAGTTGCAGGAGACGTTCGGACTTCGACAGGCCGTTTATGCTCGCGAACATCCCGACAGACGCCTGCCCGACTAAGAGCGCTTACTGGGAAAAGCGACCCTTAAACGCGATCTCTCCGGCGGGTTTGCGGTCGTTCGCAAAATTCTGTTTCACGATGTGTGGGTCAAGATCGGAATCGGTTCCACGCGTGCCCACCGCGATCGCACATATCGATTCAAACGTTTCGCGCGGGACTCCCGCCGCGTCGTAAGCCGCGTCCAGGTCGATCCCACCCATCCCCCGGGTGTTCAGTCCCATCCTGTTCGCCTGCAGCGCCAGCGACATCCAGGCGGCCCCGGTGTCGAAATGGGCGGTATGGATGTTCTTTCCGTCCTCGGTGACCTTGCGTGCAAATACAAGCATCAGCATCGGGGCTTTTGGTGCCCACCGGGAGTTGCCCTCATTGAGGACAGAGTTAAGTCGTTCGCGGTCCGGACCGTCAGTAGCGTAGACGAACAGCCAGGGTTGCCTGTTACCGCTTGATGGTGCCCAGTGGGCGGCCTCAAACAGCGAGGCAATTTGATCGCTGGTCAACGGCTTGTCCGTAAACGACCTCGAGGACCACCTTTCGACGAACATCGGCTCGATCGACGCGGCGGCATGGCGTGAATTTTTCAGGTCGGTTGCGCTCATTTTTGTTCCTTATTGAATTTTTTATAGCGCGAATAGCTATAGGTCTTCGATACACGGGGCGGAACTCCGGTGCCGGGCTGTTTGTCATCTCTCATTTCGAGCGGTTCCGCAGTTCAGTTGACGATATATCTGAACGAAACTGAGATTCGCTCAGTCCGATGAACATCTTCCTGTAGCGCGGCGGAATATCGACCACCGATAATTCGTTGAACACTTCCTGGTTATCTTTTCGACCCGCGACAACGAACTTGCAGCGGTTCTCTTCGATGAGGTTGAGGGAATTTTCCACCGGTGAAGCCTCGCCGGCTACGTGATCCGGATAATATTTTTCGTCAAGCAGGCGAACGAACGTATCGAAACCGATCACAAAACTTGCGCCGGGCAGTACAGATGATTTCTCGGTAAACCGGGGTGCGCTAGTCACGATCAGGGACACGCCTTCCGACGTAATAGCCGCTGCGCGTCTCCCGAGTTCTGGTCGCGGGAGCAGTGGCTTGTCGACGTTCTGAATAGATATTTCCAGGTAACCGACTTTCCCGGTGAGTTGCGAGGCCGCGGCGAGCATTTCGCGGTGGCCATCGTGGAATGGGTTGAACGACCCTGCGAGCACCAGCGGTTTTTCTGGCAACGATTCGCTGATCTCGTCCGATGGCGCGATTACGAGTGCCGGAATTTCCTCGGAGTACAACCTGTCAATCGAGTTCATCAAGCCGTTCCGTGTCAAGCACATCGATCTCCAGCCGCTCTTCAACGCCAGTGACTTCGGCGATTGAGTTCAGAACGATAGCAGACACGATAACGTCTTCTTGTTCGCGTGTGCGGGCGCTCTTGTCGAACCATATCGAGGCACCGCCCGATCGAGTGCCATCGGTCCAGGCGACATGCGCACGGTCTTCGCCGCGCCGGATCCGATCAGTTGCGATAGCGGCAGTGCAGCCAACGCCAAACAACTGCTCTTCCGGGTCATCGCCGGCGCCCTTGTCGCCAGCAAGGTGACGGGCGCGTTTCAGGGCGGCCTCGGCGATCAGCATAGCTTCCTCGCTTGAAACGTGTTGATCGGCCTGAAAGCCCACGAAATCATCAAGGGCTTTTCGTGCGTATGGAACCTGCGCTTCAAGTATTGTGCGTGAAGTACCGGGCTGCGAAAACAGGTCGCTGATCGCCCTGATACCGGCCCCTGTCACCACTACGCAGCCCCTTCCCGGAACGCTGTGAAGTTTCTGCGCAAGTTCTTGCGGCGTCACAAACGGTCCTCCAGAAGTCGTATGTCTCGAGCATGCGAGTAGTTGACGCGCTGATTGCGACAACTCATTCGACAGGCTCCATTGCAGGTCTTGCACCAGCCTACGCTACGCAGGGGCACAGCGAGCCGGTTTGAAAGTGGGTCATCACATGCGCGGGGTTCGTACTTGGGACGCATCGGCGACGGTGGTCGGTCGCGAATAGGAACGATTACCGCTTCGAGACGGTGATATTTCATCCCAAAATTGACCGTTCACCGAGATCGGACGTTTACGTGCAGTAAAATGACGAGTACGGTTTGCCGCACGATGGGCGTCCGGCCAATCGGCAGTGCCAGTCCGCTGGATAACAGGGTCAGACTCACATAAAAACATGCTCGAACATTTTCACGTTCCGCCTGAAGACGAAGTCCGGATCATGCCGGACGCCCTGCGGTTTACGGTCAACGAACTATTTCTGAAGATGGGCCTTTCCGAGCGTGACGCCTGGCAGGCCACCGACGTGCTGCTGCTTTCGGACACCCGCGGGGTCGACACCCACGGCGTTTCAAACATGCTGCGCAACTACATGGAGAGTTTTGCGGCCGGGTTCATCAATCCCAACCCTAACTGGACGATCACCAGGGAGACCGCGACGACCGCAAACGTAGATTGCGACCGTGGACTCGGGATAACTGTGATTCCGCAGGTGATGGAACTGGCGATCGAGAAGGCCCGCGAAACGGGTATCGGTGCGATCACCATGGGCAACGGTCGCCACGCCGGGATGATCGCATATCACGCCATGATGGCCATACCCCACGACATGATCGGCTATGCGATCACGGCGGGTGGGCAGAGCATGCTTCCGACCTTTGGCGCCGAGCCGCGGCTTGCTCCGAATCCCCACGCCTGGGCCGTCCCGGCCGATAAGGAACCACCGTTTGTGCTCGATATATCGTCGTCATCGGTGGCGGCAAACAAAATCCAGCTGCTCAGGCGAATGAAATCGATGACCATCCCCGGCCTTATCGCCGATGACAAAGGCAACCCGATCATGGATGAGCGGGAGATTCCTGACTACACGTGGATCCTCCCAAACGGTGCCACCCGCGAACTTGGCTCACACAAGGGTTACGGCATGAGCGCGGTGGCGCAGGTGTTCGGTGGGATTCTGTCCGATGGCGCTTTTGGAGCCTACGAGCGCGGGCACATGTCGCATTTCGTCGCCGCTTATTCGATTGAGGCCTTCACCGATGTGGCGCGTTTTAAAAAATCGATGGACGAGTTTTTGAAATATCTGAGAGAGACCCCGCCCGCTCCCGGTCACGACCGCGTCTTTTACGCGGGTCTTCCCGAGCACGAGGAGTCGATCGACCGCCATGAGCGCGGGATCCCGCTTCACAGGGAGGTGATCGACTGGTTCGACCAGACAACGGCAGAGTTCAACATGGCACCGCTGGAACGCGCAGAAGGACAGTAGGAACACAGCCGATGCTTGAGCACTTTCATGTTCCCGAAGAAGACCAGGTGCGGGTCCGCCGCGACGACCTTGAGCGTACGACGGCGGCGATTTTCGGGGCGATGGGCATGCCCGCTGAAGATGCAGCGCTGGCGGCCGACGGGTTGGTTACTGCGGATATCAGGGGCTGTGAGACGCACGGCGTTTCAAACATGCTCAGGAACTATGTGAAGACGTTTGGCGAAGGGCAGATCAACCCGACACCTGACTGGAAGATCACCCGGGAAACGTCTGCGGTCGCAACTATCGAGGCCGACGGCTCGCACGGCCTTGTGATGTGCCCGAAGGCGATGGACATCGCGATCGAAAAGGCCAAAGAGGTCGGCATCGGGGCGGTGACGATCCACAACAGCCGCCATGCCGGGATGATGGCCTACCACGCGATGCGGGCGATGCCCCACGACATGATCGGCTACGCGATCACAGGCGGTGGTGCTGTGATGGTGCCTACTTACGGGGCAGTCCCGCGGGTCGGTGCCGTGCCGCATGCATGGGCGGTTCCGGCCGACAAGATGCCGCCGTTCGTTCTCGATATCTCTTCATCGGCCGTCGCGGCCAACAAGATTCAGTTACTCAGGCGCACCGGTGCCCAGCTGCTACCAGGTCTGCTCGCCGACGAGAAAGGCACTCCGATCATGGAGGAGCAGGACGTGCCTGCTGAGACCCGGCTTTTGCCCTGGGGTTCAACCCGCGAACTCGGGTCGCACAAGGGCTACGGCATGGCCGTTATCGGGCAGGTGTTTTCGGGAATTCTTTCGGCGGGCCTGTTCGGTGTGAGCAATCCACCGGGGAACGGTTCACAGTTTGTTGCCGCTTTCTCGATCGACGCGTTCCGGGACGTTTCGGAGTTCAAGCAGTCGATGGACGAGTTCCTTACGTATCTGGTCGAAACGCCGCCGGCGCCGGGGCACGACCATGTGTACTACGCGGGACTACCCGAGCACGAGGAGACGTTGGTCAGGGAGCGGGACGGCATACCGCTGCACCGCGAAGTTGTCGAGTGGTTCGACAGCGAGACCGATGAACTGAAGCTTGAACGGCTGGTGCGGGCCAATTAGGGGTGGTCGTTGGCCGGGGTGGAGTGCTATTTGGCTAAGCCGGGCATTCACGGGTTGATCGCCGATCCTGAATCAAGTTCGGGTTGACAGTAATGCCGTGCGGAACCAGGTGGCCTAAATCGCGGCGGCTTCTTCCTCGATTACCAACTCTTCCAGTTCGTCCTCGTACAAACCCATGTCTGGCTCGTCCTCGAATTCGTCGGAGTCGGCCGCAAAGTCGTAGGCCGTGGCAACTGGCGTCTTTCCGGGTGCAGCGGCCATTGCGAGATCGTCATCGAGGGTCATGGGTTCCTCGATAGAACCGTTGGCGCGGATTGAACGAGAGTTAATCGTGTATCCGCAGGTCAGGCAGGAAAGGAACGAGCCGAAATTGTCGGAGCCAAGCTCGACAGTTCCGTCCTTGCAGCGCAGACATGATTTGAAGTACAGCATCGTTACGCCTCCCTGGATTGTCGGGGACCACTGTGGATCACCGGCCTCACGGCGGACACCGCGGCTATCGTCAACTACCCGGAGTTACCGGGGTGTTATCTGAGTGCGACCTGGCGGCACTTTATCCGGTAACGACTAATTCACTCCCGTTGGATTTGCTACGAGTTTTGGCGAATTCTGCAATTTCCCGCTTTTCGTCGCTGCTGCAACCAATGGGGCAGGGATATCCTTCATCGAAATTTGGCGTCGGAATCAAGTGCACGAAATGGGACCGGTTCGTGATGTTCAAACCGGCTATATCAACCCGAGGCCCGGGAGGTTTTATCGCATGGCAAGGCTGTACATAATCGGTGCGGGAACGCCTACGCCAACGCCTACCCGGTTCGGATCGGCTTACGTTCTCGAAATCGAGGGCGAGAAGATCATGTTCGACTGTGGCCCTGCGACGACCCACAAGCTGGTGCAGGCGGGTCTGTGGCCGACCGATATCGATTACATCTTCTTCACGCACCACCACTTCGATCACGACATCGACTATCCGTGCTTTCTGCTCACTCGTTTCGACCAGTCGATAGGCAAAGAGAACCAGCTTCAGGTGTTTGGGCCGACGCTTACCGAGATGATCACGGAAGGCGTAATTGGGGAAAATGGCGTCTTCTCGCACGACTGGAAGGCCCGAATCTATCACCCGCTATCGCAGAAGGTTTACATGAACCGGGGCGGGGTTATGCCGCGGCGCGCTCCGAAGGTTTCGGCACGTGACGTGGGGGTTGGGACTGTCCACACGGCGAAGAACTGGGAAGTTACTTCGGCCAATGCCGAGCATGTGCAGCCGTATCTGGATTCGCTCGCGTACCGAATCGAAACGAAGTCGGGCAAGTCGGTGGTGTTTACCGGCGATACGCAGCCGTGCCAGTCGATAGTCGACCTGGCGAAAGACGCCGACGTGATGCTGTGCATGTGCTGGGACGACCAGGAATTGATGGATGCTGATGGCGAGGCGCCGGGTCAGTGCGGCACGACCGGCGCTGCCCGCATGGCTGAAGAGGCCGGGGTGAAGAAGCTGATTCTCGTCCACATGGGAGCGCACATCTCGCAGCACGGACCGCTCGAGAAGGGTCTCGGCGACATCCGTGAGGTCTACGGCGGCCAGGTCATCTACGCAGAGGAACTGATGGCCATCGACGTTTAGGGTCCCATCAGCAGACTTAGTCATGCGGCAACCGAATTGTGTTCCCCGGCATCCAATGATCGATGACACTCTGAACAAATTGTGTATGTTTGCTCAGGGCATAGTGACAAATTCATTCGATTTTCAGCAGTCGATCGCAAGGGAGACTGATCAAATGTTCTCAGGCAGAAGACTATTTAGATCTCTAGGTCCTGACAACGCATATAAACGCACTTTCGATACCCAATTCAATCAAGCTTTCCTCACAAAAAAAAGCGAAATGTCGTCTCTCGTTGTTGACTAAATCGTTGGTGCAAATTACTGCCAGTGTCAGAGCCAACAAGTCCATTGAAAGTGTCTCTCTTCGAAGCGACATTCCCCTCACCGTAACCATCTCCCGAGGGAGAGGGGATTCGAAGCCGAGTCCGTGTTCAGGTCAGTTCTCGCTTCATCTGGGCAAGTCCCATCGGGCCAAGTTTCAGCGCCCGGTTGTGCCATTCCTTCAGGTCGAACCCCTCACCGGCTTTCTGCTTCGCCGACTCCCGCGCTTCGAGCCACACGCGTTCGCCAACCTTGTAGCTGATCGCCTGGCCCGGTATGCCCAGGTACCTGTCGACCTCCGACGTCACGAAATCGGCCGGGAAGTGCACTCGCTCTCGCATGAACTCGAGTGCCAGATCGCCGGTCCAGATTTCGCCGGGGTGAAAATCCGAGTGCGCAGGGATTTTCAGGCCCAGATGCATACCGATATCGACGATCACCCGTACGCTGCGCAGGGCCTGAGCATCGAGCATGCCCATGTAGTAGTCGGGATTTTCGAGATAACCCAGCTCGCCCATCAGGCGCTCCGCATAAAGCGCCCAGCCTTCTGCATGGCCTGAAGTGCCCGCTAACAGGCGTTGGTATCTCGAAAGATCTTCGGTCATTGCGACGTTCGTTGCGATCTGAAAGTGATGACCGGGAACACCTTCGTGGTACGCGATCGAGACCTCACGCCAGATCGGGAATTCCGTTTTACCACCTGTCGGGTACCAGGTTCGGCCCGGACGCGAAAAATCTTCTGATGGTCCGGTGTAGTACATTGCCAGCGCGCCGCCGGGAGGGGCTATCAGAGTTTCGATCTTGCGGACAGGGTCGAGAATGTCGAAGTGGACGCCGTCCATCTCCCCGATCGTGCGATCCTGGAGGTCCTGCATCCATTGCCTGAATTCGTCTTCACCAGTGATCATTCGCGCCGGGTCGGTTTCGAGGATTTCAACCGCTTCACCGATCGAAGCGCCGGGTTTGATCTTGTGTGCGGTTTCGGTCATTTCCGATCTGACCCATGCGAGCTGCTCCCAGCCCCAGTCGTAGGTCTCTTCGGGATCGATTTCAGAGCCGAGATAGCCGCGTGCTGCGAGGGCGTATCTGTCTCGACCAACGCCATCGACAGGAATCGCATCGGGCAGGTACGACTTATGGAGATATTCGGCCATTTCGCAATAGGCGGCCGTGGCGATGGCGGCAGCGTCTTCAATCCTAGTACTCAAAGGATCGTCGTTGATTTCGGAAGCTGCAAGGGCGTTCACAAGCGAATCGAAAAACGGCGGGTTGTCGCCCGATCCCGCCCATGTCTCGCACTGTTCAGCGCAGCCAATCACCTGGCGTTGCGAAGTAACAAAACCTTCGGCGCGCCCAACGTCCAGCGTCTGCCGGTAGCCGGCAAAGGCTTCTCCGATCATTTCCATTCGGGAAGCGATGTTCTCCCAGGCCTCGACCGAGTCCTGTGACATGAGATCGAATATCGAGCGGACGCTCTGGATTGGAGAGAACAGGACGTTCATATCCCGCAGGTGCTCGCGGGATTCGTATTGCTCGACCGCAATCGTCAACTCATCGACAAACGTGTCTTTGCACATTCGTTCCCGCTCGTTCGCGGAGACGGCCGCGTTCATTTCCGCCAGGGACGTCCTGACATCGGCGTGAAAGGCCTCCCCGGCTTCGAGCGAGTAATCGGCCATGAGGTGATCGAAGCCGGGAACCCCCATCTGGGTCGCGGATAGCGGGTGGTGTTTGGCGACGGTATCGATGAATCCATCGGCAATTTCAAAAACTCCGGCCAAGTAAACTTCTCCCTTTCGAACAATCAGTCGATTCGTTTGTACAGGAATCCGCCGAGCCTGAACGACTCCGGTCTCCCATTTCTGTCGAGTGAAAATTCGGCCAGCTCCCCAGCGCCCCGGCCGCTCGCAATTCGAAATACGCGTTGGTCGCCGACCGCCGGGTCGTTTTTCAAGTCGGCCGGTCCGTGAAGCGAGTAATCGCCCTCACCCGGAGTTCCCAGTCCGAATCCCGTTTCACCGAAAACCACGTCGACGTATGCACCCGGTTCTGCCCAGTAGCGCCCGAGATATCGCGATGCGTGATCTTGAGATACATCACCCAGATCGGATGCGACCTGCTCTGCGACAGGGCCTATTTCTTCGATCACTAATTCTGTGATGTCGGCGGGCAGGTTGTACGGTGTGGGTGCGGGCCAGATGTTAGCCAGCATTATCACCCCGGTCTGCGATTTGATGTCGAACGTGATGTTCGAGGAGAATCCCTGGATGCCACCTCCGTGACCGTGAAGCACAAGATCGCCTCGTCTGAGCAGCAACCACGCAATTGCCTGGCCACTGTTCCAGCCGTCCCCGAGATAGACCGGCCTGTGCATTTCGGCAAGTGTGGTCGCGGCAAGCACCTTACTCGGGTGGTTTTTTCGGCCTGACGAAAACTGGAACGACACCCACTTTGCAAGGTCTTCGACGTTCGAATGCAGCTGGCCCGCAGCCGCGATTCCCAGCAGCGGGGCATAGGGAGCCTCACGAAGGTCATCGGAGCCGGGAGTCGGTGGACTGTAGCCGGTCGCTTTCAACCTTTTTTGCTCGGGGTCGAGTTCGAACCGGGTGTTGCCAAATCCGAGTGGCCCGGTAATTTCCTCGTAGATGTACTGTTCGTACGGGACCCCGCTGACTTTTTCGATGACATGACCGAGCAGGCCCACAGCAAGGTTGGAGTACTTCCACTGGCTGTCCTGTGGGATCACAATTTCGATTTCGGCCAGGCCGTTGAGCAACTCTTCGGTACTCACGAACGACGGCGCATCCCAGTCGGTGAGCGGGTGTTCAGTGCGCAGGCCAGAGTAGTGCGTCATCATCCTGCGGAGGGTCACTTCTTCGAGTGTGCCGTGCAGGGCCGATGCGACGGTGAAGTCGGGCAGGTGGAGCAGCAGCGGGTCATCGAGTTCAAGTTTCCCGAGGTCGCGAAGTTGAAGAATCGCTGTCGCGGTGAAGGTTTTCGTGATCGATGCCACCCGCGAGATGGTGAGCGGTGTGGGTGACAGATCGGTCCCCAGGCGCTGGGTGCCGAACGAATAATAGGCGATCAGTGAGTCGCCACGAACGATACCGACCGACATTCCTGGAATTCGGTCCTTGTTCATCGAATATTGGACCAGATCCCTGATTTTCTGTTCGATCGCGGCCAGATCAACGTCGTTCGTCAACCGAACCTCCAGAAATAAAAATACGGCACCCGCATTACGTGTGCCGTCAGGTTACTTCCCTGGAGAGCCCGAGAGGGCTGAATCAAGGCGAATCAGATGCATCTCAGGCTGATTTTTGCTCTGGCAATTTCCTGAACTGGATCATCTGATGCAAGACCTGTTTGCGATCGATCTCCATGCGGACGTCGATCGCCCGCAGCGTACTTCGCTTGACGCGGATGCTCTGCTTGATGTCACCGGCAGCTTTCATGGCATCCTGGTACTCGTCTTCAAGGTCAGCGAGCGCCAGGCGAAGGTCCTTGCTGAATGCCGCAATATCGGCGTCGGGATTCTGGCCGAGCAGGTCCTGTTTTGCCTGTTCAAATTCGATCTTGATGCCGTCGGCGTGGCGGCTCCTGTTATCTACAAGGTCTTTTTTCTTTTCCCACAGGGCGATCAACTCGTCGTGGTCGCTTGTTACCGCCCGGAGTTCTGCCAGCCGCGGCTCAGCCCTCATCATGATCTGGCTAACCTGTTCGGCCACAAACGCAGTTCGAGTCGGTTTCCCGGTCTTACCGAGCTGAGTCATTAGTGAATGGATTCTGGGGTCGTCTGTCCAATGGACCATGAATTTGCACACACTCCCAACTGCGGCGAGTTATGCCGCAGTTACTGATTTACTGACCGCGGGTTTAATTGTCTCCAACATCGTGGGTCAATCGAAACAGTGGATAGTCCAACTGAAGTAGGAGAAACGTCCTGTTAAAGGCACTGACCTCCGGGCCGATGTAGTATCACCCCGAACTGGCGGCGAGTCCTGATCCTTATGCCTTTGAAATCTCTCGCGGGGTCCAGAAGAGTACGCGACAAACCCATGAAAATCACCGAAATCACAATCGATGTCATCGAACGTACAGCGCCGGCAGTACATGTGCAGGACGAACGAAACGATCTTGGCGGGATCACGACTCAGGGTGTGCTGAGGGTCAGGACCGAGGACGGGCTCGAAGGACACGCCTTTGTGGGGGATCAGGCTGGCGATTCGACGCAAAGAATGGAATTGATTATCAGGAACCTGAAACCGGTAATGATGGGTCGCGATTCGTCGGACCGCGAATGGCTGTGGAACCAGCTACCCGTAATTTCCGGGCACGGCGGGGCTCTTGAGCCGGTCTGGGCACCGCTCGATGTGGCATTGTGGGACATTGAGGGGAAAGCTGCGAATACGCCTGTTCACAAACTGCTCGGGACCGCGAGGACCGAGGTGCCGCTGTACGCGACATACCCTCCCCGTCATGGCACACCGGCGGGATTTGTCGAAGAGGCGTTGCAACTCAAAGCGGAGGGGTTCAGGGCATACAAGATCCACCCCGGCCCCCTGTCGGCCCGTGACGCTGCCGTCACTGCTGAAAAAGTGCGTGAGGCTGTTGGCGACGAAATGACCTTGATGCTTGATCGCAATCACGGTTACGACTTCCGGGCGGCGCTCTTTGTTGGGCACGCCCTCGACGCCAACGGCTTTTACTGGTTCGAAGATCCGGTGCCGGTCAGCGACGTTGAGTCGATACGGGAGCTGACTCGCAGGCTCGACACACCGCTGAATATGAGCGACACGTCTGAATTCCTGCTACACGAGGCTGCCAATTTCCTGCAGCTGGGCGCGGTACGGCTGATACGCGGGACGGTGCGAAAAATCGGGATCACCGGGCTGAAAAAACAGATGTCGCTTGTCGAAGGTTTCAACCGGGTTTGCGAGATCGGTCTGGCCGGAAATTCGGCTCTCAACGCGGCAAATCTTCACGTGATGATGTCGTCTTTGAATTGCACTTATTTCGAATACTGGCTTCCTAAAACAGTTCACCAGTGGGGTGTGATCAGCCAACTCGAAATCAACGAAAACGGAAATCTGGATGCGCCAACCGGACCAGGTCTGGGCATTGAACTTGACGAAGACTGGATTGCTTCGCACAGAGTTGCCACGCTTTCTTGAATGGTCTGATTATTCGCTCTTTACAAGAGGGCCGGGTGTGTGATTTTGTGATGGCAGCGGCGACCAACCCCGGTTCTTTTTCGAGATATGCAAGAACGATTTTTGTGGTAGATTCGCCGACACACGGTACCGCGCGATTGGTTCAAGAATTTCTGGGTGATCACCAGCCAAACCGAACGGAATATTTAAGCAAGTTTGAAGATGAAATTAAACCGGATGGCGGAACGACTCACCGGGGCTGCGATAACCAAATATCTCGGGATCACACCTCTCATCAACGCGGGCGGTCCGAATACCCGGCACTCGGGCTCGCGCCCTCGGCCTGAGGCGATCCGGGCCATGGAAGCAATGAGCGAAGTTTTCGTTCAAATCGACGAGCTGCTTATTGCCGCTGGAGAGTGTATCGCCGAGTTGACGGGCAACGAAGCTGCGACGATCACATCGGGAGCGTCGGGAGGTCTTGTGGTCCAGGCAGCCGCGGCGATGGCGAAGGACGATCCCGACCGGATTTCACAGCTGCCAATCACCGATGGCATGCCGCACGAACTGATCATCCAGCGGGGACATCGGTTTATCTACGATCACCTTTACCTGGCCGCGGGTGCCAGGTTTGTTGAGGTCGGGAGTACAGATGGCTGCACCCTCGACGAGGTCGAGGCCGCTATCACGGCCCGCACCGCCGGGATTATTCATCTTGAATCCCCGTTCAAGAGCGTCGGTGCGGTGCCCCTTCCCGACCTTGCCGACCTCGCGCACAGCCGTGGCCTGCCGGTCCTGGCAGACTGTGCATCGATGCTACCGCCGCGGGCGAACCTCACAATATTCACCGACCAGGGGGCTGACCTCGTCAGTTTTTCGGGCGGGAAGGCGGTCCGCGGGCCACAGAGCACCGGGTTTCTAATAGGGAAGCCTGAGTGGGTTGAGTATGCGCGCCTGAACAACGCACCGAATCCGGGTGTTACCAGGGCGCAAAAGGTTTCCAAGGAGGAGATCGCAGGGCTGCTTGCAGCACTTGAAGTTTTCGTGGACATCGACGAGGAGATCGAGACGCGGCATTACCGGGAACAGATGAACCTTGTCGTCGATCAGATCGCCGAAATCCCCGGGATGGCAGCTGAAGTGAAACACAACTACGACCACTACATCCCGCAGGCGGTCGTGACATTCGGGGACGACTGGCGCGGACCTTCCACTGCAGAAATTGTCGAGCGATTGAAAGCGGGGACGCCCCGGGTTTTTGCGGCCGATGGACAGGGGCCTTCGAACACGATGTGGATTGATCCACTGAACCTCCAGGATCGGGAGGTGGAGATTGTCGCGGAGCAGTTCAGGAACATACTGATTGAGGCAGCATCGGGCAGCTAGCGTTCAGACTCCAAATAATCACTTAACAGTACGCACACAAAAGGACCCAGTAATTGACACGCATCGCGGGCAAGCACGCTCTTTTGAAAATGTTTGAGTCCGAGGGAGTCGAATACATGTTTGGCAATCCGGGAACGAGCGAGGCGCCGATGATGGCGGTGATGGACCAGTACCCGTCGATCGAGTACGTGCTGGTGCTCCAGGAAGGTGTAGCTGTTGGACTCGCCGAGGGCTACGCACGCTCGACTGGCAAGGTCCCGCTCGTAAGCCTTCACATCGACAACGGGATGTCGAACGAACTGTCCCTGATGATCGACCAGCTATACAGCGGGACCCCGATGGTCATGACCGCCGGAAACAAGGACATTCACAAGATTGCACCCGGCAGGTCGGGCTTCGCAAATATGGCCCGGCCGTACGCAAAGTAGAGCACCGAAATCACCCACGCTGAACAGGTTCCCGCAGTAATCCGGCGGGCGTTTCAGGAGGCCCGGACCGTACCTACCGGACCGGTTTTCGTTGCGAAGTCAGATTGCTGACCGTGATCGATGAATACACGAGAGAATCCATGGCAATTCAAGCAGCAAGGAGGATCCGCTCAGACGATGTGATGCACACCCTCACCGGACTGTTCACATCGAACGGT
>Ga0207966_1000468_pt1 | contig 23280 bp, 19 predicted proteins | sample Knorr_S23_td_NAD_FD_185611 | JGI IMG/M metagenome (GOLD analysis project Ga0207966, IMG submission 185611) | Marine microbial communities from Southern Atlantic Ocean transect - Knorr_S23_td_NADW_ad_2500m_LV_B (SPAdes) (version 2) | ecosystem: Environmental > Aquatic > Marine > Oceanic | place...
CTGATTGTTGTGATGCACCAACAAATGAATAAAAATTATCTGTGTATGAAGCAAATACACCTTCTTTATGTAAATTTTTAAGGATTTCATATGGAAAAACAACATTTGGATCTTTCTCTGCAGCTCTTATGTCATAACCCGGATGTCTAATAGATAATTTTTCTTTAGAAATATTATTTGGTATTTTAGCTAAAGTCGGAGGTGATTTTAAAAATTCACTAATTTTATTAATAGCATCTTCTTGTGTCATACCTCCAGGTTGTATTGGATCGTCATCTTTACAAAATACTCCTCCGGCAGAAATCAAAGATAACTTACTTTTTTTTAATGGTTTACTGAATTTAGTCCATGGAGTGTCTTCATATGTGTATTTAGCAGGATTAAAAACCCTATCCCAATCAGCTGTATATTTATCATTTTTCGATTTTGGTAAATAACCTTTGATTTGGGAATTAAATATTAATTTTTTCAATTCACTAAATTCATCTTTATCAATATCATCGACAATTACATTAAGTAATTCTTCAATAAAAATAGTAAATTCATTTTCACTAATATTTTTTCCGCCTAAATATTTAAAAAACAAATTATTCCTAGAACCGTAGAAAAAAGAATTTTTAAATTCTTCTAAAGTTTCATTATATGATTCGTAAGTATTTTTGTTTTTTTCCATATGTTTAAAATTAAATATATAAAGATTGTACTAAATTATAATATTTAAATAACTTTCAGTTCTTTAAATATAGAGGCAAGTTCAATTATTCCTTCGTAATTCTTTTTTACAGGTTCAAATGCAAAACATAGCCTAGCCATATTCTGGCCATCACCATTAGGGGCAAACATATCTCCTGCTATGTAACCAACTCCTCTACTAAAAACTTCATTTCTAACTTCAGAGATATCAGTTCCATCCGTCATTTCAAACCAAGTGTAACATCCGCCCTTGGGAGATGACCATTTGGCCTTAGTATCTGAAAATGCTTCTATTAAACCTTTTTCCATAGCTTCTTTTTTATCTTTCAATATTTTATCGTATGTATTTTTATGTGTTTCGAGGTTACTTCTTAGAAATCCATCAATTGCGTAAGCAGTAAATTGATTCGGACCAGACCCCACTTTTACAGATAAAATTCTATCTATAACTTCAGCGCTGGCAGTAAAATAACCCATTCTAAGACCTGGAGCTATAAGTTTAGAAAATGTACCGACATAAATTACCATTCCAGAATCATCTAAAGAAGCAAAAGCCGGTTCAGGAGATCCTTCAAATCTATTATCTATATAACAATCATCTTCAAGAATTGGAATTCCATACTTGTGACAAATATTAATTATTTCAATTCGTCTGGATTTAGGCAGAGTTGACCCTGTCGGATTTTGATGTTCCGGGATTGTATAAAGCATCTTAGGTATCACACCATGTTTATTTTTTATATTCAGGATTGTATCTTCTAATTTTTCTGGTATTAATCCTTGCTCATCCATAGGAGATCCGACTATATTTGCGTCATAGTGAGTAAGTTGTTTTGTTGTACCCATGTATACATATTGTTCTGTAATTACATAATCTCCTGGATTAATAAGAGCCTGGATAATTAACCCGTTTGCTTCTCCTGAACCATTACACAAAACGATAGAATCCTTATCAGCTTTAATACCTCTATCGCCATATATTTTATTTGCGGTAAATTCCCTAAGAGATTCATCTCCTTGAATATGAGGGTAATATGCCATTTCAATAGAAACTTTTTCTAAATCTGCATCAACTTTAGATTTCAAACCGTCAATTAAGCCATACATAGGGACAGCTTCAAAAGGTGGGTAAGCTATAGCAAAATCATATTTTGCGTGATTAGTTATTACTCTTTCAGCATCAGTTGATTTTTCTGACCATAGATTATCAAAATTAAAATTACTTGATGTACTCATATATCCTCCATTTTCGTAAAAAGTATTTTTCATTATGATAGAAATTAAATTATTAATCAAATAATTTAACTGAATATCTAATATGCGATTTGTCCTTGCATGGAATTAATATAAATTTTAGACTATGCTTAATTAAAATGAGGCTTATAAACTTGATATTCCAATGATTGATATGTAGGAGTTTTGATGCATTTAAATATTAATACTAATCCCATTTCACTTGCTCAGTTAAGTAATATTTGGCGAGAGGATATTACTGTTACGATTGATGCTTTGGCTAAAGATAAAATTCTTATATCTAATGAGGTCGTTCGTGATGCTTTAGTTAATAACATAAAAATATATGGGGTCAATACTGGCTCGGGACAGCTTTCAAAGACACAAATTGACCAAAAAGAACTTTCTATTTTACAAAGAAATTTGGTTGTGTCTCATGCCACAGGTGTTGGCAAAGATCTTTCAATACCAGTTGTGCGATTGGCTATGATATTAAAGTTAAATACTTTGGCTCAGGGGTATTCTGGTGTGACTGAGGAGCTTGTGAATATTTTTTGTGAATTTATTAATAATGCTATTTATCCGTGTGTTCCTTCAAAAGGATCAGTGGGTGCATCTGGCGATTTAGCTCCTCTTGCTCATATCGCCCAGGCATTACTAGGAGAGGGGAATGTGTATTATCAAGGAAAGAAAATAAGCGCTAAAATAGCACTCAAAAAAATAGGTAAATCACCTTATGAATTCAAACCCAAAGAAGGTTTGGCTTTAGTAAATGGAACACAGATTTCAACTGCAATCTCTCTAGGTGCATTATTTAGGACAGAATCCCTATTATCAGGAGCTTTAATTTCAGGGGCAATGGCTGTTGATGCCATAAAGGGGAGCGTTAAACCTTTTAGAGAAGATGTTAATAGAATCAGACCTCATAAAGGTCAAATTGAAGTTGCTGGGTTACTAAGATCTTTAATTAAAGGAAGTGAAATTAAGGATTCTCACATTGATTGCGATAGGATACAAGACCCTTATTCAATACGTTGCCAGCCACAAGTTATGGGCGCGTGCCTTGGGGTAATGAACCATGTTTCTAAAGTTCTTAGTATTGAATCAAACTCAGTTACTGATAATCCACTTGTTTTTTCCGATTCTAACGAAGTGGTTTCTGGTGGTAATTTTCATGCAGAACCTGTTGCATTTGTATCTGATTATTTAGCTTTAGCAATTTCTGAGATTGGAGCTTTGTCAGAGAGACGTATTGCATTACTTAACGATGAAAACCATAGTGGATTGCCTCCGTTTTTGGTTAAGGACGGCGGGATTAATTCTGGGTTTATGAATTCACAAGTAACTGCTGCAGCGTTAGCATCAGAAAATAAATCTTTAGCACATCCTGCAAGTGTAGACAGTATGCCAACGTCAGCTAATCAAGAAGACCATGTAAGTATGGCAACTTTTGCTGCTTCTAGATTGCATAATATGATTGATAATTCTATGCATATTGTTGCAATAGAATTATTAGCTACTGCTCAAGGAATATCATTTCACCGACCTGAAAAAAGTTCGATTATTATTGAGGATATTATTAAACAATTAAGAGTTATTTCACCTCAATATATTCATGACCGTTCTCTTTCTGAAGAAATCGAAAACGTTTTTAAAATGATTGAAGATGGTAATTTTAATAATTACTGTCGTTCTATTTTACCTAGTTATTTAATTTAAATAATTTAGTAACTATTAATCAAATTATGGTTTTCTTAATCGAATTGATTTAGGTGTTATTTCTAATAATTCATCATTCATAATTTCTAAAGCACGTTCTAAAGTTAGTTTAATTGGCGGGGTTAAATTTAATGAATCATCAGCTCCGGAAGCACGCATATTAGTAAGTTGTTTGCCTTTTGTTGGATTAACTTCTAAATCCGTACCTTTACTTACATTTCCTATAACCATTCCTTTATAAACATTAGTATTAGGTCCAATATATAAAGTACCTCGGTCCTGTAAATTATATAAAGCGTAACCTAAGGCTTTTCCTTCTGCCATAGAAACCATTGCCCCCATTTCAGTTCTTTTGATTTCACCTAAATGTTTTCTGAACCCTATAACTCTAGAAGACATTATTCCTTCTCCTCGTGTGTCTACAATAAATTCTGTCCTAAATCCCAAAAGACCTCTTGTGGGAATTTCAAAAACTATCCTAGTGTTTGAATTTATAGTTTTCATTTCATTCATAATTCCTTTTCGTTTAGATATTTTTTCAATAATCACTCCTGACATTTTTTCAGGTATATCAATAGTTAGTTCTTCAAAAGGTTCGTGAATTTTATTATCTATTGTTTTAAGTATTACTTTTGGTTGAGATACTTGAACTTCAAAACCTTCTCTCCGCATATTTTCAAGAAAAATTGCTATATGCATTTCGCCCCGGCCATAAACAGTAAATTTATCTGGTTTTGAAAAATCTACTTTAACTCCCACATTAACTTCCAGTTCTTTTTCTAACCTTTCTCTAATTTGAGAACTAGTTACAAATTTCCCTTCTTTCCCTGAAAATGGAGAATCATTTACCATGAATCCAAGTGAAATAGTTGGTTCATCAACAGAAATATTTGGAAGTGATTTAGATTCTTCATTTTGTGTAATTGTATCCCCGATATATATTTCAGGAAATCCTGCTACTAAAACTATATCTCCTGCATAAGCTTTTTTTACTTCTTTTCTCACGAATCCTTCAAAAGTAAATATTTTTGTAACCTGACGTTTTTGAATTAACCCTGTATCTTGGATTACATATAAGTAATCCTTTTCATTTAAAGTTCCTTCATAAATTCTTGCTATAGCCAATCTTCCAAGATAATTATCATAATCTAAATTAAAACATTGCATCCGTAATGGAAGGTCGGTTTCAGAATTTGCTGGCTTTATATTTAATAATATAGAATCTAAAAGAGGTGTCATGTCTAATGTTTCATCTTCCAATTCAAATTTTGAGACCCCGTCTTTCCCGGTTGTGTAGACAATTTCAAAATCTAACTGTTCATTATTAGCTCCAAGATCCATAAATAATTCTAATATTTCATCGATTACTTCTTTGGGTCTTGCAGCATCTTTATCGATTTTATTTAATATAACTAGAGGTTTCAGTCCTAATTCTAATGATTTTTTAAGTACAAATTTTGTTTGTGGCATAGGGCCTTCCTGGGCATCCACCACTAGCAATACAGAATCAATTGACCTTAAAACTCTTTCAACTTCAGAACCAAAATCTGCATGTCCAGGGGTGTCAACAATATTAATTTTGGTTCCTTTATAAAACATTGATGCATTTTTTGCATAAATTGTAATACCTCTTTCTTGTTCCAGATCATTACTATCCATAGTAGAAAGTGAATCTTTTGTAGCACCAGTGTGACGCATTAAAGCATCAGTAATACTTGTTTTCCCATGATCTACATGAGCAATTATTGCTATATTTCTAATTTCCATAAAAACACAAAAAAGGCTTTGAATAAATAAATAAAGATTAAATGCAGTGCACACTATATCAATTAGGTATTATAATGTCCATATAACTAGTGGATCTAAAAAAATTAAAGAAGAAAAAATTTAACGTCAAAATAGGATCAAGTAATGTCAGAGATTAAAAGGAATTATCAAGATGATCAAGAGAAGAAATTTTCAAAATTTTTACGATAATTGCACTACAGCTGGAGCTACTGGGTCTGCTAGTTTTGATGGTAACTCCATAATAGGAAGTACGAGTGATGACCCATTTACCACAAGAACAAGACTTGTTGTTGTATCTCCAAGAAATGGACACAAATTTATTGCAACTCAAATAGTCTCAGGGGATACAAGTAAAATTCCAGATTTTAATAATATGCATACACGTGGGTTAAATGATAAAGGTTTTGCTTATACTTGGTCTGGTGCAGGGCCTAACCCAGATATTGAACCTATTAGTTCTCAGGCAATTGGGATACCATTTTATCAGTTTGGACAATTACTATTGAGTGAAGCTGATTCTGTTGAAGATGGAATTGGACTACTTGAATCTTATCCAAGAGCTATTCATGGGAATTTCTTATTTGCTGATTCAGTTGGGGAAATTGCTTTGATTGAAGTAAGTACACATTCCCTAAATATAGAAACTCGTATCACAGATGGATGGATTGGAAGAACTAATCATTGGATTTCAGAAAGAATGTCTAAGATTGGACAAATTCCTAAGGTGACTGATTCCACAGAGGTACGTTTTGAAAGAATATTAACTTTGATGAATGAACGAAAAAGTAAAGTTGACTCGAGTTTTTTAGAAGCGTGTTTTAGTGATCACTCCACATTAAATGATACAGGTTGGTCTATTTGTGCACATGGACATACTAGAAATCCAAATCGCGAAGGACGTGGTGGAACAGTTAGCTCGGAGATTATACTTCCATCTAAAGGTGTTATGAATTATTGTTATGGATGGCCATGTGGTGGAAATGTAGATTATCCAGAGGATCAAGTATATCAAGATCGATCCTGGGGAAAGTACCTGTCATTTGATTTAGAAAAACTAGATGCTGGAGAGTATGTAACTGTTGATGGAAGACTAACTCCTTTGGCTATTTGTTATCTTGCTCAGAGAAAATAGAAAAGGCATTTAAAATAAATAACTTAGTAATTCTTCAAAAAAGTTTAAAAATCAGAATAATGATCATTTTATTATTCTGCCTATTTATAGTAACTATTAATCAAACAATTGTCTCAATTGCAGGGCCATCTATACTAGCAGAGCTTGGAGGGTTTAAATATTATTCATGGATTTTTTCTGGAACTGCTTTAACTGCTGCAATTTGTTCACCTATAACAGGAAAGTTATACGATTTGTATGGACCTAAAATAATAATAATCTTTTTTTTATTTATATTTACTTTTGCAATTTTATTTTGTGGTTTAAGTAATTCAATGTTTTCTCTAATAATTTTCAGAATATTACAGGGCGTTGGTATAGGTGGTGTATACGGTATAATTTGGATAATGACTGCTTCTCTTTGGAATCCAGATGAAAGAGGAAAGTGGGTTGGAATTGCTACAGCAAGCTTTACAGTAGGAACAATGATTGGACCGGTTATGGGAGGTTTTATAACCCAAACTATTGGATGGAGATGGATTTTCTTTCTTAATTTACCCTTATCCATGATCTTGATAACTGCAATATTAATTGTTTTCCCAAGTCAGGAAAAAGTAATCTCAAAAAAATTTGATTATAAAGGGACAATAATTTTTATATTTTTTGTCAGTAGTTTTCTTATTGGGATTTCAAATATTGTTCAAGACAATTCATATAGATATATAAATTCTATAATTATATTTTCAGTCTCTTTTTGCTCTTTAGGCTTATTTATATATATAGAAAAAAAAGAAAAAGAAAATGCACTTATAGATTTAAGTTTATTTAAATATAAATTTTTTATAGGCGGAACTCTTGGATCTATATTTCTTGTTAGCGCATTTGTAACCTGGAGTGTGTTTTTGCCTCTTTCATTAGTTACAGTGTACGGATATTCTTTATCTCAGGCATCAATTCCATTAATGACATATGCCATAGGAATTGCTTTAGGTTCAAGTTTCTTTGGGTTTTTTATTTCACATGAAAAATTACAACTTCCTATTGCTTTGATCGGATTTATTTTAACTACAATTGCTTTTTCAATTTCAGGTTATACATATTTGGATATAAATTTTCATTTATTATTAATAATTGCTTTTATTATTGGCTTTGGTTTTTCTGGGACTATAACTGCATATATAGTGCCTATACAAAATAAACTTCCTGAAAAAAAAATTGGAGTTGTTACTACTTGGCTTCAATTTTCAAGAATATTCGGAAATTCTTTTGGCACAGCTATACTGGGAGTTATTTTATTATTGAATATGAATACCTACAACTTCGAACCCCCTAGAGAATATATTTATAATCCTGATAATATTTCCTCAATAGAAAAAATAGAAGAAATTAGGGAAAAATATGTAAACTCAGGTAAGATAGAATTATTTGATAAGGATCTTAAATCTTCCAAGAATAATCTTAATAATGGACTTAGATATGTTTATTTTTCATCAAGTATAGCTGGTATTATTGGTATTATTATTTCGATTTTCATATTCCCTAAACCTGCGCTATTACGTATTTTAATTAGAAAAAAATCTTAATTACTTTTATATACCCAATATTTTTGAAGCATTATTTAAAAATATATTTTCTTCCAATTCTTTAGAAATATCTAATTTTCCCCAATCATTTAACCATCTTTCTGGGGTAATAAAAGGATAATCGGATCCAAATAATATTTTGTGATTAAGTCGGGTAATTGATTCATGTATAAGTTCTTTTGGAATATATTTTGGTGACCATCCTGAAAGATCGATAAACACATTAGGTTTATGTAAAGCTACTGCAATTTGATCATTTATCCATGGCCAACCAGGATGAGCTAATATGATAGTTAAATCCGGGAAATCAGCTGCGACATCATCCATTCCTGGAATAGGTGCACTATATTTTAATTTCAAACCTCCACCTCCAGGAGTACCTGTACCAGATGCTGCCATTCCGCAATGAAAAAGTACGGGCACAGATAGTTCTGAACATTTTTGATAAAGAGGATAAAATTTCTCATCATTTGGATAAAAGGATTGTTGAACCGGATGTAATTTTAAGCCTTTCAGACCTAGGTCGACTACTGATCTCTCTAATTCTTCTATAGCTTGTTTCTCTTTCCAAGGATCTATAGCAGCAAAAGCTATGAATACATCAGAATGTTCTTTAACAACACTAGAAATATAGTCATTGGAATCAGGTATTTCTCCTGTTGTAGTTTCAGAATCTATCGAAAGCAAGAGAGCCATCATATCTAATTTTCTATACATATTTGCTATATTATCTATAGTTTCATTATTATCATTAGCATTGAAAAAGTTACGTAAAGTATTTTCCATATGCGAAGGAGGTAATCCAGGCTGCCTTGGAATGTGTACATGCATGTCGATTGCTTTCAATATCAAAAACCTTTATAGTCAAATTCATTTAACAAAATAACAGAGTTTTATCTGTATATAAAGGTAATTTAAATATTTTAGTAGGGGGTATCATGAAAAATAATGTTCATTACTCAAAATTAACACCTATATCATTTTTGGAAAGAAGTACTTATGTATACCCAAATAAGCCTGCAATTAAATATGGAGATCGTTCATATACTTATCAAGAATTTTCCGACAGGGTGAATAAACTTGCTGGAGCATTAAAATCTCAAGGACTGAAAAGAGGAGAAAAAGTAGGATTTTTAGTTCCAAATATCCCAGAGATGCTTGAAGGCCATTTTGGTCCTTTGAAAATAGGGGCAGTGTTAGTAGCAATAAATATTCGTTTATCAGGCCGAGAAATATCATATATATTAAATCATTCTGAAGCTAAAATTCTTGTTTTTGATTCAGAATATGGAGATATAATTGAAAAAATTAAACCTGAACTTAAAAATATTAAATGCTTTGTTCAAATCGTTGATACTGAACCTGAAAATACTAATATTGAATCTATCGAATATGAGCAATTTTTATTAAGTTCACCTGAAGGTGAGCATTCCATATCCTTAGAATCAGAAGAGGATGCTGTTACAATAAATTACACATCTGGAACTACAGGGATGCCCAAAGGTGTTCAATACAGTTCAAGGGGTGCATATATTTCTGCTTTAGGGAATGTAATAGAATCTGGTATGTCTAGTAAAACAAATTATTTATGGACTCTTCCTATGTTTCATTGCAATGGATGGTGTTATCCATGGGCAGTAACAGCAGTTGGAGGAACGCATGTGTGTTTAAGGCAAGTTCGTCCTGATGAAATATATAGATTAATTTCTAAAGAAAACATTACCAACATGTGTTGCGCGCCAACAGTTTTAACTGCAATGTATACTAGTAAGGATGCTGAAGGTCAAAATTTAAGTGGTTTAACTGTTCTGACTGGAGGTGCTCCGCCCGCACCACAAGTAATAAGAAGTATAGAGCAAATGGGAGCTGAAATAATTCATATTTATGGATTAACGGAGACCTATGGGCCAATGACATTATGTGAGTATCAACCTTCATGGGAATTAATAAGTAGCGAAGAGCGTGTGAAAATTAAATCCAAGCAAGGAGTTCCTTATATAACTGCTGATGACGGCTTAAGAGTAGTAGATGAAAACATGAATGATGTAATTAAAAATGGAGAACAAATGGGAGAAGTTGTTATGCGTGGGAACATGGTTATGTCCGGTTATTTTAATGATAAAGATGCAACTGATAAAGCATTTACAGGCGGATGGTTTCATTCGGGAGACTTAGCAGTATGGCACAGTGATGGCTATATAGAATTACAAGACAGAGCTAAAGATATAATTATTTCTGGCGGAGAAAATATCTCCAGCCAACAGGTAGAAAAAGTCTTAATGGAAAATGAAGGTGTTGCTGAAGTAAGCGTTATAGGAGTTCCTGATGATAAATGGGGTGAAGTACCAAAAGCTTTTGTAACAACACGTGAAGGTACGATATTAACTGAAGAGGAGTTGATTGAATTTGCTAAAGAAAGAATAGCTCGATTTAAAGCTCCAAAATATGTAGAATTTGGACCTTTGCCAAAAACTGCAACAGGGAAAATACAAAAATATGTATTAAGAGAAAAAGAGTGGGCTGGTAAAGAAAAACGGATTCAAGGCTCACTTTAGACTTACTTTTGAATTAACGATTATAATTTTTTATATATGTATCAATTGATGTAAAGAAGGAATAATGAGTAGAGTAAAACATATTAAATGGAGTCTTGATTTTGTCCATAGAGCTTTACGTGATGCTTGCAATGGAACAAATGAACAAATTCATTTTGTCCCTAAATCTGGTAGTCATTCTATAGCATGGTGTTTGTGGCATACTACAAGAATTGAAGATTTGATAGTAAATCTTGTAATAAGAGAATCTGATACAGTATGGGATGAAGATTGGGCAAATAAAACAGGATTGCCTTTTGATGGGTTTGGTACAGGACAATCAGATGAAGATGCACAAAAAGTTGAAATTTTTGATATGAAAACATTCAAAGGTTATCAAGATTTGGTATGGGAATCTACAAGTACTTTATTGAATGAACTTAAAGATGAAGATCTTTTAAGACAAGTTAAATCCAATGCAGGAACTGAATCAATTGATGAGTCTATTTCATTACACATGCTAGGTCATTTCAATGGTCACCGAGGTGAAATGAATTTACTCAGAGGTATGCAGGGGATGGATCCTTTATTAATGCAAGAAGGTACACATTAAATTTTAGCAGTTACAATTAATCAATGTACTTATTTTATAGTCTATTGATTTGAACTCCATTAGAATCAAAGTTACTTGGTAATAACCATTTTTCAAATTTCTTTTTTAATGTTGGCCATTCCTTATCTATTATAGAAAACCAAGCAGTATCTCTGTTCCTGTTTTTATAAATTGTAGCTTGCCTGAAAATTCCTTCAAAAGTAAAACCTAATCTTTTTGCAGCAGTTTTGGAACGTTCATTATAATTATCACATTTCCATTCATAACGCCGGTATCCCCATTCTTCAAAAACTCTTTTCATCATGAGATACATTGATTCAGTAGCCATTATAGTTTTTTGCAATTTTGGGGAGAAGTGAATATTACCAATTTCAATTACACCAATTATTGGTTCTATTCTAAGATGACTAGCTAGTCCTACTGCCTCAGTATTTTCAGAATCGATGATTGCATAATATATAGGATCTTTTCCAGAGCAATCAGATTTAAGCCAAGCTTGAAATTCTTTAAATTCATGAAAAGGGTCAGATGATAAATAAGTCCAATTTGAATCATCTTTATGCATTGAGAAAGAATCATATAATTGCTTGGCATGTTTACTTATATTCAAAGGAACAACTTCACAATATTTCCCTTTTATTTTTGTTCTGTCAGGATATTCACTTGGACTCCAACTTTTTATTTGGACTCCAATTTTTTGATTTAATTTATTTTTATTCATAATTAAATAATATTATATTATTTTTGAGAATTGGACTAGGAATTGAGCAAGATTAAATTTTGATTTAATGGTTATAATTTAATTATGAATAAAATACTTATATGTGGTGAAACTTGTTCTGGGAAAACATCATTAGGTTTCGAACTTTCTTCCAAATTAAAAATCCAATCTTATGATTTGGATGAAATAAATTGGCTGCCAAATTGGAATATCAGCTCTGATGAGATATTTAACAAAAAATTAAATCAGATTGTTCAAAAAAAACAATGGATTGTTTCAGGTAATTATTTTTCTAGGCAAAATTTAATTATTCAAAATTGCGATACAATAATTTATTTGAAAATTGGATTCTTTACGAGACTTTACAGAGCTTTTATAAGAGGTATTAATCGGTCAATCAATAATATATCTGTATGCAATGGAAATTATGAAACATTGAAACAGAATTTTTTGTCCAATGATTCTCTTCTTTTATATATAATTAAAACAAATAATTATTTAGATAAACAAATAAAAAATTTAAGATCAAAATATATAAATAAAAATTGGATAATATTATCATCCAACAAAGAAATAAATAATTTTTTAAATGGATAGTTTAATTAAGACAAATATTAGCTATTTTATTTAATATGGTCCATTGATTAATATCTAAGGAAATTTTTCTATCAATTTCAATAGTAAAACCAGAAAAAGAATAGCCTGAAAAATCTTTATTTATACTTTGAATCTTTATATTACCTAAGTTTATAGCAAGCAAATTTATATCAGAATCTTCTGTAAATTTACTTGCCAAATGGTTAGCATTAGAACTTGATTTCCACACAACAGATTTTACTTTTCCAAATATTGGAAAAGTTTTTTTTCTTATTGATTTTATTTCTATAGATTCAGATTTTGATTTAACATCATCACTAGGAATTGCAAAATAATTCCACCACCTTGGAGGACTATCTTTACTTCTATCTTTTTTTATTATGTTTATAAATTGTATTGGGTAATCAGAATTAATTTTTATAACTCCTAAGCTTTTACGATGCCAAGGATTTTGAAGTTTATCAGCACGGATACCTCTTTCAGAAAGAGTGCAATCAATTCCAATATCTAATAAATTTTTATGTAATTTATCTCTTGTTTTATCTCTAAGTTTTTCTAACATATTAATATATATAGCAGATAATTTAGAAATTTATAATCTGTTTACAGGTTTTGGGTAAGTTTATATATATGATAGTCATCCTCTAGTTAGAAATTTGGTTATAATTTGAATATGACTGAAATTCATACAGATAGATTAATCTTAAGAAAAACTATAAGTGAACAAGAAAAAATATCTCTTATTTCTCAAGTAGGAGATTGGGAAGTTGTTAAATGGTTAGCAAATGTTCCTTATCCTTATACTTATGATGATTTAGAAGATTACCTTTTAATTAGTGATAGTAATCAGTTTGACTTAAATATATTCCTAGGTAATCAATTAATAGGCAGAGTAGGTTTAACTCTTGATGGCGATAATTATTATGATCTTGGTTATTGGATAGGAAAAGATTATTGGGGAAAAGGTTATGCTACAGAATCAAGTAAAAAATTACTAGAATATGTATTAGATAAATTAGATTCACCTAAAATTAAGTCAGGATATTTTGTTGATAATTTTTCATCTGGGAATGTGTTGAAAAAACTAGGATTTAAAGAAGTTAGGGTTGAAAAAAGATATTCTGTTTCTAATAAAAAAGAAATGAATTTGATGTTGGTAGTGTTGTAACCATTTAAATTATAAATGAATGTTTAGTGGGAGACTCGAATTCCCACGAGTTTAAGCTCAGCAGATTTTAAGCGTGTTTGAGTACAAATTACACTAGATATAAATGAGTATCAATAGTGTTAAATACTGAATAGAATCACATTCGCCTGTTGTCAAATAAATCTAATTATTTTACCTAGGAAAGGATAAGAATTAATTTTGACTTAATGGTTATAATTTAATTATGACAAAAAAACAATATCAGAAAATAACAGAAATAAAAATTAGAAATTTACATGGTAGTTTTGAATCAGATGGAATTTTCTGGGAAGATCGTTTAGTAAGACCTATAGATATTTATCCTGAGTATGCTGATCAAAATCATGAGAATAACGATTTGCAAAAAGGTAATATTGTTTCAACAAGCTCTATATTTATAGAGATACATACAGATGATGGTTTATATGGAACAGCAGGGCCTATTGATACAGCACATGCAGATATTGTTGAAAAATCACTTTCTAAAATAATTTTAGGTAAAGATCCATTGGCAATAGAATTACTTTGGGATCAGATGTATAGATTAAGTGTTCATGGAAGACAAGGTATTACAATGATGGCAATAAGTGCAATAGATTGTGCTTTATGGGATCTAAAAGGTAAATATTATAATACCCCAGTGTATAAAATTTTAGGTGGCCCTACAAGAAAAGAAATTCCAGCATATGCTTCAATGTTGGGGTTTAATGTGACCGATATGAATTTAGTTTCAGAAAGGGCAAAATTGTATAAAGAAAAAGGATTCACTGCTCAAAAATGGTTTTTTAGATATGGGCCAATGTCTGGTTTAGAAGGTTTGAAAAAAAATGTTGAAATGGTAAAGACACTAAGAGATTCTGTTGGAGATGACTATGAAATAATGTTGGATTGTTGGCAATCAATGGACTATAAATATGTTGTCGAATTGGCAAAAAGGATTGAAAAATATAGACCGTATTGGTTAGAAGAAACTGTAATGCCAGATAGAGTTGAAATTTATAAGAAAATAAAGGATAAAATTAATATACCTCTATCAGGTGCTGAGCATGATTATACAAGGTGGGGAATGTTACGTTTTATAGAAAAAAATGCATTAGATATTTTGCAACCTGATATATATTGGGCTGGAGGGTTATCTGAAGTTATAAAAATTGCAAATCTTGCGAGTACATATGATTTAATTACTATCCCTCATGGTCATTCATCAAACGCAACATTACATTTTTCTTTGTCACAGGTTCCAATTCATACCCCCTATCAAGAGTATTTAATAAAGTGGAATAAAGTTCATCAACATTTTCTAAAAACTCCTGAAAAACCTATCAAAGGATTTTTTGGGGAAACAAATTTAATAGGATTAGGTATGGAAATAGATGAATCTAAAATTCAAAAAGAAGATATATTAGAAATAAGGTAATGCCCATGGTGAGACTTGAATTCACACGACCCTAAGGCCAACAGATTTTAAGCCATGCACTTCCTATCGGCTAACAATCACAGCAACTACAGCTACCAATCTAACACAACCTGCACTACAAACGCCTGCTATAATACTTAATCTGTAGGTAGGTATGTTATGGTCGGATAATTACCTTTTGGATTTTTTGATAGCTCATTAATTCGTTAAAGTAATCACGATATATACTTGGAGAAAACAACAACAACCAACACCCTTGAACCCACTGATAAAGGTAAACTTGTGCAAAGTTTTATAACTCTCTTGAACCACCATACATAAATTAATTAATAGGCAAAGAGCCAATTGGCTACCTATATAGGATTTATGGTGGTTTATAAGTAATACCTTTTGCTATTCTCAATGCACTTACCAAATCGTCAACAGGCATTTAATTTTCACTAGATAATCAATACCCTTCAAAAGGTTTTTTAACATTCCTTAAAATTTACCTGTATTTTTAGGATTCTTCATATTCTTTTGTGACTGGTGCAAATTAGTATCTATTTCAACAAATCTAATTGCAAAACATTTAAATGTAACTTATTATTTTAATGACATTCAATAATAATGGTAAATCTACTTTTGCCCCTTGAATGTTAAAAAAAAACTTCCCCAATGTCTTTTTGATGTTGGGGTCTGTCTTTTTAATATTGTCAGATTTATCTACAAGTTATTTTTTCATATTGTTGGATATGGCGGGTAAGTGGAACATGTGGTATTAGTTTAAATCATTCCAAACATGAGGTTTTAAACTTGTACACCATTCAAATGAATGTTTTTTAATACAATCATTAAATTCATGATTTTCTGGAATTCTAATATTTTGTTGCCAAGATTCATTTTTATTTCTTTGCTGAAGTTCACATATAGTAAATATAAATATAAATATTAATATTCCTAATTTTATTTTTTTATTTTTCTTAAACCATTCCATAATTAATTATATGACAATTGCACAAATTGAAAAAGTTATTTTAAAATTAAATTGTCACGGGTGTGTAAAGTCTACATTAATAAACTCTAAGCCATGCACCTCCTATCAACTAACAATCACAGCAACTACAGCTACCAATCTAACACAACCTGCACTACTAACACCTGATGTAATACTTAACCTGTAGGTAGGTATGTTATCTATGTCGGATAATTTATGGATTTTTTGATAGCTCATTAATTCGTTAAGGTAATCACGATATATACTTGGAGAAAACAACAACATCTGACACCGTTACAAGCATAGCTTGTGCGGAAATTTATCTCTTTCTCTTGGTGTCATACACAAATAAATAAATTACCTGAAATCCAATCGGACATTGAATATATGAAATAAATCCCTAATGGATATTTATAGAGGGAATCACCCAGGGGGAGAGTCGAACTCCCACAAGCCTAAGTTCAACAGATTTTAACTATAAAGTCTCGTTAATAATAGTTAATCATATTAGGTCATATTGTACAGATTCTGCCGTGTTGTTAATCATATTGAATAATAATAGATAATCCTAATGGTACACTTCTGACTTAATGGTTATAATTAGTTATGAAAGTTTGTTTGAAGTGTAATTTCAATGTATCAGTAAATGCAATTTTTTGTGAAAGATGTGGTACAAAATTGGATCATAATCAAGAACAAAAAATTGATCAAAATATAGAAGATATTGATATACTTTATAGTTTTTTAGATACATATATCGGCACAAAAAATAACAGTTTTCATGAAGATCAAAAAGAAGCAATCGAATCTACCATAAAATCAGGATCTAGAACTTTAGTTGTGCAAAAAACCGGATGGGGTAAATCAGCAGTATATTTTATTGCCGCAAAATATTTAAAATTAGAATCCGATAAAATTACTGTGATTGTTAGTCCTCTTTTATCTCTTATGAAAGATCAAATAAGATCAGTTACTAATAATGGATTTTTAAATATTCAAACAATTAATAGTACTCAGGAATATGAGAATATGTTAGATGCAAGAAATAATATTATCAATAATAACTTTGATGTTTTGATAATATCTCCTGAAAGATTCTCAAATAGTGATTTTGAAAAAAATGTTTTTCCTAAAATTGTCAATAATATAGGATTGTTAGTAGTAGATGAAGCTCACTGTTTATCACAATGGGGGCATGATTTTAGAGTGGATTATAATTTACTTTTAAGAGATATATTACCTCTATTATCTGATGAAACATCATTGTTATTTACTACGGCAACAGCCTCAAAAGTTGTGATTGATGATTTGAATCTATATTTAAATATTGATAAAACTATAACGGGTGATTTAATAAGAACAAGTCTATCAATTGTGAATCTTGGGAAGATTAATTATGTTCAGTCAGTAGCATGGATAAAGAAAAATTTAAATCAATTAAATGGATCAGGAATCATATATACATTAACAGTGAAAAGAGCTCAAGCTTTTGCTTTTTGGTTAAGAGCAAATGGTATAAATGCCACAGCATATCATGGAAGATTAGAACCTGATGAAAGAACTGAAATAGAACAACAATTTATTGATAATAAATATAAAGTTGTTGTAAGTACCTCTGCTTTGGGCATGGGTTTTGATAAACCTGATATTGGTTTTATTATTCATTTGGGAATGCCAAAAAGTTTAACTGATTATTATCAACAGATTGGAAGAGCTGGAAGAAAACTTGACAATGCAATTTGTGTAATTATGAGTTTGCCAGATGATTCAGACATTAATGATTATTTTATTAATCAAATTGTCCCAGATATTGAGCATGTTGAAGCTTTATTAAATGCTACAACTGAACAACCTGAAGAATATGAGGTAATCAAAACAAGATCAGGTGTTCACGGAAGATACGCAAGGAAATTAATGAAAAGATTGTTTTTAGAAGATTATTTAATTCATCATGGAAATCAAATTTATAGTAAGAAAAAGGAGATGAAAAAATATGATCCTACACAATCTGAGCAAATATTAAGAATCAGGCATGAAGAGTGGGATAATTTATTAAAGGTAATTAATTCTGATAAGTGTTTGATGTTACAAATTGTGAATCATTTTGGACAGAATATTTCGGATGATTATAAATGTTTTAAATGTAGTAATTGTACTCAGGAAAATATATATGAATTTCCCAAGAAATCTGATGAGGAAAATATTATTCCGATGAATGAAATAGAAGAGCAATATGAACAAGCGTCTATAAATATTCATGAAATCCCAAAAACTAATGATACTGAAATTATTGAAAATAATTTAGAGAATTATATTTTAAATTACGATGGGACAATAAAAAATGAATTATCTAATAAATTAAAAAAATATAGAAGACAAATTTCTCTTGATAAACATGTTCCTGAATTTGGGATTTTTAATAATAAGGAATTAAATTTGATAGTTTCTAGTCAGCCTAAAAATCTTAATGATTTAGAAAAAATTGGTGTGTCAAAATATACTACAAATAATTATGGCGAGGCAATAATAAATATTATTACACTTAATTAATGTTACGAAGGGAATGCTCAGGGCGAGACTCGAACTCGCACAACCCTAAGCTCAACAGATTTTAATTATAGGCAATTTTAAATATGAAAAAATAATTTGAACAATGGTTAAAATTAAATTCAAATTGTATATTATTAATAAATACATTGATTATAAGTAAAATAAATCGACAGGAGAGGATTAATGGCAATTTGGTTCTCTACAGAAATGAAAAACTTACTAAAATCACTTTGATTGGAGAAAATCATGGAAATCGGATTAGGACTAGATCCCACTCTTCGCTTAAGTTTAGATGAACAAAATCAACTTTGCGAGACAGCAGTTGAACTTGGTTTCAACAGTATATGGACTCCTGAAGGAACAGGACAAGATTCTTATCAAATTTGTTTAAGAAGATGGGAAGCAACCACAAATATAACCCCAACTGGAATTACTACAGGTATTGCAGTTTCACCAGTAATTTGGAGATCACCTATGGCTTTTGCTATGGCAGGTGGTACTGTCAGTCAAATAACGAATGGGAAATTCATCATGGGATTGGGATCTGGTGGGACATATAGACCTGGAGCTATGGATAGTTTAGGTAAGTCCAAAATTTCTGTTCTATCATTAATGAGAGATTATGTAACAATAGTTAGGAAACTAGTAAACGGGGAAACAGTCTCATATAGAGGAAAAACTGAAACTTTATTAGAAGAAAAATTAGCTATATTTCCCCCTCCTAAAACACCAATTTACTTAGGAGCATTAGGACCAAAAATGCTTTCATTAGCTGGAGAATTAGCAGATGGGGCTGCATTAAATTGGTGTAATTCAGAACAGGTTGCATGGAGTAGAGAACAAGTAAAATTAGGTGCTGAAAAATCTAATAGAGATCCATCTGAAATCAAACTATCTGAGTACATCAGAATTTGCGTTGATGACGAGGATGAAAATCGTGCGAGAATTGCTCTTGCTAAAGCTACAATAGGATACGCACTAGGGCCTACTGTTCCTACTGAAAAAGAAAGACAATTAGGATATAGAGCCCATTTTGAAAGAATGGGATTTTCCAAAGAATTAGCTGACTTAGACCAAATGCGAATCAAAGGAGCTTCTAGTGACGAGATTGCTGAAGCATTCCCAACAAATATCTTAAATACAGTTGGATATTTTGGATCATCTGAAGGTGCTACAAATGCTTTCGCTGACCTTTCTAAAGGCTTAGACAACGCTATACTCAGAGTAGTAAGTTCAAGACCCGGAAACATTAACGGAGCTCTTGATGTAATGAAAGCTTGTTCTCCAGAAAAAATTAATCAGAACCTATAATTCAATAAAGATACAGAAATATGGAAAATGAAAATTTTAATAACTTGAAAATGATGATGGACATTAAAGTCCCTATGTCAGACGGAATATGCCTTTCAACAAATATATACTTGCCCAAAGATAATCTGCCTTGTCCAATAATATTGCAAAGGTCACCATATGGGACCAATACTGAAGAAATGGTTAAAGAAGCCGTTAATTTTGTAAAAGAAGGGTATGGTGCTGTGTTGCAAGACGTCAGGGGAAGATGGGATTCTGATGGCGAATGGTACCCTTTTATTAATGAAGCAAGTGATGGTTACGATACACAAGAATGGATAGGGAAACAAGATTGGTGTGACGGAAATATAGGAACAATTGGGGCATCGTATCTTGCAATGGCTCAATGGCAAACAGCAGCTCTAAATAGTAAATTTCTTAAAGCAATGGCCCCCAAAGTTAGTTATTCAAATTATTATCATGACTGGGTTTATACTGGAGGCGCATTTCAATTGGCTTTTAATCTAAGGTGGATAGGAATACAAATGAATACCAGAACAAACCAACTACAATATCTTTGGTTTCCAAAAGAAAATCATTTATTAGAAATTATGAATCATTTACCGTTATTAGATATGGACAATAAAGCGGGCAGAACATCAAAACCTTGGAAAGATTGGATACAACATCCAAGTTATGACGAATATTGGAAAGGATTAAACCCAATTGAAGAAAACTATGAAAAAGTATCTGTTCCTGTATTAGGTATAAGTGCTTGGTATGATATTTTTCTTCAAGGAACTTTAAATAATTATATTGGAGTAAAATCACAAGGTCTTGAGCCTGGGGGAAGTAATCAAAAACTACTAATTGGTCCATGGATGCATTTTTTTAGCGGGAATGATCAAATAATAGGAGATGTTGATTTTGGGGAAAAAGTAAAAATAGATATATTCAAAGAAATGTTAAATTGGTTTGAATATTGGTTAAAAGGAAAAGAAAACAATATTCAAAATGAAGATCCTGTAAAAATATTTTTAATGGGAAAAAATGAATGGCAAACACATAGTGATTGGCCTATCCCTAGTACAAAATATAAAAAATTTTATATACATAGCAAAGGAAAAGCCAATAGTTCAAATGGAGATGGAATACTAAATAAAATTATTCCAAATGAAAATGAAAATTTTGACATATTTAAATATGATCCATCAAATCCTGTATTAACAACTGGAGGAACAGGGCCAGCGGGCGGGCCAGTAGTTTCACCAGTATCTGCAGGCCCAAAAAACCAATTTGAAATTGAAAAAAGAAACGATATTCTAATTTATACCACTAACCCTCTAGAAGAAAACCTCGAAGTATCAGGCCCTGTGCAAATGATTTTATATGCTGCAAGTGACTGCTTAGATACTGATTTTACTTGTAAGTTAGTTGACGTATATCCCGATGGATTTTGCTTAAATCTTGCTCAAGGAATTATTAGAGCAAGATATAGAAATTCATGGGAAAAACCAGAATTATTATCACCTGGACAAATATATAAATACACAATTGATATGTGGTCTACAAGTAATTTATTCTATAAAAATCATAAAATAAGAATTGAAATTTCAAGTAGTAATTTTCCACAATATGACAGGAATCCCAATACAGGAAATGTGTTTGGCCTTGATAACAAACTAAAAATTGCAATTCAACAGATATATCACAACAAATCATATCCTTCTCATATAATATTGCCATGTATTGAATAAAAATTTTATTTCATAACTTTTGACAAGCTTATTACCGCGTCTTCAAAAGAATCAAATATTATATTCTCTGTTGGAGCTATTAACGTTAAATTATCAGATAATCCCATATCTTCAAGTATCAGTCTAATTTGATATCTATTTTTTAATATATGTCATAATTATCATAACAACCGTGTTAACCCCTAATGTCTTTTTTGATGTTGGGGTATTTTTTTATAGTGTCAGATTTGTCAGATTCTGATTCATATGTTGATTGATTTGGTACAAATGCAAAACTAAATCTCTCACAGAATTTTAACAGTGATAGGTAATTCAAATCTACATTCTATACAAAATTTATTATTAGACATAATTTATTATAACCTTTAGATCTATATTCTTCCCTTCATAGCTTTCTTACGCGTACGCACACACGCACGTTTTAGGGTTTTTTTAAGTGTACAGTTTATGTACTAAAAGTAGATGCGGTTCCACACACGTGTAGGGAAGAAAGTATCTTAAAAGTACCTAGATCAAAACATGCAGAAAAGTCGACAATGATTTGAATATCACTTCATTTCCAATATTCTGGCCACCAATATTCTGGATGTCCACCTGTATGACTATGATCCATTTTCCACTGAAATTTTGTTGCTAACGCCGGTAGTCTAGGATCTGAATTATATCTTTTCATATGTTCTACCCAAGAAAGGTTCCATGGCGTTGTAAGCGGATCTTGAGTTTGTTCATAACCAGTTAAATTTTTTAAATATCCAGGGTCATCATAAGAGTCTAAAACTTGCTTAGTCAGTCGAAGAAGTGCTGGGTCTTTAAATAATCCTGTGAAACCATTCATCTCACCTAATAACGAAAGATGTACAGAAAAATTTACAATCAATGTGTGATAATGAAGAGCCCAATCCATTTTATGAGCAATTTCATTTGGAGAAGTTCCATTCTCAGAAATAGTAGCTATAGATTCCTTGTATTTTTCAATTGACCATTCAAAATCATTAACTTTATCTAATACAAGGGAGGTTGTTGTTACACTTAATAGTGCTGGATATATTTGGTTGTGAGGACCTGATCCATTTTCTTTGGCATTCAAAATCATTCCTTCTGCTCGTGTCTTGCTACATAAATAAAGTTTTTCAAACCAAGAAAGGACAGTGGCTTTCTTTGATTTATCCAATGTAGGATCATTGCGGATTTGCAAATAAGGAATAGCTAATACACCATTAATAAAATTTGAACGATCATAACCATGTATCCAGTGTTCTTTTGATCTTGTTGCACATTCTTTATTTACAATAAAAGCATCGTTTTGTGCCCAGTAGTATAAATGTTCTAAAACACAACTTGCTGCAATGTTATTACCTTTTGATGCCGCCTCATCACTTAAAAACAGTATATTATCAACATTTGTGAATGCATCCCATGCTTTTTGATCTACCTTGCCATTCTCTGAACGATTAGGAATGTGTGTGGGTAAACCCATAGGGTTGGAACATTTACTTTCTCGAGCATCATTAT
>Ga0207966_1000470_pt1 | contig 23229 bp, 21 predicted proteins | sample Knorr_S23_td_NAD_FD_185611 | JGI IMG/M metagenome (GOLD analysis project Ga0207966, IMG submission 185611) | Marine microbial communities from Southern Atlantic Ocean transect - Knorr_S23_td_NADW_ad_2500m_LV_B (SPAdes) (version 2) | ecosystem: Environmental > Aquatic > Marine > Oceanic | place...
CAGCAAACCATCACATCAAAATATGTTTTTTTACTGTTATTGAATATTTTTCTACTTGTTGTTGGCTGTCTCATGGATATTTTTTCAGCAATTATCATAGTCGTGCCATTGATTACACCGCTACTTATTTTGTTTCCCGATATCCATCCAGTCCATCTAGCCGTGATTTTTATTGCAAATTTGGAGCTAGGATATCTGACGCCGCCGGTGGGAATGAATTTATTTCTATCCGCCTATAGATTTGATAAAGATATGCCAGTGGTTTACAAGGCTACATTACCTTTTTTCTTGTTAAGTCTGATAGTAGTGCTAGCTATTACTTATATACCGATAATGTCGTTAGGATTATTGCGATTATTGCAATAGGCTTTATAAAAATACTATATTTTCTTAAATGTGGGAACAATCACACATTAAAAATCATATCTTGACTGATGGTCGGCCCCCTCGATATATTTGCCGGCGTTAAAAGGAGATTCTTATCGACCGTTAAAGCTAATAGCTAAGAATAACAGAAAAGACCTCGGGATGTCCTGAGGCCGGGAGAATAAAATGAAACGATTAGCGAGGATATGTACGCTCATCCTTTTGACAAGTATAGGCCCACTCTCTGCGCAAAGTGAAGCGGGGGCAATATTTTTACTGATCTCACCTGGTGCGCGCGCAGGCGGAATGGGTGAAGCACATGTCGCAGTAGCCAATGATGTTTACGCCAGCTATTGGAATCCTGCTGGTCTAGCATTTCTTGAAGGATCTGAACTGGCGCTAATGCACGTAAACTGGCTTCCTAATTTGGCCGATGATCTCTATTATGAATTCCTTGCCTTTCGCCGTCATTTCCCATATTTGGGCACATTAGGCGGACATATTATTTACCTCAATCTGGGTGAACAGATACGTATGGGGGAGACTCCAGATGATTATCTTGGTAAATTTACCAGTTATATGATGGCTGCAACCATTTCGTACAGTGCACTGCTCTCACAGAATTCATCCTTAGGCATTAATGCGAAAATATCTTATCAACATTTGGTTGAACTAGGTGCAGGTAATGAACAGGGCAAGGGTACCTCCACTGATTTTGGTTTTGACATAGGTTATCTTCGTAAAGAATTCCTCACACCTCGTCTAAATATGGGGCTGACTGTTACCAATATTGGCCCTAAAGTTTCTTTTATCGATCCTGCACAGGCCGATCCACAACCAACAAATTTTACTTTAGGTCTTAACTATGCCATTGTTAATTCAGAGTACAATAAACTAAACGTTGTTTATGATGTAGATAAACTGCTGGTATCATCCTACCCGGCAATGGACTGGGATGGGGATGGTTATATTGGAGGTTTTGATGAAGATGGCCATCAATCAGATAAGAATGCTGATTTCAATAAGGATGGCCAGCAGGAAACTGAACATACTGATCCAATTTATTTTGCTATTTTTACATCCTGGGTGGATGACTGGTTACTGGGCGGAGATATTGATATGGCTACCCCTGGGAATGACCCTGACCGACAAATAGGCGGATTTGAGTGGGAAGATATAAACGGCAATGGTGAGATAAACCCCGATGAGGGAGAAATGATATCAACTTATGCTGATCCCGGTGATGCAGCCTGGGGTGTATACAATGAATTTGGACAAAAGGAAGTCGGCAGTGGTACTGCCAGGACAATTCAGAATGAACTCGATAAGCTTGTCCACAATATTGGTATGGAATACTGGTATTCTAGTTACTTTGCTTTGCGGATGGGTTATCTTTATGATAAAACTGGCAAGATAAGTAATCCAACCTTTGGCGTCGGTCTGCGATTTGCGGGCTATGGTTTTGATTTTGGATATACATCTGGTGAACCAGGCCATCCACTATCAAATACCATGCGTTTTTCTCTAAATATCGAATTTTAAACTACTCCGCGAACAATAAACAATTTTCAAATGCGTAGGATTGTAATTATCCTGACAATTTCTGCTTCACTTTATCCCTGTTTTGCTGGGATTAATGGCTCTGTTCGTATTGCAGCGATCAGGGTGTCCTTTATGGCAGATGAGACGCCCGGCACCACAGGGAATGGTTCATTCCTGTTAAATGCTGTTATTGATACTTGCGGTAAGTACACAATCGATCCTGTTCCTCACGATCGATCCTATTTCGAGTCTCAGTTAGTAGCTGTAAATAATTATTATCGCTCGGTTTCTTATGGGAAATTTGGCCTGGACCTTAATCTGTCTACTGTATTTCCTCAAACTGACGATGGCAGTTATATATTACCCGAAAAGATGGATTATTATCATCCCTATAATCAGACTGACCTGCATGATCAACGAGTAACTGAATTATTTCGCGATGCTATAGAGACAGCCTACAATAATGATGAGATTGATTTTTCAAATTATGATCATGTTGTGGTCTTCCATGCCGGCATAGGCCAAGATTTTTCCCTACCATTTTTAGACCCTACCCCAGAGGATATACCTTCAACATTTATTGATGGTGATATGTTACAGGAATATGTTGGTGGGGTGCTACAATTTGGTACAGCTACAATAAATCAGGGTATCATTTTACCAGAGACCCAGAATCATTTATTCTATCAAGAGTCTGAAAATATTTTCCTCAATACTGAAGAACCATGTGACTACCAATATGGGCTAACTGGTACATTTGCATTAATGTTAGGTTTTGCAATTGGATTACCGCCTCTGTGGGATACGAATTCAGGGCAGAGCGGCATCGGCATTTTTGGTCTCATGGACCAAGGGTCAAATAATGGTCGCGGACTAATACCATCTCCACCCGATGCATGGAGTAGAAAATTCGCAGGTTGGGAATTGCCTTTGATATTAACACCATCTATAATGATCAATCTACCGAGCCGATCTGAGGATAACTTGGTGCAAATCCCAATCAATGAAACTGAATATTTTCTGATTGAGAATAGAACGAACTGGTACCAAGGAAATATGTATATTGATTCGACCCGCTATCTTATCTATAAGAATACTGAGCGATACCCGCCTTTTGTTGAAGTTCTTTTTGATTCAGTTGCGATTGAAAAGGATGAGAATGGGGTGGTTACTGCAATCCCGGATTATGACCTGGGATTACCGGCATCCGGTCTATTGATCTGGCATATAGATGAAATTAAAATTTTTAGTGGCCTAGATAATTACCTTGTAAATGGTGATCGTGCAAATAGAGGGGTGGATTTGGAAGAAGCGGATGGTGCCCAGGATATTGGTTTTCCCTCAATTTTTCTTTTTTCTGATCCATCAGCGGGATATTTCGGTGATGTATGGTTCAAAGGGAATCCAGAATATGAACGTGCTAATCCAAGTATGGAGGGACTTGCGCCTGAATTTGGCACGTTCACTTATCCAAGTACCGTATCCAATGAAGGTGCATCAACGTTCATAACTATTGGCGACATTAGTTTCCAAGCGGATACGATGAGTTTTACCATTTCCAGTTCATTACTGGCGGATGGTTTTCCGGATACTTCACTTCACATTGGATTAGTTTATGATTTTGATAATGATGGTGTTATGGAAATCGTAGGAGGAAAAGACAGTGTTTGGTTTGCCCAGGATGAAGACGTTTTAAATGAACAGTATTTCTATTCGACAAATAATGAGGTATATGACTTTGCGGTTGGCGATTTTGACGGTTCAAACCAGTTGTTGATTTTTGAACGAGACAGCACCACATCCTTTGTATTTCATTTTGTGTGGGATGCAAACCAAAAGGATATGATTTTACAGTCAACAAATAGTTTTACTGCCCATACAATTTTGTTTGTAAATGATACTTTGGGGAATCACCAATATTTACAAAAACCGAATGAAAGGTTTGTATCAACTTGGATAATTAATAAGGATGGTTATATCGATAGTATAAATCAGGTTTCATTACTCTCAGCAGCTGATTTAAATCTCGATGGTGAGGGTGAATATTTGTATATAGACTACCAATTAGTAGACATACCAAACTTTTATGGAGCATTAGAGGCAAAACATATGAATGGAGTCACTGTCTCAGGTTTTCCTTTATATCATTATCCTCGTGGTCAAACAGCGTTAATAAAAAATTTATATGGCGATGATCATCCCGAAATTGTAGTTCGGAATGATAATGGGGAAATAATAGTCATCAATTGGCAGGGACAGGTTGAATATCGTTTAACGGATTATGGAGACCTTGTATGCTTGAGTGAATATGATGGTCGGAATGCCATTGTCACTGCATCGGCCATTTGGTTTTTTGATGAGGTTAGCAAGAATCATGGCAATGAATGGACGTCAACCCACCATGACTTTGGCAACACGCGAACTCTATATTTGAATATTCCCAAGCGCATTCCTGACTCTGCATTGATCGATAAAGGTAAGACATATGCTTATCCCAACCCGGTCTATGATGATCATGTTTATTTCCGTATTGCTGTAGAATCAGCTGAGCGGATTGAAATTATGATCTATGATTTGGCAGGATATTTCATCAAACAGATCAATTTTGAGGGTCCTCTAAAAGGTGCAATTGAGGAAAAAAGTTGGCGTGTGGGAGATATTGAACCAGGCGTTTATTTTGCGAATGTAACCGCTTGGAGTGGCGATCAATCTGAAACAAAAGTTTTGAAAGTCGCAGTCATACACTAATGGTTATTTTACGGGTAATATCGCTTTATTTGCTGTTATCGGGTCTAGTGATTGGTCAGGATTATTATAATCACCCTGAAATAGACTGGAAGACATTCGAAACCAATCATTTTCAAATCCATTTTTATGAGGGTAGTGAAGGCACTGCCAGAGAGGGTGCGTTTGTCGCTGAAAAAATTTACCCATTTGTTACCCAGCTTTATGAATACGAGCCAGCGGAGAAAACGGATATTGTTTTTCTCGATACGGATGACATCTCCAACGGTGCGGCTTACTACTACGATAATAAAATACTTATTTGGGCATCTCCTATGGATTTTGAATTGCGGGGCAGCCATCGCTGGTTACAAAATGTCATCACCCATGAATTCACTCACATTGTTTCTATGCAAAAATCGATGAAAGCAGGATTGCGTTTTCCAGGAGCCTACCTGCAGTGGATTGGATACGAAGATGAAAAGCGGAAGGATGTGTTATATGGTTATCCCAATACGATGGTGAGCTATGCTCTCCCTGGTACTAGTGTGCCGCCGTGGTTGGCCGAAGGTACTGCTCAATACATGTATGAGGGCGCTGACTGGGATAATTGGGATACACATCGAGATATGATCCTGCGTGATAGGGTGATGAATAATAACTTATTAACTCTCACCGAAATGAACACGTTTGGGAAGAGTGGAATTGGTAATGAGTCCACCTATAACGCCGGATATAAGTTTTGCCGTTTTATTGCGCTATCATATGGGGCTGATAAATTAAAAGAAATCGTATTGGCACTTTCATCACCACTGCAGTTCTCGGTAAGTAGTGCTATTGAAAGTTCAATCGGGATCTCTGGAAATGAATTATATGATCTTTACAAGAAAAGCCTGGAAAACGGATATGATCTTTTAACACAATCCATGCGGTCTACAGAAGTGGATGGCAGGATAATTGCAGGAAAGGGAACGGCCAATCTTCATCCAGTCTGGTCACCGAATGGAAATCATATTGCCTATCTTTCAAATGAGGAAAATGATTTTTTTGGGCAGACGGATCTTTTTGTATATGATCTGAAAGCCAATAATGCTGAGAATATCCAATCTGGTGTTGTTTCGGCTCCTACATGGAATAATAATGGTTCAACCATATATTATGCGAAAAAAGCAAAATATCCCAATAAGCAGGGATCCAAATACTTTGACCTATACGAATATGACTTGAATACGGAACAAGAAACACGCCTGACAAAAGATTCCCGTGCTTTTTCTCCGTGTTTTATATCCAAAGATAGTACGCTGATATACCTAGCAACACATGATGGTGGGCAGAATATTTATCGTATCGATCTCAAATCCCGTAAAACACAACGACTTACAAATTTTGAAGATCGCAGGATGCTCAGCAGTTTGGCCTATGATGAGGAAAAGAATAGAATATTATTTGATGTTACCAGAAATCACTTTCGCGATATTGCTTATTTATCGCTAGGTGATTCGACGCTTGGTCTTGTTTTTTCGAATGGGGAATGGGACGAGAGGGATATCAATATTTCAGCAGGACAGCTTATTTATTCAGATGACCGTTCCGGCGTTTTCAATCTATACGTAATTGATGAGAAAACTATGACTGGCGGATATATCACGAATGTTATGGGCGGTGCGTTTATGCCTGCTATAAATATTACCGGTCAGGTAGTGTATTCTCTTTATGAGAATGGATCATATAAAATAGCTATCCTGGATAGTACTGTTTTCCTGGACCAAAAAACTGTAGGCTATGATCCTGACTACTGGCAACGGAATTCAGGACTTGCGGAGCCAATTATTGCACAGGTTGATCTGCCTGCCAAATCGTATGAGGATGATTTTACCACCATGTTCGTGAGTCCAAAAATAATGGGTGATTATCAGACGATCAAGTTGGGCTGGTATTTCTTTTCAAATGAAATTCTTGATCGTTTAAGTCTTTTTGGCGGTGCTTCCATGAATACAGCAAAAGATTTGGACCTGTTTTTTATTTTTGAATTTCGGCGATTATATCCAACTCTATTTGCTGAGGTATTTTATTTAACCAGGAATATCCAGGAAAAAAATCAGTATTCTGTATATCCATTGGATGATCGTCTACGGTTTCGTCTAATTCAATTTGATGGTGGGTTGCGATTTCCTTTGTTTGGTCTAGGAAAACTGGAATTATTTTCTTCTTGGCAACAATATAGAGCATTTATCAAAGAGACCGTAGAGGGCATCCAAGGATTGGAAGCAGGCCTGGCCTATGATTATTACAAAGGATTTATTTCTGGTGTCAGATTATCGGTTAATGGTGTCAAACGATTAGTGGATAGTGATATTAATCCTTCCAGGGGATTTAAGTTGGATGTAGATATTACTTATGAAAAAAATAATTTTATTAAAGGGTTGGACCTTTCCGATGCAGGAACATTAGTACCGAATTGGGCGAATAATGATCTTTGGCGAATGCAGCAATCAAGTTCTTTGTTCATTACCATTCCTGCTACCAACCGTATGACAATTAGTCTGGAGTCAATTGCTGGAACCATCAGCAATGTAGAAGCGGATTCTTTTTTTCATTTTTTCGCTGGTGGACTAAATGGTCTGAAAGGATATCCTTTCTACAGTATTGAAGGAAAGTCCATCGCTATTGCAACGGGGACGCTAAGAGTACCAATTTTCCGCGAAAAACATATACCATTGGGCTGGTTTATTATGCAAAACAGCACGCTAGGTTTCATCGGACAAATTGGGGACGCCTGGAGCCAAAGCATTGACGAACCAAACTGGTTACGTTCGGTGGGAATTCAATGGCGAATTAATGGGTTTTCCTTTTATAATTTCCCTACTGCTATTGGATTAGAATTACACCGAGGATTGGATACATTCCCGCGACAAATAAATAATATAAGTGTAACTTATGGCCAGGAACAACGGTTTTACCTGACTATCTTATTTGGATTTTGATAACATGAGGTATTTATTAATCATTTTTGCAGTGACCAGTTACTTAAGTGCTAATAATCTGTATAACCTTGATAGCCGATTTCATCCAGTGCTCTCAACAAGTTTCTTTTTCCTGGATCAAGATTCGTTGCCTGCTGCAACAGAAATGGTCGAGCCAGAGGATTCTCTAGTTGTTTATCCAGCGCGGCCAATGCTTTATTCCTTAATTCTGCCCGGTGCCGGTCAATGGTATAATAAATCACCGGCATGGAAAATCGGGCTATTCGCAGGTATTGAAGCGGCTTCTATTTTCAGTGGTTTACAATGGAAAAAAAAAGCTGAAGATATTCGTTTACAATATGAAATATTCGCAGATCAGAACTGGGATTTAGAAACCTGGGTATTTAATACCTTGAATACTCCCATAGGAAACTATGCTGACGTACATATAAATGGTACCCATAAACTGACCCTAGTTTTATCAGGCAGCCTGGCTGTGCAATACGGGAACTACGTTTCTTCTGATTCATTAGAGAATAACGCTCATTGGGTCTATACGAATGAAGTGAGCGTACTTAGAGATAGAGATTTCTACGAGAATATAGGGAAATATGACCAATTTGTCGGCGGCTGGATTGATTGTTATGGCCTGGCAAATAACCAACTATGGTTTGAAGTAGAGAAAGATGTGGGCGACAGTACGGAGATAATTATTTCTACTCCAAATAAAGAGAATTACGTCAATCAAAGAGGACGTTCAAATGATTACCTGAATATGGCGAAATACGCTGTAAGTGCGGTCATGTTTAACCATGTGATCAGTGCATTGGAAGCTGTGTGGTCTACCCAAATTAGAAACAGAACAAAAAAAGAACGAAAAGTCCAGACCAACGTAGGATTATTATATAATCAACATGCAAAATATGGCGTTGGAGGGATTGCGGTATCACTACATTGGTAAGAAAATATTATCTGTATCTAATTTTTATCACCTTAAGTTTGTTTTGGGGATGTGCTTCCTTTCAATCACAACAGGAAGAGGATATCGAAGTGCAATTTGAACGGGCAAAGAAATTCCTTGATAAGAAGAAGTATTTGCGTGCCCAGGAGGAATTTAATAATCTGGTGATTAGAGGCACCCATACTGACCTTGGTGATGATGCGCAATTCTACCTAGCGGAATCATATTATTTGAATAAAGAATATCTTTTGGCGATTGCTGAATATGACCGACTCATTAGGCGTATGGGATTTAGTCCGTATGTAGAAAAGGCTCGCTGGCGAGTGTGTCAAAGTTATGTGAAGGAGTCGCCCAAATACTATAAAGATCAGACCAATACGGAAAAAGCATTGAGTAAGCTACAGGAGCTTCTTGATGATTATTTGAATTCAGAATACAGAGAAGAAGCGAAGGGATTGATTGATGAATTGCGCAATAAATTGGCCAGGAAGGAATATGCAACCGGTGTTCTCTACATAAAAATGGAGGAATACCAATCGGCAATTATGGCATTTGAGGGTTTAATCGATAATTACTATGATACAGATATACTGGAAATGGGACATGTTGGTATTATTCGCTGCTACAGTAAAATGAAGAAAAAGAAAGAAGCGGAACAATACTTCGCTGAACACGAGAGTAAAATAATTTCGACTGATTTACGGCAGGATGCATTAAGCTATATTCAAAAAATAAAAACTCCCGATTAGGTGTCTAGGAGAAAAAAGATTTGTTTGTTTGGTGGTACATTCGATCCACCGCACATTGGGCATCTGCTTGTTGCTCAGACAATTTTTGAAGTTGAAAACTTTGATAAAATTGTTTTTATTCCTACATTTAAAACTCCGGGGAAAAATAATATTACCGATATAAAAGATCGCCTGGCCATGTTAAGAATGGCTGTTATCAGTAATCCAAATTTTGAGATTAGTGATCTAGAAATTCAGCGAGGCGGCACCAGCTATACAATAGATACAATCAGTGAGTACAAAAGTGATCAAGATTGTGATTCTAGGGAATTGTACTATTTAATAGGTAGTGACTCACTGCAGATTTTTCATACCTGGAAAGAGCCAAGGGAAATCCTGGATGAATGTCAAGTTATTGTTGCCATAAGACCAGGGTTTCGTCCAAGTGATATATCAAATTGGATATTACGTAAGGTACGATTTGCCAGTATCCCGCGATTTGAAATATCTTCCTCAACGATCCGGTCGCGCTGGCAAGAAAATAAAACAATTCGCTACATGGTAACCCAGCCGGTATGGGAATATATTAATGACCACGGTATTTATAAGTGATATGTGATAATTTTTCAGTGCTTTTGTGAGCATCGGATACACCTACTTGATTATCGGCAGCGTAATGTTATTTTATGGCGCCAATTGGATTGTAAAGGGTGGCAGTCAATTAGCAAAATATTTTGGTCTCTCGGCCATTGTGATTGGTTTAACTGTAGTTGCATTTGGCACGTCATTACCCGAGTTGGTCGTAAGTCTTGCAGCGGCACTTGAAGGATCATCTACTATCGCAGTTGGTAATGTTGTCGGATCGAATATTGCCAATGTTGGGCTGGTCCTGGGATTAAGTTCGCTTGTCTTTCCCCTAACCATGAAATTTGCCCAGGTAAAAATAGACCTGGTTATTTACATAATTGTATGTTTGCTTTTCACCTACTTTTGCACGGATGGTGAGATAATCCGCATGGAAGGGATGATCCTGTTCTCATGTATAATAGCATATACCTGGTTTGCTATTACTCATCCCGCAAAGAACAGGGATCATGAAAATGGTCAAATGAACCCAAACGTACCTTTATCAAAATCATTATTACTGATCATGTTCGGAATCCTATCGCTTTCTTTTGGTGCAAATATATTTATCACTGGTGCGATCGATATCGCACGTTATTTTGGAATAAGCGAGGTAGTTATTGGTATGACTATTGTTGCCCTGGGTACTTCCTTACCTGAGCTTGCTACTTCGGTCATTGCTTCATTTCGAAAAGAAAGTGCTATATCGATCGGTAATATCATTGGTTCCAATTTATTTAACCTGTTATCAGTAATTGGACTTGTTTCAATGATAAGTCCACTGGAATCGCCAGTAGAAATCATACACTTTGAAATTCCCTATATGATCGTTTATGGATTGATTTTGATCCCCATTGGTCTAATGCCCCAGCCTATCCACCGGGGAACGGCACTTTTACTGCTACTAGGTTATGGTGCATTTATTTCCCAGATGTTTTAAATAGTGAATTCAATTATGTATTCATGGACAAGCGCTAACACAAATCTTAGATTTAACGCATGATTCAGATGGAAAATGTGACCTATTCCTATGAGAAAGGTTACGGAGTGAAGAATGTCAACTTTACCATTGATGATGCTGAATTCACATTTTTAATCGGACCAACCGGGGCAGGCAAAACCACAATCATGAAATTAATCTACATGGCCTTGATACCGCAAAGTGGTGTTGTTACAACAGGCCGATTTCGGTCCGATAAAATCAAAAAACGAAAAATCCCCTTTTTACGTCGCAGTGTAGGGATGATATTTCAAGAATATCATTTACTGCGTGATCGGAATTTGTACGAAAATATAGCGCTACCTCTTTATGTAATTGGTACAAGACACAGTGAAATAGAGGATCGAGTGGAAAATATGATCGATCAGGTTGGACTTGTAGGAAAAGAAGATCATACGCCAGATGAATTATCTGGTGGAGAACAGCAACGTGCCTGCATAGCACGAGCCTTGGTAAAAGATCCTGAAATCATCCTGGCAGATGAACCCACTGGCAATCTTGACCCAATTACATCTTTCGAACTGCTGAAACTATTAGAAGCCGTTAATCATGAGGGAACCGCAGTCTTGATGGCCTCCCATAACTATAACCTGATAAAAGGGCGTGGACATAGAATTATGGAAATTCAACAAGGTCTTTTGCGGAAAAACTGATGCTTGATCGTGCATTATTTCTTTTCGCTGAAGGTTTTCGCAATCTATTGCGGCATAAATTAACCGTGTTCGCTGCGGTATTCTCAGTGTTCCTGACCATGATCATTATTGGATCGCTTTTTATCGTTGGCAAGAACACGAATAAATTGATTTACTATTTGCGAACTAAATACAAAATAGAAGTGTTTTTCGAAGCCGATCTGGCTAAAGAAGAAGCACTTGACGTTGTCAAACAAATCGAATCGTTTCCCGGTGTTAGAAATACAACATTTATTGATAAGGAAAATGCCACAAAGATTTTTAAGAAACAGTTTGGAGAAAATATTCTCGACTATATTCAGCGCAATCCATTGCCGATGAGTTGCGTAATTAATTTAAATAGAACCGGGGATTATGAATTAGATATAATGCCAATTGTGACGCGCATCGAAAGTTTGTCAGGCATCGATAATATAGAGCATCAAGGGAAACTTATCCAGCGTATTGAGGGATTCCATAATCGTTTTACAACAATATTTTCAGTCGTATCCATTGGTATAATACTTATCACAATCAGTATTATATCAAACACAATTAAATTGACGATCTATGCTAAAAAAGATTTGATCCAGGACCTGCATATTATTGGTGCAACCAATGCATTCGTCAAAGTACCATTTTTAATTGAAGGAATTTTGCAAGGTTTCATTGGCTCATTTATCGCATTTCTGGTACTGTCATTATTTTTACAGATAGGTAACAATATTTTAACACAATTTAGCTCAATGACAATCCGTATGGATCCAGCTGCAGCATCATGGATGTTGCTTATTGGAATTTCTATAAGTTTCATTGGCAGTTTACGTGCTCTGGCTCGTTTTCTACCATAAATTCTTTGGTATGATTGCCTTGTTGAAATATTATCAGATAATTATTTAATTTTCTTAGATACAATTAAATAAAAAATGATACAACTGAATGATAGAGAAAATATGATCCTTAAAACAACCATTGAGGATTTCATATCTGCTGGCGTACCAATCAGCTCGCAAAAATTGCACAACCGCTATTTTCACTCAATCAGTTCGGCTACCATTCGAAATACACTGGCAACATTGGAGAAAAAAGGGCTGCTGAAGCATATGCATACCTCTTCGGGAAGATTACCTACGGATAGTGGTTACAGGTACTATGTGGATAAACTTATCCCTGATAATACCAGTATGATCGATGAATATGATAATGTTTCAGAAAGATTATCTGCAGTTGCGGATAATCTTGAAGATTTACTACAGGCAACCGCATTAATGCTTGGTAAGATCAGTCGGCTCTTTGGCGTAGTATTGGTATCCCGTCAGCAAAGAAGTATTTTGACTGATATTGAGCTGGTGCAAATGGCGTCGGATCGTGTCATGGTGGTATTGGCCTTAAAGTCCGGTTTCATACGCTCCGTTGTGCTAAACCTTGATCTTGCTATAAAAGACTCGGTTCTTAAAATCATCAATCAAGTACTGAAAGATAGGCTACTGGGACTGTCTTTAGATGAAATTCAGGATACGATACTGGATCGGATGAGGGAAACGGATGTATATGATCATGAGATCGTACAGGTGTTGATACAAAATTCCGATAAACATTTTGTTATTTCCGGTGACAAACTGATCTATACGTCATCATTTTCACAATTATTAGATTATCCCGAATTTCATGAAATTGAAAGATTGCAAACTTTGATGCCCCTGTTCAATGAAGAATCTCTGGAGGGGTATTTTGATAAATATTTGATAGCCGATAGTGAGAATCTTCTGATCGGAGAGGAAATGGGTGATTCCAATTTTACGGATTGTTCAATAGTGACCAATCCCTTTGGTAATGCGAATATTCGCGGTCAAATGGCAGTACTGGGACCGACGCGGCTGCCTTATGAACAAATCAAAACAATATTAACGAATTTCACAGAAATCATAGGCAATGTCTCCTAAAGAAGATAAAAAGAAGAAGCAAGTACGTAAGAAAGAAAATACACCCGTAAAAAAAGGTGCTAAACCTGTTGTAAAGATTAATAAGGATAAACTTGTTATCGAAGAGTTAGCCAAGCAACTTACAAAGTTGGAGGATAAGCAACTGCGGTTGAAAGCAGAATTTGAAAATTTTCGAAAAAGGAAAGAAAAAGAGATCTTAGATCTGATTCAGTATGAAGGTAAGGATGTTCTGAAGGCCATGATCAGCGTTGTAGATGACCTGGAAAGACTTTACACTGCTGTAGAGAAGAATGACGAGGTCGATCAAAGTTTAAAAGAAGGTATGGCACTTATTCTATCCAAAGTTGAAAAAATATTTTTTGACCGGGAGGTTGCGTCTTTTGGTGAAGCAGGTGAATTACTTGACTCGGAATTGCACGATGCATTAATGGTACGGCAGGAAGAAGATAAAAATGATAATGAGATTATTGAGGTCTTTGAAAAAGGATACAAGTATAGGGACCGTGTTATCCGTCACGCAAAGGTAGTGGTGAATAAAACATGAGAGATTTCTATGAAATCTTGGGTGTGAACCGCGGTGCTTCCAGCGATGAACTCAAGCGGGCTTACCGTAAAATTGCACTGAAGTATCATCCTGATAAAAACCCGGAAGACAAGAAAGCGGAAAAAACATTCAAGGAAGCTGCTGAGGCGTATGGTGTGTTAAGTGATAGTAATAAACGAGCGCAATATGATCAGTTTGGTCACGCTGGTGTAGGCATGGGACAGCAAGGCGGCGGGTTTAGCGGCGGTGTACATATGTCCATGGATGATATTTTCAGCCAATTTGGGGATATTTTTGGTGGCGATGATATATTCAGCAGTTTTTTTGGAGGTGGCAGACGCAGAGGCGGTCGTCAGCGCGGAAAGGATATACGAATACGGATACAATTGAAAATGGAAGACATTGCCAGCGGTGTGGAAAAAACGATTAAGATCAAGCGATCTGTAATAGCACCGGATACGACATTTACGAATTGTCCTACTTGTCACGGACACGGCCAGGTTTCGAAGATATCCAATACAATATTAGGTCAAATGCGTTCTTCGTCGACGTGCCCTCATTGTCATGGATCCGGAAAGGTCGTGGGTAATAGACCCAGTGGTGCGGGACCGGATGGTATGATTAAAAAAGGGGAAACAATAAAAATTAAAATACCTGCTGGCGTTGAAGAGGGTAATTACATGACAGTTGACGGTAAGGGTAATGAAGATATCAATGGTGTGGCCGGGGACCTCATCGTATTGTTTGAGGAACAAGATCACACTTATTTTATTCGTAATGGTGATGATGTACTCATTGAAGCGCATATTGGTTTCTCGCAAGCAGCATTAGGTTCAACAATAGAAGTACCAACCTTAAATGGGAAGGCAAATCTAAAAATACCGGCTGGTATTCAATCGGGGCAAATTTTAAGAATGCGGAGCAAAGGGTTTCCCCAAGTACGTCGGTTGAGCAGGGGAGATCAATTAGTAAAAATTCATGTTGAAACACCGAAAAAGCTTTCAAAAAATACACGTAAATTATTCAAGGAGCTGGCTGGCGCAGACGGTGTGCCAAAAAACATGTTCCGAAAGATAAAAATCTAGTACAACTGGTAACGAAACAGGAAAAATTAGTACTGAAGTTTTTATTGGCCTCATTAACGCTTGGCGTATTAGCAATGGTGTATAAAAATAAATTGCTTGAACCCGGCCCCTTACCAAAAGAGATCCAGCAGGCAGCCGTATTTCAAGCTGATGCAAATTCTGCACTTTTGGATCATTCCAGTATTCCAACGATTATAAACACTGATGCCGCAGTACAAAAGCGCACAGAATCATCCCAGATTTTGGTTAATATTAATACGGCCGGGAAAGGTGAATTGATCAAATTACTATCAATTGGACCGGTTACTGCAGAGCGAATCATGCGCTACAGAGATGATTACGGTAGATTTAACACAATTGAAGATCTTAAGAATGTCAAGGGGATTGGCAGTAAAACACTCGAAAAGTTGAAAACGCACATAACATTGAACTAAGGGATTTTATCACAATGGATGAGATCAAACGGAAACAGTACTCAGACCTGATAGAACTAAGCATTGTATTAGCATTTTTGTTCATGATCATTACCATATATGTGCCAAGTGCCATCTGGGTTGAAGAAGTAACGGCAGCTGAGGGAGCAAGGTTTAACATTCAGACTGTACATGACGTGGAATATTTTTATAAAATTTTGACTGATGGCTATGAAGAAAATGGACTTTGGGCCATGAATGTTGTGAATGCTGTCCGTGATTCTGTTATGGCCGATTCCACCTATTTGGGTGAACGCAACTTTGAATTAGCAGGGGATAGCGTGAATGTAATAATACCCGAAGGATATGACGTAGAGTTTGACACAACATTTGGTATTCTCAAGACACGCCGTGATACGCTCATCGATACCATTCATACAGTGGTGACATACTCTGAAGAAATGTTCCGAAATGATACCGGTTTTGTCTCAAAGGAAGATTTACCAACCGTTATGATTGAGGAAGGGTTTATTGCTAATCTTGGTTTTGAAACGAAACAGCGATCTGAAGTGGTATTGTATTATGATAGTTACATGCCTGATTCTTCGAACTTTTACTGTCCCTTAACCGGAGAAAAAATAGTGGTCAGACTAAAAGAAGAAGGCGAGGTGTTACGCGTTGCCAGTCCGATAGAAGGCGTTTATAGCGAGGGAAGGTACCTTTTATTCTCATTCAAGACTCGTAGTCACGGATATATTGAAGACGGATCGCGCAGTTGGGACCAGTGACCTGCTGGTGTGATCGCCCTTTACATATCTGACACTCAGATATCACTTGCCCATTATTCACGGGTACATGGCAGTCCTCTATTAGTAAACACAACAGCGGTTGATCTCCAAGGCTCGCTTGTGGATGATCTTAGCCGCGAAGAACTCGCGGTAAATCATTTAATAAATGGCATCCAAGAAATAAATGAAAAGGTTTTCATCGCTGGTAGTGAGATCCTGATAGCCTTAACAGATAACCTTGTATACCATGAGGCATTTCCAACTGAGCAGGAAATGTCTGATACAGATATAATTACCCTGGTAGAATGGAAAAAAGATAAACGTTGGGGAGCAACCGCAGAAAAGTTTCAGGCATTTATCGAACTATACAATGACAGACGCCAAGGACACATCATTTACGTGCATAATTTTCTAATCCAGGCCACAAAAAAGATTTTACAGACATTCTCTGGTTCGCCGGTATGGCTGGGTACCGAATCGATGGTACTGTCCGCGCTAGGGAAACTACCAATCATGACCATAAAGTTGACGGGCACTTATTACGATGTATTTCATATGGATAGGGATAATATCAATGGCGGTACGGTAATCCATGGGAAAAGTGGACTAAAGTGTATCGATGCCTTTGGTAATAAAAGCACCTTGCAACAACTGCTTACCGCAAAATTCACGATGCGGAATAAACCGCCCTGGACAATATGCCTTAATGATTTGTCTGCAGCCAGAAGTAAACACTGGGAACGATTCAAACCACAGCAACCTAGATTGTTTGCCGGTGTACGTATAGATGATACAAAGATTGATCCCGACCTGAAACTTGACCATAAAATTGTTTTATCAACCCTGATCACCCATCCCAATATCAATCAAGGATTGAACATGTTTGAACTCCCTGGAGTAGTTGACCGCTTGTATCATGAACATGAAAGTATTGCACGGCCTAAAGAAGATGAACCAGTGGCCAGGACATTTCCAAAGTCTGTCACCGTGGATGTTTTTCCGCAGGAAAAAGAGGAAGAAAAACTGGTGTTAAAAAAACATGTAAAAAGGAGAAGAGTTAGCATTCGTTGGTCAAGTGAACAGATCATATCATTCCTCAGTGCGCTGCTGCTGCTGGGGTCATTTGGGGGCACTATTTATTACAAAGAAGTAATAGTAAGCAAAGTACCTCGCCTGGAATATGAATACATAAATGCGGTCGGTGAACTGAATGAGAAAAGTTTGGTTCCAGAACATATCCTTCCAAAAATAATTTCCCGTATGTCAGTAGGTGATTTGCTTTCCCTGGATGAAAAAATCCGTCTACAATCGGCTGCGGTGAAAAGGGGCCTGACTAAGGTATTTCTGACTATAGGACCAGGGAGACTAACCTATCTTTCATCGAGTGAAACAATCCTGAGCGTGGAATTTGTTGGTGGTGAAATTCCCGGGTGGCAACCGGAAGATATTGGCCTGATACTTGCGACTAATCGGGATGCGATAGATTGCTGCGGAGGATATAAACATTACGCCGATCTAGAATTAATATATACAGATCTGATTTCAGGGCCGCAAGGAGTAGAACTAGCGGTTGACGCTATTCTCAGTATTCTGAAAGCGGATTACTCTACACTTCGTTTTAACGAACAAAGTCCTAGAAAATTAGGTAATCGGTTGCAAACACCTCTTGTTGTGCAAGTGGAAGGCGAAATACAAGTGCGGGACGTGTTGAGAAAAGTATCTGGAATAGCAAGTAATCTGCTAATCAGAAAGCTGATCTATAAAGCGGATCCAGAAGTACTACAGGCCACCGGTACATTCTATCTTTCCATTATTCATCCCAAAATGCAACCGACACAAGATGATCCCCTGGCTATTGCAACTGTTCCATGAATATCTTAGCTGGCCGTTTTAAAGGACAAAATATACGCACAAGCGCGAAAGCCAGCTACCGTCCTACTACATCCCGGGTAAGAAAAAGTATATTTGATATACTAGGTGATTTGGAGGGCTGTTCAGTGCTCGATCTTTTTGCGGGTAGCGGGATTCTTGGATTTGAGGCGGCCAGCCGGGGAGCAGCTGCGGTCACATTTGTTGATAACGACAGACGAAATGTACAATTAATCCACGTGAACAGCAAAATGTTGCAGGATCAGGTTGAGGTGAAGGTGGTATGTAAAGAGTGGATCCGCTACTTGCGAGTACGGCATGAGTATGATATCATTTTCGCTGACCCACCCTATGGAAAAATTGATATAGCCAAACTTGCGGAAAAATGTTTAACCACATTATTAAATAATGGTAGATTTGTTTTAGAGACATCATCTAGAGAATCGATTCCTGTGGGAGGTCGCAGTAAACGGTTCGGTGATACTTTGGTTACAATTTGGACTAAAACAGTATGAAGAAAATTATTTATCCAGGCACATTTGATCCCATCACCAATGGGCACCTAGATATCGCTGAACGGGCAGCCGTTCTGTTTGATCATGTGATTCTTGCCATCGCTAATCACCCCAAAAAAAATTCCTTATTCACAGTGGAAGAACGAATCGATCTGATCCAAGCGTCTATTGAGCATCTGGATAATGTCTCGGTCAGTTCAACCGATGCATTGATTGTAAGATTTGCCAAAGAGAATGAAGCGATAGCATTGATTAGGGGACTGCGCTCAATCAGTGATTTCGAGTATGAATTCCAGATGGCACTGATGAACCGTTCGCTGGCACCAGAAATCAGCACTGTTTTTATGATGCCTGATGAAAGATATATGCACTTAAACTCGACTGTAGTCAAGGAAATTGCAGCGCTGGAGGGCGACATATCCGCTTTTGTGCCGGCAATTGTAGAAGCGCAGTTAAAATCTAAATTAAATAAATAAACTATTATAAATTCCTGGTCTGATTTTCCCCCGGAATTAATCAAAAAAACATAAATTTATGCCTACATACGAATATATCTGCAATGAGTGCGGTGAGCGGTTTGAAAATTTTCAAACTATGTCTTCCAAACCATTAACGAAACGGCCTGATTGTGAGGAAAAGAATTGCGACGTAACCCGGGTTATAAGTGGTGGCACTGGACTAATATTTAAAGGTTCCGGTTTTTATCTCACCGACTACAAGGAACGACCAAAAGTGGACAAAAAAGAGAAGGAAAAGAAGAAAAAGGATGATAAACCAGCAAAAAAGGAAAAGACTGCAGCTACAGAGAAAACTGAGAAATAAACATGACGGATAAACATATAAATAAGGCAACTATACAATTCCAAAAGCTATTGCAGGATCAACTGGCGCGAGTAGACCGGATGAGCGCCGTAGAAGAACAGACTGATTATGCGGTATTGAATCCAATTATTGTGGGTATCCTTGGCGGGGACGGGATCGGGCCATTTATCGCTGCTGAAGCACAGCGTGTGCTGGAAAGTCTGCTGCAGGTTCCGCTGGATGCGGGAAAAATTACATTTCGAGTTATTGAGGGCTTAACGATCGAAAAAAGAGCCGAAGTGCGCCAGGCGATTCCAGGTGATGTGCTGGAAGAAATAAAAGAATGCCACGTAACACTTAAAGGCCCAACTACGACGCCAAGAAAAGGGGACCCCTGGCCGAATATTGAAAGCGCAAATATAGCCATGCGCAAGGAATTGGATTTATTTGCCAATGTACGTCCGGTGCGTGTACCCAGCGAAGGGATAGACTGGGTATTTTTCAGGGAGAATACGGAAGGTGCCTATGCGCTGGGCAGTAATGGTATAGATGTAACAGATGACTTGGCCATGGATTTCACGGTTACGTCAACGCAAGGATCGGAGCGGTTGTTGCGCCTGGCATTCGAATACGCAAATAAAAATAATATTAACAAGGTTACCCTAGTCAGCAAAGCCAATGTTGTGAAGACCACCGACGGTAAATTTCTGAAGGTCGGCTATGAAATTGCTAAGGAATATCCTGATATCGAAGTAGATGACTGGTACATTGACATAATGACAGCGAAATTAATCGATCCGAAGCGGCGCACGCAGTTCCGGGTTATGGCCCTGCCTAACTTGTATGGCGATATTTTGACGGATGAAGCGGCTGAACTCCAGGGTGGTGTGGGTACGGCAGGCTCAGCAAATATTGGCAAGAAATATGCCATGTTTGAGGCAATACACGGTTCCGCGCCACGGATGGTAGTTGAAGGCCGGGCCCAGTATGCCGATCCATCGAGTATGATTCGGGCGGGGGCGATGCTGCTGCGGCACATCGGGTATGAAGGACAAGGTATTAGACTGGAAATGGCGCTGGATATAACCGGGCAATTCGAGAAGAAACTGGTAATGACCGGGCGCAAAGATGGCGCCAGCAGCAGGGAATTCTGTGATTATGTACTGGAAACGATTAATGATCCGGACTTGGAACAAAGATGGAAGTCCCACCAACCCTAATTTACAGGCCATAAAATTCACTGAAAAAGGTGCGTGATTTTAGGCACCTTTTCTTTTTGGGTTCATTATGTTTATCGATTACGCTGAAATAACGTGTGCAAGTGGAAAGGGCGGCGCTGGCGCTGTTACTTTTCGGCGGGAAAAGTTTGTTCCCAAAGGGGGCCCTCACGGTGGGGATGGCGGTAAAGGTGGCTCCGTTATTTTTGTAGCGGATCAAAACCTGCATACCCTGCAGGATATTCGTTATAAGAAGTCCTACCAGGCGGATAACGGTGCGCCTGGGTCCTCCAACCAGAAAACAGGCCGGGATGGGGAAGATGTACGTATTCGGGTGCCGCTGGGCACACTCATTCGTGATAGAAATACGAGTAAGGTAGAAGCGGATCTGGTAATAGAGGGCGAAGAATTTGTTGCCTGCCCTGGCGGAAAAGGCGGGAAGGGAAATGCCCGCTTCAAAACCGCTACTCGCCAAACACCGCGACATGCGCAAAAAGGAATCCCGGGAGAAAAAAGAAATTTTACTATTGAACTAAAGGTATTGGCAGATGTGGGATTAGTAGGTTTACCCAACGCCGGTAAATCAACATTGCTAGCCGCGGTCTCGTCAGCTCGACCGAAGATCGCTGATTATCCTTTTACCACGCTGCAGCCCCACCTGGGTATCGTAAAATACGGTGAATACCAGTCATTTGTAATGGCGGATATACCCGGCTTGATCGAAGGTGCCAGTGAGGGTAAAGGTCTGGGTCATCAATTCCTGAAGCACATTGAACGCACCAAATTATTATTGTTCCTAATTGACACTATGGAATCCGATCCAGCTGATACGTACGAACTGCTGCAACAAGAGTTGCTTAGCCACAATCCGGATCTGTCCAAACGAAAGCATATAATTGTGCGGACAAAAATTGATACAAAAGCTGATCATACTGATTGGACCAAAATGGAGAATGAATACCTGGAAATATCTTCTGTGAGCGGTGCCGGTATACCGGCATTGATCAAACGGATTGGCAAATTGCTCAATGAACACTGAGCAATTAGCTGCGTTAATATTGTTACTACATGTGCCCCTGGCCGGGGCCTATAAAGCCCAGAAATCTGGTCACTGCCTTTCCCGAGATAAAGGATATTTTTACCGTATCGAAAACGGACTTGTGCCGCGTGGAGGGGATCGATGTTAAAACTGCCGCGCAGATCTGTAGCAATCATGACCTGGATCTAGGCCAGAAAGAACTGGAAAAAGCCGCTAAATATGAAGTGACGATCCTTTCGTTGTGGGAGAAGGCATTTCCGAACCTGTTGAAAAAGATTTATGACCCGCCGGCAGTACTCTATTGCCGAGGTCTACCCTTGCAAACTAAAGAAGACTGTATTGCGATTGTAGGCACACGGGCTATTACACCCTACGGCAGGGCAGTAACCAAACAGCTGGCAGCCGAACTTTCAGCTGTAGGGCTCTCACGATCGTTAGCGGTATGGCCCGGTGTATTGATACAGCAGCGCACAAAGCTACATTGGAAGCGGGGGGTCGGTCGGACCATTGCCGTACTGGGCTGTGGTGTGGATCGTGTTTATCCTGCTGAGAATAAGCAGGTTATGCAGTATATTATTGAACTGGGAACCGTCATTTCTGTATTCCCTTTTGTGACCAAGCCGGAAGGCGGCAATTTCCCACAGCGAAACCGCATTATTAGCGGACTCAGCCATGGAACCATAATCGTTGAAGCAGGGCATAGGAGCGGCGCAATCCTGACCGCCTTCAATGCAATTGACCAGAATCGGGAAGTTTTTGCCGTATCCGGCCGGATTGCGGATGAACGGAGCAAAAGTGCCAATCGTTTGATACGTAATAGGGTTATACTTGTGGGACGAACTGAGCATGTTCTGCAGGCTATTGAACCCCAGTTAACCAAGCGCATAAAACCAAGACAGCGCAGTATTGACCTGAATCTTTCTGATGAGGAGAGGTCCATATTTACCTTTCTGGAACACAGTCCCATCCACATTGATGAACTAGTGAAAAAATCAGAGATGGATCTGACTATACTGTTAACTATATTACTGAGCCTGGAACTGAAAGGTGCCGTGCTACAGTTCAGTGGTAAACAGTTTGTCCTGGCATAATTAGGAATTAATTTCGCGCAGCAATTTTATAGAATAATTCGATGGAGAGGTGGCCGAGCTGGCTGAAGGCGCTCGCCTGCTAAGTGAGTATACCTCTATAAAGGGTATCGAGGGTTCGAATCCCTCCCTCTCCGCAAAGTTTATTGACGATAAACTCTAAAGAACTCTTATTATTTACTTTATAGCCTGATTTAGTCTGATTATTCAATTTTAGTACTGTAATATACTGTTTCCACTGGACCTGTCACTGGCTTTTCAACTAAAGTTTTACCCTACAGCGGACAAAGCATGGGGTAGAGGGACTGGTAAGAAAGGACTGCAGACATTTTAATGCTATTTTTTGAA
>Ga0207966_1000471_pt1 | contig 23224 bp, 27 predicted proteins | sample Knorr_S23_td_NAD_FD_185611 | JGI IMG/M metagenome (GOLD analysis project Ga0207966, IMG submission 185611) | Marine microbial communities from Southern Atlantic Ocean transect - Knorr_S23_td_NADW_ad_2500m_LV_B (SPAdes) (version 2) | ecosystem: Environmental > Aquatic > Marine > Oceanic | place...
TACAAGATACTGAATGGAAATTACAAACTCAAAAATTATCTCGACAAGAAGAAAAAAATCTTATTGACATTATTAAAGCTTTGGAAATTAAACTTAGACACTGGAAAAAATCAACATCCACTCGTAAAGAATTATCGAATTTGTTTAAACAAGTTAAACAAAAAAGTTCAGAACTAGACGAACTCAACGAATCAAAATCATCGATGAATAATTCTATTGATGAGAAAAAGATATTATTTACTGAACAAATTAATACTCGTGAAAATCTTTTTACTGAAATGAATGGTTATGGTAATGATATTGCTCAGCTTGAACATAGACTAAAAAACACCGATTCAAAACTTAAATTTTTAAAACAAAAACGAACTGAACTTTTTAAGTCTATAAAATTTGGTAATAAATCAAAAATTCTACAAAAGAAGAAAGTTATTTTAGAACTAGAGACATCCAAGGCTAAAGAAAAACTTGAATCAGGGCAATCTCTTTCATTTGAAGAATTAAGATTGGCGTTTGATGACACTGATGAGTACCTCAAATAAAAAACGCCTTTCTAGATCACGAAGATCTGCAAAAACTTCTAAAAAGTCTCCTATTCTTGTGTTATGTATTGATCGAGATGACGATCTTGGTATTAAAACTACAATAAAAACTCCTGTTATTGGTTTAAAAAGTTGTCAAAACGCCGCTATAAAATTAGCGATGTCTGATCCTGAAGAAGCAGATGCTAATGCAATTTTTGCCTCTATAAAAACATATAATGAATTGATTAAAAAAGGCAGACAATGTGAAATTTGTATTGTTACTGGATTACATTCAGGTGGACATCAATCTGATGAAAAAATTCGAAATGAAATCATTACTGTAGTAAATAAGACTAAATCAAAATCAGCAATAATTGTTTCCGATGGGGCTGATGAAATGTATTTATTACCTGTTATTCAAGGATTAATTCCAATTATTTCAATTCAGCGTGTAGTCATCAAGCACAGTGGCGCTCTTGAAGACACTTATTCTATCTTGGGTAAATACTTGAAAATGCTTATTTTTGAAAAACGATTTTCAAAAATTGCTTTAGGTGTTCCTGGAATAATTTTTCTGTCATGGGCATTTCTTGGCCTATTTAATTTATTGAATCAAGCAATTACTGTAACTCTTGGCATTTTAGGTCTTGCGCTTATCATTCGTGGATTTGATTTAGATCGTTTGACTATGGACTTGCCCAAGTTACAATTATCCTCTTACGTTCGGCTCTTTTCAATAATAGGTGGTTTTTTAGTAATAATTGTTGGAACATTATTTGGACTTTCAAATATCGTTTCTAGTGGAGCATTTTCTCAAGTATTTTCTAATCCCTCTAACTTTTTTTCTTCTGTTCCTGAATTAATTGGCTTGTTCACTTCAACTTCATTGGTCTTTATTTGGACTGGATTGGGTTTATTTGTTTCTGGCGGAATGTTGTCTAATTGGATATCGAATAAAAATCGTCGAGTAATTCGTGGCGCCGTTGTGTTATTTACATTGCTGTTTCTTTATTTTCCTCTTCAACAATTTGCATATATACTGATTGGTCAAGGTAACACGTTTATATTTATTTCATCTTTAGTATTTGGACTTGCAGCAACTTTTCTTACTGTTATTTTTATGTATCAACGATATATTAATTATCCTAAGAAAAGACGTAGGTAGAAAATATTATTGTTTAGTATATTGAATTATCTTGGAATATACAAATTTTATGAGAATTATCTAAAACGCCAAATCAATTTGCAGGATTCTCCTAGTCATATTGCTATTATTCTTGATGGAAATAGACGTTGGGCTAGATCTAGATTAATGCCTGTTTGGATGGGGCATTTAGAAGGTGCAAGTATAGTTACTGATTTGCTCGATTGGTGTAATGAATTAAATATTAAAATTATAACACTTTATGCTTTGTCTTCGGAAAACCTTCAACGACCTGACGACGAAGTTCAAAAAATCCTAGATATAATATCAGATAAACTTACTGAATTGATTAATGAGCCTAAAATTGATTTATATGAAGTTCATGTAAAAGGCATTGGTAATCTCCATTTATTGCCATTAGATCTTCAAGATAAAATTACTCTTATAGAAGAAAAAACTAAACATTATAATAGACATTTTTTTAATTTAGCCTTAGCTTATGGTGGGAGATTTGAAATAATCGAAGCAGTTAAAAATGTTGCCTCGGAAGTACAAAATGGTTTAGATCCTAACAGCATTGATCAAAATATGATAGAAAATAATTTATCTACATCTCATCTTCCAAATCCTGATCCTGATCTAGTTATAAGAACTTCTGGGGAGGAAAGATTGAGTGGGTTTTTACTTTGGCAAAGTGCTTATAGTGAATTAGTATTTCTTGATGTTTATTGGCCTGATTTTCGTAAAATTGATTTAATGCGTGCTATTCGAACATTTCAAAAAAGAGCTCGAAGATTTGGAAAATAGGTTGGATTAATATGACGGTTACTGTAGTTGTTGGTGGGTTTTATGGCGATGAAGGCAAAGGTAAGATAGTAGCTTATTTATCACTCTCTGATTCTCATTCTCTCGCAGTCAGAGGTGGGGTTGGTCCTAATGCAGGTCATACTGTACTTTATAAAGATCAGGTATTGAAATTGAGAATGTTGCCAAGTGCAGTTGTTAACAAATCTACTCGATTATTGATAGGTCCCGGTGTATTGATTGACCCTGTAGTTATACTTCATGAAGCCACAAAATACAATGCGCTTGATAGATTAGTAATAGATCGCAGTTGTGGAATTATAGAACCAAATCATATTAATTCAGATAAATCGGGTTTTTTGGCTTCTAAAGTTGGCAGTACTGGAAGTGGAACTGGCCCTGCTAATGCAGAAAGAGTTCTCCGAACTGCTAAATTGGCTAGAGATTTGGATATTTTCGAAGATTATCTTGATGACATTCCAGGTATTGTGAATTCTCAGATTGAAAATGGCAATGACGTTCTAGTTGAAGGAACTCAGGGTACATTTCTTTCATTATATTTTGGTGATTATCCATTTGTCACATCTAAAGATGTTACAGCATCTGCAATATGTTCAGATGTTGGATTGGGTCCTAAAAAGGTTGATGATGTAATGGTAGTATTCAAATCATATGTAACTAGAGTCGGTGAAGGACCCTTCGCTGGAGAAATCTCTGCATCAGAAATTAAAAAACTTGGTTGGAGTGAAACTGGAACTGTAACTGGGAGAACACGACGTGCAGCCCCATTTGATTTCAATCTTGCACGACGTTCTATTATGTTAAATTCTGCTACTAGTATCGCCATTACTAAACTCGATATTTTATTTCCAAGTGCGACAGGTATAAGAAAATATGACGAATTGTCTTCCGACGCTCAAGCATTTATTGAAAATATAGAAAATGAACTCAATACAAGTGTTAGTATCATTGGCACTGGAGCTGAAGTTTTTGACACTATAGATCGTCGGTGATAGATATGGTAACATTTCCTAACAAATTAAAAAAAATCGCTGAAAAAAAACAAACTCGAATAATTCTATCTTTAGATTTAACCTGTAATAATAATGAACTTTTAAAGAAATCTAAAGCTCTTATTTTTAATACTGCAAATAATATTTGTGCTGTCAAAATTAACTACCATTTATTATTGCCTTTATCTTTTAACACTATGAAAAATCTCATTTCTGTAATGCATGAAAATAATCTTCTAGTTATTGCCGATATCAAATTAAATGATATTTCTTCAACAAATTTAGTTGCAATAAATCATTTATGGAGAATGGGATTTGATGCTTTAATTGTTAATCCTTTTGTTGGATTCAAAGATGGTTTGGATCTTCTATTAAACACTTCTAGAAAAAAAAACAAGGGTGTGATATTTCTTGTATATATGAGCCATATTGGCGCAAAAGATGGTTATGGGCTAGAAATCTTCAAAAATGGTAAAAAAAATAAATTATATTACGAATTCGCAAAACGAGCATTAAGTTGGAAAGCTGATGGCATGGTTATTGGAGGTAATAATAACAAAATTATTACTGAAATATCAAAATTTACTAAACATAAAATCGATATATTCTCTCCAGGTATAGGTTATCAAGGCGCAAATGAAATTGACGCTATAAAAGCTGGGGTTGATTATCTCATTATTGGACGAACTATAATAAATTCTAAGAATCCTTCTTCTATTGTACAACGAATCTCTCTTAATTCTTGGAATGAATATCTAAAACAAAATCTACGCTAGTTTTTTTTAATTATTAATAATCTTCAATTGCTTTTTTTGCCTCTTTTAGAACATTAAGTGAACTTTCATACGTTAATGTTTTTATCATGTCATTAAATGAAAGCCATTTATATCCTATATGCTCAATTGATATCTTGATTTTTTTAGTATTTGTTTCTGCAAGATAATAAAAAACTTTTTTATTTATTTTCCTTTGTTTTCTATAATATGAATATTGTACTTCTTTATTGAATCCGTTAATTATCTTTAGATCTTGTATGCCTGTTTCTTCTCTAGTCTCTCGAATTATTGTATCCTGATGCGTCTCTCCATTTTCAATATTTCCCTTAACAAAATCCCAATGACCTGATGGATAATTTAAAATTAAAAACTTTAATTCAGTTGTTTTTAAAAAAATAACAACACCTGCAGATCTTTCTTCCATACTTGTCTTTAATTGTGATTCATTAAAATATTTCTTTTAATATTGCATTTCCTAGTATTTTTGTCGCAGCAAGTATATATGACACTCGATTTTCAGAAAATAAATTGATTTTTTCGTTATTTTCTAGAAATTTTATATATGCACCTGAAGATTTTGCAATAAAAATAGCTGGCAGACAATCGAAAGTCCTTAATTGTTTTGATGGTGCTATATATGCATCTAGATTTCCTGATGCAACAAATACATTTTCTAAAATAGCCGATCCTAATATTCTTTGACTCTTAGTCTTTTGAAAAATAGATTGCATATTTTTATATGATTTTATTGCATTATTTGATCTAACATTTAAATCTATTCCTATGGTAGCTGCATTTAGCTCAGTTATTCCACTTGGTTTAATTAATTTATTATTCCTTGTAGATTGATTTTTATTTGCCAAATAAATATCTCCTGTTAATATATTGCTTACACCTGTAGCAATAATATCTGAAAAATTTTCTCCTTTGGCAATGGCAATTGCCGAACTGAAAAATGGAATTTTATTAACGGCATTTAAACTTCCGTCTAATGGATCTATTAATACAATTGGCTCATTGGATTTTCCATGAGATATTCCTGATTCTTCAGAAATAATTGAACAATTCGGGATTTGTTCGCGAATAAATGATGATATTGCCTCATCTGCAACTATATCTATTTGATATTGATTATCTCCAAAAGCCCCTTTTCCTAGTTCTTTTTGAAGTTGATTATTATAGCTATTGATAATTAATTTATTTGATTTATTTAATACACTTTCAATAATCTTAGTATAATTCACTAAGATTCATGGTATGTTGCTGTAAAAAAAACTTTACTCATTCTATTGGTCTGATTAGTTATTCATTAGGCGGAATTGATCCAGGTGATGTCGAATTTGTTGCTGCATTTGATGTTAATGAAAAAAAAATAGGCAAGGATTTATCAGATGCAATTTTTCAATTTCCAAATAATACTCCTAAAATAATCAACATGCCTAACTTGAATATTAAAGTTCTCGTGTTCCTGTAAAAGATGGAATTGGTAAATATCTCAAAGAAATAATTGATGTAAAAAATGATTTAGCTCTTGATATTATGAATGTATTGCAAGATTCAGATGCTGATATTCTTATTAATTATTTACCTGTTGGTAGTACTGATGCTACAAAGTATTATGCTCAGTGTGCTTTAGATTCTAACATGGCTTTTATTAATTCAATGCCATTTTTTATTGCATCTTCTCCTGAATGGCAATTGAAATATCAAAATAATGGTCTTCCTATCACAGGAGATGATATTATGAGTCAACTTGGAGCAACTGTGTTGTATAAAAGCTTAATTCATTTATTTATTGAACGTGGTGTGAAAATTGATGAAACTTATCAATTAAATATGGGTGGTAATTCAGATTTTTTGAATATGCTAGAAGAATCATGATTAGTAGATAAGAGAGAAAGTAAAACTTCTGCTGTACGTGCTATGACTCCTTATCCAATACCTACTAGAATTGAACCCAGTGATTATGTTGATTTTTTAGAAAATAATAAAATTTGTTATGTATGGATAAAAGGAAGATATTTTGGTAATATACCTGTTACACTTGATTTAAAATTACATGTAATAGATGCTTATAATAGTGCAGGAGTAATGATTGATGCAATACGTGCTACTAAAGTTACACTAGAGCGTAACATTGCAGGTCCTTTGACTAGCATTTCTGCCTATTGTTTTAAACATCCGCCTATTCAAATGATCTATGAAAAAGCAAAACATGAATTTCTTGAATTTATTGATGGGAAAAAAGAACGTTAATATCATTGTAAATTTTCTGCAAATTCAAATAATTCATTTAATGCTGTGAATGCTATTGCTACATCTTTTGTATTTACTACTATGATTGTGTCAGTGAAACAACTAACTGTATCTTCTATATTAATCTGTCTTTTTGCCACTTGCCCATAGATTGAAAACACGACTCCTGGGGTATTTATAACTTCTATAGGGCTATTTACTATAATTGCAGCTAAATTTATTGAATCTTCTAGGATTTCCCTATCAGCAAATCTTCTTGTTAATTCTTTCCTAAATCTTTCCGAATAAATTAATGTTAATGCTGAAGTCGATTCAGAAATTTGTATAAACTCTTCTTTATTATTTATTATTGCATTTCGAATCTTTTCTTGGCTACGTTGATTTTTTATGACTGACAATTTAGCCACTCCTGTTTTTACATTTATGTTACTTCTTGATATGATCTTGATAATTTCTTTATTCATAGAATTATATTTTGGGGTTATTCTTTTAATTGCAGTTATTATTGCTTCTTCATTAACACTTGTTTTACTAATTTTTTCAATTTTTGGTCTTAATAATCGTGCCACCCCACTTATATTTACATAATTTCTTACAATTGCATCTTGAATGCTTAAATCTGATTCAATTAAATCTCTTGTGATTTTTGCAATTGACGCATTTATCTTATTCTGGTCATTTATAGCCAATAATGGTCTATTATGACCAAAAGATATTAAAACATTACTTCGTCTATTTTATTATTATGAGTAAAAAGGCTATTCTTGCTTTTTCTGGAGGGTTGGATACTTCTATATCAGTTAGTTGGCTAAAGAAAAAACATAATCTTGACGTGATTACTGCTACGATTGACGTTGGACAAGATGAAAACTTTGAAGCAATTGAAAAAAAGGCCTACTCAATTGGTGCGTCAAAGCATTATACTATTGATGCCAAACAGGAATTTGTCGATAATTATATTTTTTCTGCAATAAAATCAAATGCCTTGTATCAAAATAAATATCCATTAGCTACTGCTTTAGGTAGACCTTTGATCGCATACAAGCTCGTTGAAATTGCAAATCAGGAAAATACTAAAATCTTCTCCCATGGTTGTACGGGAAAAGGTAATGATCAAGCAAGATTTGACGTCACATTAAGATCTGTTATGTCTGATGCTAAAATTATTGCTCCGGTCAGAGACGAAAATATGAGTAGAGATGAAGAAATTCAATACGCCCAAGAAATGAATATATCCATTGAAAAGAAATCTCAATATAGTATTGATGAAAACTTATGGGGAAGATCAATCGAAGGTGGAATCTTAGAGGATTCCTTCGAAGAACCTCCAAAAGATATTTACAAATGGGTTAATGCAGACAGTAAATTGGACAATAAATACATTGTAATTGATTTTAATAATGGCGTTCCAATTTCAATCGACGGTATTACTGATTCTATAGAAATGATTACTTATCTTAATAACACTGCAGGCCAACATGGTATTGGAATCATTGATCATATAGAAGATAGGCTTATAGGAATAAAATCAAGAGAAATATATGAAGCACCTGCTGCTGCCGTACTTATTGAGGCTCATAAAGATTTAGAAAAGTTAGTATTGACTAGAAATGAATTAGAAATAAAGTCCTTATTGGAACAAAAATGGAGTTGGATGATTTATTCTGGATTATTTGTAGATCCCTTGGTAAAAGCTATTAACTCATTTGTCAATAAAACTCAGGAACGCGTTAATGGTACTGTTAAACTAAAACTTAAGAATGGCTCATTAACTGTCGTTGGTAGAAAATCCAATAATTCTATTTACGACCAAAATCTTTCCTCATATTCTGCTTCATCTGATTTTAATCAGACTTACTCTAAGGGTTTTATTGAAATTTGGGGACTTCAGTCTAAATTCAATGAGGGAGAAACAACATGACTAATAATGTTGATATATTGAGAGGTGATAGACTCTCAAAAACCTCAGCTTTAGCTTCTTCTTTCATTAGTTCTGTAGATGATGATTTACCGCTTATCGATTCTGTTAAAAAAATAAATATTGCTCATATGCTTATGCTAGTAAAACAAAACGTACTTGATAAAAAGACTGCTAATAAATGCATTCAAACTCTAAAATCAATTGACGACTCGTTTAAACTAAATTCTAGTCTTGAGGACGTTCATATGAATATAGAATCATTTGTAATTAGTCGTATTGGTAATGAAATTGGCGGTCAGCTTAATCTTGCAAAGAGCAGAAATGATCAAGTTGCAACTGCAATAAGAATGGTATCTCGTACATTCATCTTAAGTATATTGACAAATATTCATGAATTACAAAAAGTTATTCTTAATCTATCAAAAACACATACTGATTATTTGATGCCATCTTTTACTCATCTTCAACACGCGCAAATTATAACGCTTTCACATAATCTTCTTGCACACTATGACTCATTATCTAGAGATGTAGAAAGATTTCAAGAAACATACCCTAGGGTTAATAAATCTCCACAAGGTTCTGGTGCAATTGCTTCCGTCATTATTGATGTTGACAGAGATTATATTGCTAAATTACTTGGCTTTAATGGCATTGTAGAAAATTCAATTGATGCTACTACTACTCGTGATTTCTGTATTGAATTAATGTCAAATATTACGTTGTTAATGTTGAATATCGAAAAGATTGCCAATGAATTAGTTCTCTGGAGTACGTCTGAATTCTCATATGTTGAAATTTCTGATGAATTCAGTTCAACTAGTAGTATAATGCCTCAAAAAAAGAATCCTGTTATTGCAGAATTGATAAGATCGAAATCTTCTATAATTATTGGTGATCTTGTTGCATCAATTGGAATAATTAAGTCTCTCACACTCGGATACAGCATTGATATGCAAGATCTAACGCCTAGATTATGGAATTCTATAAATAAATCGTTGTCATCAGTTCATCTATTAACTATCATGTTGTCTACCTGTAAATTTAACAAGGAATCTATGTCTAAAACTCTAGATGATACTATGATAGCTGCTGATTTAGCTAATTACATGGCATCTAATTGCAATATATCCTTCAGACAATCCCATCATATTGTAGGTATATTGTCCAAACAAGCATTGGTTACGGATTACCCATTGTCGCATGTAGTAAAAAATGACCTTGTTAAAATGACAAAGAAAATAACTGGTAAAACAATTAAGATAACATCTGATGAAATTGATTCAATTTTTAATTATATTAAAAATGTTAATTCAAAAACTACAAAAGGTTCACCTTCTAATTCTGAGACCAATAGAATGATTAAACTAAGAAAAATACAACTTACTAATTCGTCTAAATTCATTACAAAACAACGAAATTCACTTAATAAATCTGAAATTCTACTTGAAAAATCTATAAATAATCTATCAGGAGGTGGAAATTAATGGAGCAAAAATGTCAAGATTGTGATGCAACACTGAAGATTCTAGATGACGTTGTAGTAGGAGAGATTATAAGTTGTCCTGATTGCGGTAACGAATTTGAAGTTAGTAAAATCAATTCAAATAATGTTACATTATCACCTGCAGAATCAGTTGGAGAAGATTGGGGAGAATAATATGAACAATCGTATTAGTATTATTTATGATCGTGTGCGTTGGGAAGAAAAAGAAATCTTCAAAGCATTAGAACATAAAAATATTCAATTTAGTAAATTTGATGCAAAAACACTTGTATTACGTAGTGATGATTCTGTTCAATCGATTCAAGACGTATATGGAAACTCGATACTACAAAGGTGTATAAGTCATTATCGGGGAATGCTGATTGCTCATTATCTCGAATCAAAGAATTGTTCTGTCGTGAATAATTCTAGTACTAGTAGAACTTGTGGTAATAAATTTCTTTCTACATTGGTGTTTGAAAAAGCAGGCATTGCTACTCCACTTACTCTATTTAGTTTTTCAGACAAATCAGCTATAAATTCTGTAGATTCGTTAGGGTATCCATCTGTACTCAAACCGATTGTTGGTAGTTGGGGTAGAGGAGTGGTAAAATTAAATGACATGGATTCTGCAAAAGCATTAATTGAAATGAGATATAATGACGATGGTTTACTATCGAAAATATTTTATATTCAAGAACATGTAAACAGGCCTCCTAGAGATATTAGAACTGTTGTTGTCGGAAATGAAGTTCTTGGCGCTGAATATCGTTATTCATCAAATGATGATTGGAGGACTAATTTCTCACTTGGGGCAAAAATTGAAAACTGTCCTATGACCAAAGAATTAGAAGATATTGTTATAAAAGCCTCAGAATCTGTTGGTGGCGGAATTCTTGGTGTTGATTTAATGGAAAGTGACGATGGCCTATTGGTTCATGAAATAAATAATAATGTTGAATTCAAAGGCATCTCTAAATTTACCAATGATAATATAGCACATAAAATTGTAGATTATATTGACACTATTTCAAAAAGGTAATATGAAATGAAAGTTGGAATAATTGGCGCATCAGGTTTTGTTGGCGGAGAATTATTAAGATTATTGATAAATCATTCTCAAGTTGAATTGACGATAGCTACATCTCGTACTTATGAAGGTCAATTTTTATCTAAAATTCATCCTAATCTTAAAGGATTTACTGATCTCAAATTCTCATCATTTGATAGCTCAAAGATTTTAGATAATTGTGATTTCATTTTTACTGCTGCACCTCATGGCAGCTCTTTTGAATTTATGAATCAACTTGCTAACACAGGGGTAAAAATTATTGATATGAGTGCAGATTATAGACTTGATAATTCTCTTTCATATGATAAATGGTATGGATTCACTCATCCTAATCCTGATTTATTAAAAAAATTTACTTTTGGTCTTCCAGAAATAAATCGAGAATTAATAAAATCAAGTAATTATGTATCAACTCCTGGTTGTACTGCCCTGACATCTATCTTAGCATTAGCTCCGCTTGTTAATACGAATATAATTGATAATAATGATATAATTATTGACGCAAAAGTTGGTTCTTCTGGCGCTGGAGTTAAACCTACTATTGCATCTCATCATGCTCATAGATATGGAGTAATTAGACCATACAAACCATATGCACATCGTCATACTGCTGAGATTAATCAAGAACTTTCAAAATTATCCGATACTCATGTAACTGCTTCTTTATCCGTTCATTCAGTAAATCTAGTGCGTGGTATGTTGTGTACTTCTTATACTCATATTAAGAATACAATTAACGAAGTTGATATATGGAAAAACTTTAGACAATTTTATTCTGATTCTCCATTTATTAGATTCATAAGAGATAAAAAAGGACTATATAGATATCCTGATCCAAAAATACTTATTGGTTCAAATTTCTGTGATATTGGATTTGCTTATGATAAATCTGCTTCCAGGCTTATTGTAATGTCGTCTTCTGATAATCTTATTAAAGGAGCTGCAGGTACTGCTGTTCAAAATATGAATTTGATGTCGAATTTTGAAGAAACTGAAAGTCTCTGGACTCCTGGTATTTACCCACTGTGATTTTCATGGTTACAATAGTAAAAATCGGAGGAAGTCTACATAGTCAAGGATTAAATGAAAACTTATTCGAAGATATTAAAAATTTTTTAAAAGAAGAATCTTTAGTTCTAGTCCATGGTGGAGGAAATACTGTTACAGAAATTGCGGAAAATCTTGGAAAAAAACAAGAATTCATTGTATCTCCTTCCGGTGTTAAAAGTAGATATACTGACAAAGAAACCGCATCAATTTTTATGATGGTTATGTGTGGAAAAATAAATAAAGAAATTGTTATATCGTTACAAAAATTAGGTATTAATGCAGTTGGTCTTAGCGGGATTGATTCCAATCTCTTAAATGCTAAACGCAAAAAAAAATTACTAATAATTGACGAAAGAAAGAGAAAACGCGCCATTGATGGTGGCTATACTGGAAAAATTTATAATGTCAATACTGATTTATTAAATAATCTTATTGATTCTGGGTATTTACCAGTCATTTCTCCAGTGGCTTTAAGTGATGAATTCGAAATATTGAATGTAAATGGAGATAGAGCAGCATCAAATATTGCTAGTCATCTAAATGCTACTCGTGTAATCTTTCTTACTGACGTCGATGGTATATTTCTTGATAATAAATTATTATCTAAATTAACTTTGAATGAGGCTAAAAAACTTCTTCCAAAGCTAGGTTTTGGTATGGAACAAAAATTAATTTCATGTATTGAATCATTAGAAAACGGCGTTAAAGAAGTAATTATAGCATCTGGAAATTCAACAAATCCTATATCAAATGCTTTTAAACATTCTAATTGTACGGTGATTTCCACTGAATAGTGAAGAAATAATTCATTTTGAAGATACTTTGCTATCTCCTGTTTACCAAAAATTTCCTATCGTTCTTGAAAAAGGTAATGGCTGTTATGTTTGGGACTTGGATGGTAAACAGTATCTTGATCTAATGGGAGGATATGGAGTTTCGTTAGTTGGACATTCAAATGAAAAAGTCGTTGAAGCTATTTATAATCAGGCTACTAAACTCATTAGTTGCCATGGTTCTTTTTATAATGAACAAAGATCTAAAACCGTAAAAAAACTTCATAAAATAACTCCAAAACATCTTGATAATATCTATTTGTGTAATAGTGGTACAGAAGCAATAGAAGCAGCATTAAAATTATGTAAAAAAAATTCTACTAATAAAATTATGTCTATGAGTGGTTCATATCATGGTAAAACAATTGGTTCTCTTTCACTTACTTGGAATCCTAAATATAAGAAATCATTCAAACCTTTACTTGATAATATTGAATTTATTACATTTGGCAGTGTCGAATCACTAGATCAGATCGACGAAAATACTGGATCTATATTTCTTGAAGTAATTCAAGGTGAAAGCGGTGTAAAATTTGCCTCAAATGAATATTTTATTAAATTACAAGAACAATGCAATAAAAATAATGTTTTATTGGTTGTAGATGAAATTCAAACAGGTCTTGGAAGAACAGGAAAAATGTGGGCTCATGAACATTATGGTCTAAAACCTGATATTTTATGTATTGGAAAAGGATTAGCAGGTGGGCTGCCTGTCGGTGCTATACTTTATAGAAGTGATTTATTGAATTTTTCTCTAGGAGAACATACAACAACCTTTGGTGGAAATCCATTAACATCTGCTGCTACAAATGCTACTATTGATTATTTATTAAATGAAAATTTAGTCGATAATGCAGCAAAAATTGGTGAAATATTTCTAAATGGTCTTTCTGATCTGAGGTCAAAATATGATTTTATTCGTGATGTTCGTGGTCTTGGTCTAATGATTGCTGTTGAATCAAGATTCCCAATTAAAGACATCTTATATGATGCATTAAGTCATGGATTAATTATGTTGTATTCTGGTAAAAATATACTAAGATTTTTACCACCATTAATTCTAACTGAAAATGAAGTGAAAGAATCTTTAGAGATATTACATACAATATTTCAAAACTATGATAATAGAGGTCAATTATCAAATGGATGATATAGATAAACAAATAATCGACATTCTGATAAAGGATTCTAGAACTAAGAATACTATAATTGCTCAAAAGGTTGGATTATCTGAAGGTTCAGTAAGAGAACGCATTCAAAAACTTGTCTCTTCTGGAATTGTTACAAAGTATACGATAGATACTAAATATAATACCCCTGCCGCATTTACATTGATAAAATTAGATAATACTCAATCTCTATCTCAAATTAATTCTGAATTAAAATCAATAAACGAAATCGATAGCTTATATTCAATTACTGGTGAATTTGATCTTCTTTTGATTTTCTCAATTGATGATAAAATATTACTGTTCAAAACTTTAGAAAAAATCCGTCAAATTCCAGGCATTGCAGATATAGTGACTTCTTCTATTCTTGTTACTATTGATAAAAATAAAGATGATTAATAATCAAACAAAGTCTAGTGATAATCTTGCCAAAACAATATATTAGCTTGCTTGAATCTGCTCTAAAAATATATTCTCCATCTGATTTTGAAAAAGATATTTCTAATTTTCTTTTTAATACAATGAAAGACCTTGGATTTAATAATATTAGAATTGATTCTGCTGATAATGTTATTGGTGAAATTGGTTCTGGAAATCCTACGTTATTATTATGTGGACATATGGATACTGTTCCAGGAGAATTGGATATTAAATCCAGTCATGGAACTTTGTCAGGACGTGGTGCTGTTGATGCAAAATCCTCTTTAATCTCTATGATATTAGCTGCTTCTAGTTTTTGCAATAATCTTCCTTTAGGTCGTATAATTGTTGCAGCTGTAACAAATGAAGAAGGTAATGGTTCTGGAATTCGTGAATTTCTTAAAAGTAATATAATACCTGATTTTGCGATATTTGGTGAACCTAGTGGAATAGAAAAAATTACCATTGGATACAAAGGTCGTTTATCCATTAAGATTATTTGTAATACTCCATCTGTCCATGCAAGTGCTCCTTGGATGTCTAAAAATGCTATTGAAGAATTATATTTGATATGGGCTCATATCAAAAATAATTTCCAGAATGAATATTCCACTCGTTATAAGCAAATAACGACTTGCGTTACTAAAATTGTTGGTGGTAGTGCAGATAATGTAATGCCAGGTGTGTGTGAATTGACATGTGATGTCAGATTTCCGTATAAATATGATGCCAGTCAAATATTAGATAAAATTCAGGCAATTATTAATGAAAAAAATAATAAACATTCGGATAGTTCTTATTCATTGGAAATCTTGGATTCTACTCCTGCATTTGAGGGTAGTAAATCTTCTTTAATTAGTAGAGCACTTGGCCGATCAATAATACATCACTTGGGCATTAAACCGCAATTTGTACATAAAACCGGTACAGGTGATATGAATGTGTTAGGAAGCTCTCTACAAATACCAGTGGTAACTTATGGGCCTGGAAATCCTCATTTATCACATACTTCTGATGAAAATATATCTATAGATGAATTTCTTATGTCTATTGAAATCTATAAGACTACAATTACTAATTTAATTCATTTATATGAACAATAATTCAATTTCTAATTGTTAAATAAAAAAAAATTTTCACAAATAACTTAAAGATTATATAGATAACTTTTTTTCAATAAACTAGTTAGAACAGCTTATGCCGAAATATAAATCTACAATTGATATTATGAAAGTCATTGGTAACAAAGACCAAATACGAAATTTTGGTGTGATTGCCCACGTTGATCACGGAAAAACAACGATGAGTGATAGTTTGTTGGCGGGATGTGGAATTATTAGCCCAAATGTTGCTGGTGAAGCTCTTGTTCTCGATTCTATGGAAATGGAACAAAAAAGAGGTATTACTATTAATTCAGCAAATATTACTTTGTATTATGAACAGGATAATACGCCCTATGTATTCAATATGATAGACACTCCTGGACATGTTGATTTTAATTCCAGAGTTTCACGAAGTCTACGTGCAATAGATGGTTCAGTTGTGGTTGCTGATGCTGTAGAAGGTGTTATGACTCAGACTGAAACTGTTACTCGACAATCACTTGAAGAACGTGTACGTCCAGTATTGTATATTAATAAAATTGATAGATTAGTTAAAGAATTGAGATTGACTCCTGAAAAAATGCAAGAGCATCTTAATGGTGTTATAACTGAGTTTAATGCATTAATTAATTTGTACGCTGAACCAGAGTACAGAGACAAATGGAAAGTAAGTATTCAGGATAGCAGTATTGCTTTTGGTTCTGCTAAGGATAAATGGGGGTTCAATTTTTCAACAGCAAAAAAAAGCGGCGTGAATTTTAAAACTATTTATGATGCATATAAAGACAATAAACTTGATCAGCTTATTGAAAAAGCTCCGTTACATGAAGCTATTTTAAGTATGGTTATCAAACATCATCCTGCTCCTCATATAGCACAAAAATATCGAATTCCTAAAATTTGGCATGGAGATCTTGATAGTGAAATTGGTAAAGCTCTTCTGAATTGCGATGAAAATGGTCCTACTGTAATGATGATAGTTAACATTAATATTGATCCACATGCAGGTAATGTAGCAACTGGCAGATTATTTTCTGGCACTATTAAGGATGGTGATGTTGTTCATTTACTCGGTGCAAAAAGAGATGGTAGAATTCAATCTGTAAATATGTTTATGGGAAATCAACGTGAATTAGTTGGGAAATTTACTGCCGGTAATATTCCTGCATTATTGGGTCTTGAATATGCTCGAGCTGGTGAGACTATAAGTTCTACTAAAGGTTTTGTTGAATTCGAATCAATTGCCTATGTTTCTGAACCTGTTGTAACTATAGCTTTGGAACCAAAATTTCCTAAAGACCTTCCAAAATTAGTTGAAGTTTTAAGAAAATTGAATATTGAAGATCCTAGCCTTGTAATAAAAATTAATGAAGAAAGTGGAGAACTGCTCATTTCTGGTATGGGTGTACTTCATTTGGAAATTGCAACAACTTTAATTACAGATCAAGAACTTGAAATTATTACATCGCCTCCATTGATTAATTATCGTGAAACTATAGTTTCTCAAGCTGGTCCTATTATGGCAAAATCTCCAAATCGACATAATAAGTTATTCCTTCGAGTTGAACCCTTAAGTTCTGAAGTTATTGAAATGATACGTACTGGAAAAATTAATGAAAATACGGATAAAAAAGAATTGGCAGAAATTTTAAGAAATGTAGGTTGGGATAAAGAAGAAGCTAAACGGGTTGTTGCTATTGATCCAAAAGGAAATATGTTTGTTGATGGAACTAAAGGTGTACAATATATCCAAGAGTCGATGGATTCTATACGTTCAGGTTTTGATGATGTAATGTCCAATGGACCATTAGCTTATGAATACTGTCGTGGTGTTAAAGCTGTTTTACATCATTATGTACCTCATGAAGATATAGCACACAGAAGCTTTGCTCAATTAATGCCTGCTACTCGAAGGGCCATTTTAGGTTCATTATTGTCTGCTAATCCTACTTTATTGGAACCTATACAAGGGATAGAAGTCAAGGCGCCTTCTGATTTGATTGGTGAGATCGCTGGCGTAATTTCCTCAAAACGCGGAAAAATTGGGAAGATAACACAAAAATCTCATCTTTCAATTATCCATGGTGAAATTCCAGCTTCAGAAACCTTTGACCTATCTGAATCTATGCGTGGTGCTACTGCAGGTAAGGCAATTTGGTCTCTTCACTTCAAAGAATGGTCTAAAGTCCCGAATTCTATGTTGACTACTGTTATTTCTGACATTCGAAAAAGGCGTGGATTGCCTGGTTCATCTCCACCTCCTGCTTCTGACTTTATAGATAAAGATTAATCATTCTTTATTTTAATTTATTTGTGTCTCAAAACGTATCTGTTATCTTTTATCATAATAAATTTCATAATCTCTCTTTGGATGACTTGTATGATATATTAAAAATACGAAGTCTAGTTTTTAACCATCAACAAAGATTAATTGATGTTTCGAAAGGCGAGTGTATGGAAATTGATGACCAAGATCAAATTTGCACCCATTTGATTGGTCGATTATCTGATAATCAGATTGCTGTAACTGCACGATTATTTACTAATAAAACTCCTCTTAGATTGGGACGATTAGCTGTTAATCCTAATTTCCAAAAACATGGAATAGGAACACAGCTTATGAATTACCTTGATTCAATTATTGAATCTAAACCTATAGAAATGAATGCACAATCTTATCTCATTGGTTGGTATTCTAAATTAGGTTGGGTTGTTTCTGGTTCTGAATTTCTTGAATGTGGAATGAAGCATATACGCATGGTAAAAAATTTATGATCAGTTGAATTGCACTAATCTCTTAAATTCATTATCTATATCTTCTGGATTAATCTTCAATTCATCTATCATAATTTCACTAAATATTTCTAGCGCTCTTTTTTCTTCTGACGCGCCAACTATTATTGATACTCCACTCGAAACAATACTGATTGTTATCTGTTCATTATATTTTATTGTAGTTCCTAATTCTCCTTTCCTAATTACCTTAAATTGTTTTCTTTCAATAATCTTGTTTAAATAATCTAAGTTGATCTTAAGATCTTCTTTTGGACTAATAATGTGAACTGATTTTCCTTCTCTTCCACATATGTTTTCTATTAATTTTCTTTTTGTCTTTTTCATTGATAAATCTGCATTACTTCCACAAACTTTGCATCTATTTTGCTTGATTATTGTAATTTTATCATAATCGAGTTTCTTAATATCTGCTAAAAATAATTTATTAGCTAAATTTGGTTCTTTACCAGTTATTATTCTGATAGTCTCCGATACTTGAACACTGGATATTGTAGTTAATATTGATGGATGTACTCCTTCTGTTCCGCATTTCGGCATTTCTTCATCTTTTAACGATGGTTGAAAACATTCTAAACAAGCTGTTTTATTTGGTATTATAGTAGTTGCTGATCCAGTCGTTACTATTGCAGATCCAAATATATATGGAACTTTTAATCTAACACATGCTCTATTTATTGTATATCTTGCAGATACTGAATCTAGACCGTCTACTACTACATCCGATCCAGTTACTACTTTATCTACAGTATCGTCATTAATAGATAATGTCAATGGTTCTATATTGACTTGTGGGTTTATTCTCTTTAATCTATAATATGCCGCTTCTGCTTTTGATAATCCAATATCGTCATCTCCGTATAATACCTGTCTATGTAGATTTGATATTTCAACTACATCTCTATCTATAATTCTAATTCTTCCTATTCCCATTGCAACAAGTTGTTGTGTTATTGGTGATCCTAGTCCTCCTATTCCGACTACTGTTACTATTGAATTTTTTAATTTCTGTTGACCCTCAAATCCAATTTCGTCTAAAACAATTTGTCGTGAGTATCTTTCAATTTCTTTATCTGATAATTTCATTAAATTATCCTCCGCTCACTGCAGGTAAAAATAAAATCTCATCATTATCATTTAATTCTGTTGAAAGTTCGTTTAGAAATTTTATATTTTCATTATTAATATAAATATTGATTATTGGTTTTGGATTGCCACTTTTATCAAGAATTTTATTTTCAAAACTCTTACCATATTTCTCTGATAAATTTTTTATTATGTCTTTTACTGTATTTCCTTCTATGAGAAATTCTCTTTCACCATTTGTAGCTGATGACATTACTAGCGGAATAAAAATTTTTACCTGACTCATTTTTTTTATTTCCTTATGATATTCTGCAGTACTTCTCTTCTTGGCTCTACAATTGAGAATTTAGGTGGTTGAATATATGCCGCTTCTGGTGCCTTTAGTCCATTTCCAGTTACATAGCATACTGTCCTTTCATCAGAATTAATTTTTCCTTGATTAACTAATTTTTGAAGTACTGCTATTGAAACTGCCCCCCCTGGCTCGGTAAATATTCCTTCTGTGCTTGCAAGTAGTCTTATTGCTTCTCTTATTTCATCATTATTCACTTTTTCTCCATATCCTCCTGATTTTTTTACAGTATTTACAGCAAAAATTCCATCTCCTGGTTCTCCTATTGCAAGACTTTTAGCTATAGTATTGGGTTTTTTTACTGGTTTTATCATCTCGCTATTGTTTTGTATTGCATCAACTATTGGTGAACATCCTTCAGGTTGCGCACTGCTTATTTTGATTTTTTCTTCTTTAATTAAACCTATTTTATTGAATTCTCTGAATCCTCTTTGTATTGCACATAATAATGCACCGCTTCCTGTTGGTACTATTACATGCTCAGGAGCTAACCATCCCAATTGTTCGCAGACCTCAAAAGCAAGTGTTTTAGATCCTTCTACATAATATGCTCTTACATTTACATTTACTATCCCGATGTTATATTCATCTCCTGCATAGGATGCTAATCTGTTTGCATCATCATATGTTCCATTTACTGGTATTATATGCGCACCGTAAATTTGAGCCTGAGATATTTTTGCTGATTCTATATCATACGGAATAAAAATATAACATGGTATTCCTGCTCTTGCTGCATGAGCTGCTGTTGCAGAGGCTAAATTTCCAGTAGAAGGTGATCCTACTGCCCATATACCTAGTTCTTGACATTTTGATACCGCAATACTGGCAGGTCTGTCTTTAAAAGAAAATGAAGGATTAACTGTATCATTCTTTATATAGAGTTCTTTTATTCCTATTTTTTCTGCTAATTTCTTTGCCTTATGCAAAGGTGTATATCCTGCACCTATATCTACTATATTTTTCTTATTCTCTATGGGTAGCAATTCATTATATCTCCAAAGATTTTTCTCTCGTTCTGAAATAATGTTCTTTGTAAGATTAATTTCATCAAAATTATATATTACATCTAATGGTCCAAAACATTCATCACAAACATAATTTAGTTCAGCTTGAAATTCTTTTTTACAAATGCGACACTGCAGTGATTTAACTCTCATATCATTATAAAATATCGTAATGCATAAATAAATATTTCTATGAAAAAATTATGTATATATGCATATTATTCCTTGAAATATTTGAAAATAAAATTCATAAACTCTTTATTGAATTCGGAATCAATATTCGATTCTGCAGATTGAAAAAATTCATTTAATGATTCATCTTTCATTGATTTACGATATATTCCAGCTTGGAGTATTAATTCTAATTTATCTATTTCATGAACAATCTGTGATTCTTTTGTCTCGCAATTCTTGAATTCATTCCAAATTCGTATATATCTGTTTTTTATCTCTTCAGGCAAAGTGGAAAGTATCTTGAGTATTGCATTGTTTTCTTGATTTTCTTTATGAGGATTTTCATTGGGAATCTGATCTCCTATTATCGCTTCACCTAAGTCATGCAATAGTGCCATGCGTATTATCTTATTTGTATCTAATCTTAAATAATCTCCTACGATCATGCCAATCATAGCTGTTGCATAACTATGGTCTGCTATTGATTCTGTTTCCTTTTGATTAGTTTTAATTAGCCATCCTTTTCTTTTTTGCTCTTTTAATTTTTCAACAAATAATAAAAAATTTATGAATTTTTGATTAATCATGAAAACCATCTATCTAAACTTTGTGACCTATTTATTTCCATTTTTTCTAATTCATCTAGTCTGTTTTTTACTCTTTGCTGAGAAAAATCTCTATCTTGGCAAAGAAAAGAAATTAATTTCTCTTTTTCTATTTCTTTGTGTACAATGTTATCTGTTTTGACGGAATGAGGTTCTAAGAAAATTTTTCTTATTTCATTAATATCTATTCTTTCCAATTCTTTTTTTATATTTGGAATGCCTTCGATCTTTTCATATTTTCTTATTAGTTTTAAAGCAGTTTTTGGACCTATCTTTGCAAATCCATCAGGATTAAAATCAGTTCCAATAAGTATTGCCATATCGATTAATTGATTTCTATTTATTTTATTTTCATTTAAAAATTCATTTAATTCTATAATTTCGGGTTCAGTATTGATATATTTGCTTGATTTTTGCATTCGTCTCCTTCCTGACGTGTTCAGATTCCTTACTAATCTTTTTGCTCCAAATAATAGAGAATCATAATCTTGACTTGCTGTCAGTGATGCAACATCTATATCAGTTAGATATGCTGCAGCTGCCTCTCCTTCTGACGGTGCATCTATTACGGGAATTCCCATTAATTCGAGTATTTTCTTACAATCATTTATAATTGGTTCATTAATTCTTATTGTTGAGCGCGCATATTTTTTTGCTTCTTCGATTTTTCCTTCTTCTAATGCTTGATAATATTTTTCTTTCATTTTTTCTCTGGTTTCTTTTCTTTTTTCAATAATGATTTTTTTTAATATTGAAGGCTTTCCATCTAATACGTATATTGGTTTTATATTTGCAATTAAAAGATTAATGTTTCTATAAAATAAGCCTGTTAGGTGACTAGTTATTCTTCCTTTGCTATCCATCAATGGTTCTCCTGATTGACCTCTTATTGTTGTAAGAAATTGGTATAGTGTATTGAACCCATCTATTGCAATGACATTTCCAGCTAAATCATTTATTTTTATTTTTTTTGGCGAACTTAATTCACGTAATTTTATTCCCATTGATTATATTGATTATAATCTGGTAAATTACCTTTTTTAATTTTTTTTTACATTTTATAAGGGCATGCTTTACTATTAACAATAATTATATTCTACTTTTATTAACTTGAATGTATGAAAATCGATAAAAAATCAGATATGGATATGACTCTTGAATCACGACTTGGGTTGCTCTCATTTGATCGAGATGATGATTTTATTACAGTTGATACGAATTTATGCAAATCTTGTGAAAAAAAGCCATGTTTGTATGTATGCCCTTCTAACGTTTATGTTCTTTCTGACGATGATCTTGTTTACAATATAGAAGGTTGTATAGAAATGGGTATGTGTACAATAGTTTGTGATAAGATTGGTAAAGGCGCCATAAAATGGAATTATCCTAAAGGGGGTAAAGGCGTTAATTTTAAATTTGGATAAGTTAAAAAAAATTTATTTTTTTGCATATTGTGAAAGTTTAATTCACCTTAAATTTTAATAACCTTAAAATCATTATGTATGTTTGTATAAAGTTGAGATTATGAACAAATCTAAAAAATCTGAAGATCTAGAAAGTGTTGATGATGCAGTTACTGAATCTGAAGATCTAGAAAGTGTTGATGATGCAGTTACTGAATCTGAAGATCTAGAAAGTG
>Ga0207966_1000475_pt1 | contig 23168 bp, 20 predicted proteins | sample Knorr_S23_td_NAD_FD_185611 | JGI IMG/M metagenome (GOLD analysis project Ga0207966, IMG submission 185611) | Marine microbial communities from Southern Atlantic Ocean transect - Knorr_S23_td_NADW_ad_2500m_LV_B (SPAdes) (version 2) | ecosystem: Environmental > Aquatic > Marine > Oceanic | place...
TTCCACCGAATCCACATCCGGCTTCTCCATACGCTCGAGAAACTGCTTGGCGTATGTGGAAAGCGACTCCACGTACCGGCGCTGACCCTCGGCGAAAAGCGTGTCGAGCGCGAGCGAGCTCTTGCCGGACCCCGATGGACCGGTGATGACCGTGAGCTGCCTCCTGGGCAGATCCAGGTCGATGCTCTTGAGGTTGTGCTGGCGAGCTCCGCGAATGCGGATGGGGTCGTTCATGCCGAACGATATAACCGACGTCCACGCCCAACAGGTCTTGACGCCCATCCGGGGCGCCAACAGCTTTTCCGGACTATGAAAAACATGATCCACGTCACGCACCATCATCAGCACGCGGCCCAAGCGGGTTGCGGAGGATTGGTGCGTACCTAGGACGTAGATCCAGGAAGCAGCAAGCCACCACGGCCCGTCTCGACGGGCCGTGGGTAGAGCAGCAGGAGCCTGCGGTACAGCGCCTGCGAGCGCTCGAGGCCCGGCGGTCGCTCGCTCATCCGTCGTCGCCTGCCACGGCCAGGTCGGCTTCTGCGGCGGCTGCGAGCGATCGCATGCGGCTCGCCTCCGCCGCGAGTACCTGGCGACCGAAGCTGGTGACCCGGTAGTAGCGACGTCGCTCTTGCAACGCGTCCGCAGCCGGCCGGCGGGCGGCGGCCTCGATCATGCCCTCCTGCACGAGGCGGCGGATGTAGCGGTAGAGGTTGCCCGGCTCGAGCCGCAGGCGTCCTCCGCTACGTGACTCGATCTCTTTCACGATCCCGTAGCCGTGCAGCTCGTGCCCCGTGAGCACCAGCAGGACATGGAAGTCGACAGCTTTTAGCGGAAGATAGGAGTGCGGGTCGTGGCGGGCCCTGGTCATGTGATCGTCCAGAAACGGGACGGATTGTTCGGTATGATCATACTAATCATATGAATCCCGCAACCCCTAAACCTGCGCCTCTTGCTAAGGTGGGCCGGCGTGTAGAGGGTCCCGCCTCCCAAATTACAGTGAGCCTTCGGAGATCATCTTGAAGCGTCTATTTCAGTGCGCCCTCTCGCTCGCCTTCGTCGCCGTACTTGCAACCGGATGCGACGACCCAACCTCCACACAGCTCGACATCGATGCTCAGTTCGCGAGGGGCGAAAATGGAGTCGTCGCCATGGCTACCGGAAGTGGTGTGCGCGCCGGCTCTATCCGACATTTCCAGTTCTCGGCCATCGAGAAGGCCAACGGCTCCGTGTCGGGTCAGTTCAACCTGACGTTCGAGGGCCCGGGCAACACGCACGTTCATGGCGAGATCGTCTGTATCGCGTCGACGGAAGCCGGGCCTGGATCGGCAATAAGATCACGAGCTCGGGCAACCCTGTGCTCGTCGGAAACCAGGGCGGCTTCGACGTCGAAGACAATGGCGAGGGACAGGGGTTAACTGATCGCCTAAGTCGCACCTTCGTGGATGGGGCACCCGACGGGGGTCTGGCACAAGATGTGTGCGATGGCGCCACGTTCATCGAGTTCGACGCTGTCGACATCGACAAGGGCAACATCCAAGTGCACTAGGCTCCGCAGTGTTCCGACTGGTGTAACGAACAGTCGAAGGAGGGTTGGCGATCCGAGAAGGTCGCCGCCTCTTTTTGTACGCCAAGGCCCCGCACGCCGCGGGCAGAAGAAGTCACTGAACCACTCCGCGACCACTGCGGCGAGCCGGTTCACACCGGAAACCCTCCCCCGAGCCTCGGGTACGGACCCAGTCCCTCACGCCCCCGCGTAGCTCATGGCCGACGTCGACGCATTCCACGAAGGAGAGGCGCTAGGGAAAGCCTACGACGCGCGCCTGATGAAGCGCCTGGTTCGCTACCTCACGCCATACCGATGGCAGGTAGCGCTGGCGATCCTGGTGCTCATGATCGCATCAGCGACACAGGTCGTCGGGCCTTGGCTCACGCAGCTGATTCTCGATGAGGCTATACCGCGGGAGGACGGAGAGTACCTCGCGCTCCTGGCAGGGGGCTTCCTGGCGGCGATCCTTCTCGGGGTCGTGCTGCAGTACGCGCAAGCGATCATCACGACCTGGCTCGGTCAGTCGGTGATGTACGACCTCCGCGCCGAAATCTTCGAGAAGCTGCAGCGCCTGGACCTGCGCTACTACGACAAAAACCCGGTCGGGCGTCTCATGACGCGCATGACGAACGACGTCGAGACGCTCAACGACCTGTTCAGCTCGGGTCTGGTCACGGTGTTCGGCGACATCTTCATGCTGACGTTCATCGTGATCGCCATGCTGAGGATGAATTGGCAGCTCGCGCTGGTGTCGTTCAGCGTGCTCCCTCTCGTCTTCTTCGCGGCATTCCTCTTTCGAGCCAAGATCCGCCGAGCGTACCGGGACATCCGCGTTCGTATCGCTCGCATGAACGCATTTCTGCACGAGCGCTTGACCGGCGTCAGGGTCGTCCAGCTCTTCAACCGCGAAGAGGCCGACGCGGCAAAGCACGCCGAGTTGAACCGCGACTACCTCGACGCGCATCTCCGCTCCATCACGTATTACGCGCTCTTCTTCCCAGTCATCCAGTTCTTCACCGCGCTGGCGCTGGCGTCGATCATCTGGTATGGCGGCTTGCGTACGCTCGATGGCGTGCTGACGATCGGCATCGTAACCGCCTTCCTCCAGTACGCGCGCAGCTTCTTCCGCCCTATCCAGGACCTCTCCGAGAAGTACAATCTGCTCCAGGCCGCTATGGCTTCCTCGGAGCGTGTCTTCCAGTTGTTGGACGAGGAGATCGTAATATCTGACCCCGACCGACCGATCGCGCTGCCCTCCTCGACGTCTGGCCGCATCGAGTTCCGCGACGTGTGGTTCGCGTATACGGACGACTCGGATGGTGAACCCGACTGGGTGCTCAAGGGCGTGACCTTCACGGTCGAGCCCGGAGAGAAGATCGCCATCGTGGGCCACACGGGCGCCGGCAAGACAACCATCATCAATCTGCTCATGCGATTCTACGAAGTGAATCGCGGTCAGATCCTACTGGACGACACGCCGATCGAGGCCGTACCGCTCGACGATCTCAGGGGACGCATCGCCTTGGTACTTCAGGATGTCTTCCTGTTCAGCCAGGATGTCGCCTACAACATCCGACTCGGCTCGCCGGAAATCGACGACGCGCAGGTCCGCGCTGCCGCCGAACGCATCGGTGCCGCGCCTTTCATCGCTCGGCTCGAGAACGGTTACGACCAGGCACTGGGGGAGCGGGGTTCGTCGCTTTCGGTCGGCGAGCGGCAGCTCGTCAGCTTCGCGCGAGCGCTGGCATTCGACCCCGCGATCCTGGTGCTCGACGAGGCGACGAGCTCTGTGGACTCCGAGATCGAGGCCCAGATCGAATCCGCTACGGACGAGCTTCTGCGGGGCCGAACCTCGCTCGTAATCGCGCACCGACTTTCCACGGTGCAGAACGCCGACCGGCTCATAGTGCTCCATCAAGGAGAGCTACACGAAGAGGGCACGCACGCAGAGTTGCTTGATGCCGGCGGCCTCTATTCGCGTCTGCACGAACTGCAGTTCACAGCCGTGGTTGGTGCCTAGCTCGAGTCCCTAGCGACCGTCCAGGCTGTCGAGCAGCTGGTACCGGCGCGACACGGCGATGATCTCGTCCCCGAGGCGCATTAGTGGCTCCGCGGTGAATCCCCCGGCTGGCTCCAGCGCGTCCTGCGTGTAGCTGCTGCCAGGATTCCAGAGAATCCACTGCTCCACACCGGCGTCGTAGGCGGCCTGGATCTGCGCCCTGACCTCCGGCGCGGCGTATATGGGCTCACCCAGAGAGAAGTCCTGGAGCCACGGTCGCGTCATGCCAGCGCCATCCACCAGCGCCGACCGCCGCACTGCGTCACTCAATGCCCTGCGTACGATCTCGTAGGGATGGGCGTTCGGCGAGTCGAAGCCGGAGGAGCCCGGCTGATAGTGGCTCGGATATACCATGGGCAGCGCGACGTCGACGACGTCGATGAACGACTCCCACACTTGACCAACGCCGACGTCCCTCGACGCCGTGGTGGTGATGCCGAAGACGTCCGCGGTGACCTCGACATCGAGATCGGCGAGCTCGTCACGTGTGTACTCGAGGAACGCGCGTATCGCCTCGGGTTTGGATTGGCCGGCCGCGCCGGGATAGATTGACCGCGCGTGGTCGGAGGCCGGGGCATCCGGGAAGCGCACGTAGTCCCACTGGATCTCGGGGAACCCCAGCAGAGCGACCTCTCGCGCGAGCGCCACGTGGTAGCGCCAGACCTCGGTGTTGTATGGGTTGAGCCAAATGGTGCCCTTGCTGTCGACCCACACACCACCCGCCGTATCCTGCACGGCGAGCTCGGGACGAGCCGCGGACAGCAGCGGATCCTTAACGACCACAATGCGCGCGATCGGGTAGATGCCCGCCTGCTCCAACCGATCGAGAACCCCAGGCAGATCGCGGATCCGGATCTCTTCGGTCGCCCCGATCTCATGCGCCGCCGCGAGCTCGGTAGCGTGGCTGATGTAGCCTGTGGCGTCCTTGATATCGATCACGAACGTGTTGATCTCCGTGCGCGCGGCGATCTCGAGTAGCCCCGCCAAACGATTGCGGGAGCCGGCCGCCCATGCGTTCACATAGAGCCCACGCACGTTGTCCGGATGAGGGAAGCGCACGCCGTCGGTCACGGTGTCGCCCGGCGCGGCGTCTACCACCTCGGCCGCAGACTCCGCGCTCGACTCGGCTAGGGAATCGCCGCTCGCCTCGGCTAGGGAGTCACCGCTCGACTCGGCCACGGAAACGCCGCCCGCCTCGGCCACTTCGGCGAGCTCCGCCTGGACGGTGGCAGGAAGCTCGGGTGCCGTCGACTCGACCACGGAGTCCGATACGGCCTGCGCCACCGGCCGATCAGTTCGGCTCTGGTCGAAGGTCGAAGGACCGGCCTCGCACGCCGCGAGAACAACCGTGAATAGCACGAGTGCGGCGAACGAGGTTCTAGAAAGGGGGCTGGGCACCAGGATCAATACGCCTGCATCGTGGGGTCGACTTCCGCTCTCCACGCCAGCACGCCCCCCCGCAGGTTGAGCACACTCGAAAAGCCCGCCTGCAACAGCAGCTTCGCCGCCCACTCGCTGCGCGCACCGCTCCTGCAGTAGAGCACGATCTCGGACGCCGGCTCGAGCTCGCTGATGCGATCCATGAACTCACCGGTTGGAATCAGGACCTGGCCGTGCTGCGGAAGGTCGGCGATCCCAGGCTCATGCGGCTCGCGCACGTCGACGAGCACCGGCACGTCATCCGCGCCCAACCGTCGGTTCAGCTCGGTCGCGGTGATCTCGGGGACGGCGTCTTGGTTCATGCGTTCGGGGATCGCAAGAGCTCGAAGAGGACGGCGGCGGTGCGACGGGCTGCGCCCAGATGCTTGTGAATATAGCCGAACGCCGATTCCGCGGCCTGCCGACGCGCGCCGTCGTCGGTGAGCCAAGCGACCAGGGCTTCCGCCAGCGCGTCGCGGCCCACCACGGATCGGGCCGCATCAACGGCTATCAGGTCCGCGGCCGCTCTCGAGCTGTGGTGCCTCGGCCCGAACAGGATCGGCAGCCGGGCCGCGGCCGGCTCCAGCACCGAGTGCAGTCCCGCCGCATGGAATCCTCCACCCACATAGGCGATCTGGCCTATGGTGTAGAGGTCCGCGAGTGCGCCTACCCGATCGACGACGACCGCGTCCACGCCGTGCGCCGAACCTGACTCTTCGACGCTGGAGAGCGTCGCCGCAGACCATCCGTCGGCGGCCAGACGCCGGGACAGCACGGCCACGTGGTCCGGATCCGGCTCGTGGGGTGCCAGGATCAGCCGGATGTCCGGCACTCGCTGCCGGGCAATCGCGAGCGCCGGGATGAGCACGTCCTCGTCCGAGCTCCAGGTCGAGCCCGCCACTACCGTCGGACGAGCTTCGGCGTTGAAGGGCGCCAGTAGCGGCGCGCCCGGGTCGGCGGCCTGCGCGCGTTCGGCAGCCGAGTCGATGCCAGGGTCTCCGGTCACCGAGAGTGCGTCCCCTTGCACCCCGAGCGACCTAAGACGCGTCGCATCCTCATCGGCGACGGCGCAGACCCTGCTTAGCGCACGCCAGCTCGGAGCCAGGAGCGCACGCGCCAGCGGACGCAATCTGCTCGAGCCCTCCACCACTGTCCCCGCCACCAGGGCGACTTCCATACCGCGACGCAGAGACTCGTCCACCACTACCGGCCACACCTCAGTCTTGGTGAAAACAATCAAGTCGGGAGACATGGTGTCCAGCACGTGACCGATCGGGCCCGGCAGGTCCCAAGGGAGATAGGCTGTGACGTCCACCGACATGCGGCTCGCGAACCGGTCCGCAGAAGGCGAAAAACGCGTGAACGCGATCTGTACGCTGGGGTCACGCTCTCGCAACGCGTCGATCACGGCCAGAGCCTGCAGGCCCTCGCCCACAGACGGCGCATGGAACCAGACCGTCGGCCGGCCGGCATCGCGCTGCTCTTTGCCCCACCGAGCTAGCTTCTCATGCGCCGACCTCCGACCCGCCACTCCCCGTGCAAGCTTGGAAGAGCCACGGCTCACGAGCGGACTGACCACACGGGCCAAGCTCATCAACACCTTGTATGCGGCGAGTGTTACCCTCATGCTCGGAGGATAGATGCGCGCGGCAGGCAGGGGTAGATTGCTGTATGAACTTCCAAGTGACAGCACGTTACGGGGGCAAGTACCAGCGCTATCATACGTACCGCGTGGACTCGCCCGACGCTAAGGCCGCGCTGCAAGCGGCCGCCGCCGAACTACCGGACGAAATCGCCGCGCAGACCGATCTAGTTGAGATCCGTGTCGCGGTCGACCCGGAGCAGAGAACGTATGTAGACGAAGCTGGTGGGTAGAAGAAGGCCCGCCGGCCTTACGTATTGAAAGAACAGCAGCGCTCACAAGACGGCGAACGCCGTAGGAGTCAACCATGAACGTCATTATCCCTTCTGTATTTCTGATCGTGCTCGGGGCCGTCATCTACGTGGTCGGCCCCAAAACCGCCAAACCGGGAGCGGCCGGCTCTACGAAGCTGGCAGGGCTCGGAGCGATGATCGGTGGCCTCGTCCTGATGGTGAGCAGCGGTGTCACAGTCATCGGCGTCGGTGAAGTCGGAGTAAAGCACTTCCTCGGCACCATCGACCTGGTGCCGCTCGAGCAGGGCGTTCACATCATCAACCCGTTCGCGTCCATCGAGAAGATGTCGGTGCGCGAGCAGGCGTACCCACCAGACTCGGGCGTAGAGCAGATCGAGGCTCAGACCAGCGAGCAGCTCAACGTCTCGCTCGAGATCTCCATCCTGTTCCGCCTCGACGGAAACAACGCGCCCGATCTCTTTCAAAGGCTCGGGACCGAGAACCAGATCAAGAGAAGCATCGTGCTGAACGCCGTCCGTAACGGCGTGCGTGACGCGGTAGCGACCAAGTCGATCAACCAGATCTTCTCGCCGGATCGTCGCGAGGTCGCCAACGATATGCTGCGTGAGATTCAGGCCAAAGCCGGGGACCGTATCGAGGTTCTGGACGTGTTCGTACGCGACGTGCAAGCGCCCGCCACGGTCCGCCAAGCGATCGAGGACAAGCTCGCGCGCGAACAGCAGGTAGCGTCTGAGGCGTTTCAGACCGACATCATCCGCGAGCGCGCGCAGCAAGCGATCGAGGAGGCGAAGGGCGTCGCCGAAGCCCAGACCATCATCACGCAGGGTCTTACGCCAGCGTACTTGACGTACCACTACATCGAAAAGCTTTCGACGCTTCCCGCTGGCTCGGTGGTGTACGTACCGACCGAGGGTGGAATACCGCTCATGCGGTCGCTGGGCGGCGGCGGCAACTAGGATCCGGCCCGGTCCGTGCCAGCCCCAGTAGGGCGGACTGAAACTCGGGCGCCGTCGGGATGGTACTCGGAAGCATGACCACCGAGACTCCCGGCGGCGCTTCTTCATCGCCCGAAAACAAGCCGCTCGGCCGCAGGCTGCTGCGTGCCGGCCTGGCGATCGCGCTGCTCGCACTCGCGGCGAGTTGCTCGGCTTGCTCCCCCATCTATGTAATCAAGGCCGGCATAGCAGAGATGCAGATCCTGCGTGCCCGCCAGGACATTCCCGAGGTGTTGAACGACACGACGGTCGACGCGGCTACCAGGGGTAAGCTCTCCTTCGTATTCGAGGCGAGGCGCTTCGCGGCGAACGAGCTCGGTATCGACGTCGGCGATGCGTACACCATGTTCACGCAGCTCGATAGCGACACCCTCGCCCTCGTAGTGTCGGCCGCGCACAAGGACCGGCTCGTTCCCAAGACGTGGTGGTTTCCCATCGTAGGCCGCATGCCGTACAAGGGATTCTTCTCACTCGAGGACGCGCAGAAGCAACAAGCGGACCTCGAAGAGGAAGGTTACGACACCTACCTTCGCCCCACCGCGGCCTTCAGCACCCTCGGTTGGTTCAACGACCCGATTCTCTCCACCATGCTTCGAGCCGATGACGTGGAAGTGGTGGAGACCGTTCTGCACGAGCTCTCCCATCGGTATCTCTTCGTCTCGGGGCGCGTCGGCTTCAACGAGAGCTTCGCGACGTTCGTCGGTCGAGCGGGCGCAGCTCAGTTTTTCTGCACACGGGATGGTGGTGGGCCCGACACGCTGAAGTGCCTGCGCGCCCAAGCGCGTTGGCGGGACTATCAGCGCTTCAGCGTGTTCATCGATGAGATGATGGAAGAACTGAACGCGGTCTACGACGACACCGAACTACCCTATGAAGAAAAGGTCTCGCGACGAGGTGGAGTTTTCGAGCGATCCCTCGCGCGCTTCGATGCGGATGTGGCACCGACCTTCGAGTCGGTGACGTTCAGCGGCTTCCGCAACACGCCGCTCAACAACGCCACGCTGCTCACGCGCATCCGCTACTACCACAGACTGCCCGACTTCGCTGCCCTGCTGGATGCTCGGGGCGGTGATCTTGCTGCGGTGCTCGCCGAGCTGAAGAGCAACGCGGGCACGGTGGAGGACCCCTTCGAGATGTTGCCGAGCGACGGCCGCTAGCCTCACCGAGTCGTCGCTGGTCAGATCCTCGCCTGCACGGTGTACAGCTGGTGGTACCTACCCTCGCGGGCAATCAATTCGTCGTGCTTGCCGCGCTCGACGATTTCGCCGTCCTCGATGACCAGAATCATGTCGGCGCGTTGGATGGTCGAGAGCCGGTGCGCGATCACGAAGGTGGTGCGACCGCGAAGCAGCTGATTGAGGCTCTTTTGGATGAGCGTTTCGCTCTCGGTATCGAGGCTCGACGTGGCTTCGTCTAGCAGCAGGATATTGGGGTTCGCGAGTATGGCACGCGCGATCGTCACGCGCTGCCGCTGTCCGCCAGACAGCTTCACCCCGCGCTCGCCGATGATCGTATCCAGACCCTCGGGGAAGCGGTCGGTGAATTCCGACACGTACGCCTGCTCGGCGGCCTCTCGAACATCGTGCTCGCTGGCGTCCGGGCGCGCAAAGAGGAGGTTTTCACGAATGGTGCCGTCGAACAGGAAGTCATCCTGGAGCACCAGGCCGAGTTGGTCGCGATAGGTCGAGAGCTTCACGTCTCGGAGATCGATACCATCGACGAGTACCCTACCCTCGTCGGGCTCCAGGAACGTGGCCGCAAGCCCTGCCAACGTCGACTTGCCCGAACCCGAGCTGCCGACGAGTGCAATCACGGTTCCGGGAGTGGCCTTGAACGAAATGTTCTTCAGGACCGGCTTGTCTTCATCGTAGCGGAAGTGCACGTCCTCGAACTCGACATGGCCGTTGATGGCCGGCATCTCGATCGTGCGCCTCGGGTCGTCGTCTTCTCGGGGCCAAGCAAGCAGCTCGGCGGTTCGATCGAGTCCCGCGAAGGCCTCGGTCATCTGCGTCCCGATGTTCGCCATCTGGACGACCGGTGCGACGAGGAAGCCGAGCAAGATCGTAAACATGAAGAGCTCGCCGACCGTGAGCTGGTCTTGAATGACCAAGTATCCGCCGTACCCCATGACCAGCACGCCGGCGAGCCCCACGAAGAGCGCGCCCAGGCTCGTCACTAAGCTCGAAGTCTTGAGCGTTGTCTTCACGTTCTCGAAGATGCGTATGACACCGGCGTAGAAAATCTCGCCTTCCTTGTCGACCGCGTGAAAACCCTTGATGACGCGGATGCCGCCTAGTGACTCGGTGAGACGGCCTATGACTTCCGCCCGGATCGCCCCGCGGTCGCGGAACGCAGGCCGGAGCTTTTGGAACGCCTTGGTCGAGACGAAGGCGAAGGCAGCCAAGGGAACGAGCGCGAGCAACGTCATCACCAGGCTCACGCGGACCAGTAGGACGATTGCGACGATCGCGGTCACAGGCCCGCCGACGAGTTGCACGAGCCCGGTGCCTACGAGATTCCGCACACCCTCGACGTCGTCCATGATGCGCGACACCAGCTCACCCGACTTCGTATTGTCGAATACGCGCACCGGGAGCTGTAGCACATGCTTTTGCACGTCCGCCCGTAAGGTCGCAATGAGGTGCTGGGCCTCCACGCTCATCAGCATCGTCAGCGCGTACGACGTGGCGGACTGGATGATCACCGCCACCATCACGCCCCCGAGCAACAAGAACATCCTGCTCAAATCGGCGCTGGGGATCACGTCGTCGATAAGGGGCTGCGTCGACGCGGGCAGCACGAGTCCGCTGAGACGATTGAGCAGGATCAAGAACAACCCCAAGGAGATGAGTCTCCTGCGGGGCCAGACAAACTCCTGGAACGCGCTCTTGAGACTCGCGCGTGTGACCTTCTTCTTTTCGGGCTTGGACATCTAGAAACATAGACCTCTGAGGGGAATCCTCCGAGATGTCGCGTGATCTGGTATGCCACACGCCTTGGGCCGCCCACCCCGTCCCTTTAGCTTGGGGCTTCTCCGAAACCGGGACCCCATGTCCAACGAAGATCGCGACAGCTACGACCCGTCCGCTGTAGAGGAGAAGTGGCAGCGCCTGTGGGATGAGCGCGGCACGAACTCCCATACCCTGGAGGAGATCGAGTCCGCCGAGAACACGTTCTACAACCTCATGATGTTCCCCTACCCCTCCGCGGAGGGACTGCACGTGGGCAACATCTACGCCTTCACGGGCGCGGACGTGCACGGTCGGTACCAGAGGCTGCAAGGGAAGACTGTCTTCGAGCCCATGGGCTTCGACGCCTTCGGAATTCACTCCGAGAACTTCGCGCTGAAGGTCGGCACGCACCCGATGGATCTCATCCCGTCGAACGTGAAGAACTTCACGCGCCAGCTGCGCCGTATCGGCCTCATGTCCGACTGGACTCATTCAGTCGATACCACCGACCCGGCCTACTACAAGTGGACGCAGTGGATCTTCGTACAGCTGTTCAAGGCAGGTCTCGCCGAGCGCAAGGAGGCTCCGGTCAACTGGTGCCCGTCGTGCATGACCGTGCTCGCAAACGAGCAGGTCATTTCGGGCGCGTGCGAGCGATGTGGCACCCCGGTCGAGCAGCGCCGCATCGCGCAGTGGTTCTTCAAGATCACGAAGTACGCTCAGCGACTGCTGGACAATTTGGAACAGATCGACTGGTCGGAAACGACACGAAAGGCTCAAGGCAACTGGATCGGACGCAGCGAAGGCGCGCAGCTACGCTTCCCGGTCCTCGACGAACACGGCGAGGACACGGGCACGGAGGTCGAGGTCTACACCACGCGTCCGGACACCGTCTTCGGCGCGACGTACATGGTGCTGTCTCCCGAGCACCCTCTGGTCGACGAGGTCACGGAAGACGGGCACCAGCCACCGGTCTTCGCGTACCGTGACGAGGCTACACGGACGGACCTGATCGCGCGTCAGAAGGTCGACAAGACCAAGACCGGTGTATTCACCGGAGGCCATTGCCGGAACCCGGCTACAGGCCAGGCAATGCCCATCTGGATCGCGGACTATGTGCTCATGGAGTACGGCACGGGTGCGATCATGGCCGTGCCCGGCCACGACGGACGCGACTTCGAGTTCGCGACTCAGTTCGACCTCCCCATCGTACGCGTGGTGGCGTCCCCCGACGACGACGCCGATACGCCGCTGGAGAGTGCGTACGACGTCGGCCCTGGCACGCTGGTGAACTCCGCGCACTTCGACGGCACCGATGTCTCAGAGTCTGTGGCGGCGGTCACCGACTGGGCGAGAGATAACGGCTGGGGAGACGCACGTGTGAACTACCGGCTCCACGACTGGTGCATCTCCAGGCAGCGCTATTGGGGCCCTCCTATCCCGATCATCCACTGCGATGCGTGCGGACCAGTAGCGGTGCCCGACGAGGACCTGCCGGTCATCCTGCCGCGCGTCGAGGACTTCAAGCCGGACGACTCCGGCATCAGTCCGCTGGCGCGAGTCGCGGAGTGGTATGAGACCACCTGTCCGGACTGCGGTGAGGCCGCGCGTCGAGAGACCGACGTCAGTGATACGTTCCTCGACTCGGGCTGGTACTTCCTGCGCTACCCGTCGACCGATTTCGAGGACAGGGCCTTCGACGCGGACATCACCAGGCGCTGGCTGCCGGTCGACATGTACATCGGTGGCAACGAGCACGCGGTATTGCACCTGATGTACTCGCGCTTCATCACGATGGTGCTGAAGGACCTGGGCCATCTGGATTTCGAAGAGCCCTACGACGTCTTCCGTGCGCATGGACTGATCATCGCCGAAGGCGCGAAGATGTCGAAGAGCAAAGGCAACGTCGTCATCCCGGACCCGATCATCGAGGAGTTCGGAGCCGACGCCTTCCGCGCTTATCTGATGTTCCTCGGCCCCTACGAGGAAGGCGGGGACTACCAGGCCCAGGGAATCCAGGGTCCGTTCGGCTTTCTGCACCGGTTGTGGGACACCGCCACGACCGCGGAAGACAGCGAGCCCGACGTGGACGTCGAGCGCAAAGTGCACCAAACCATCAAGCAGGTATCACAGCAGATGCCGGCCCTGGGCTTCAACACCGCGATCGCCGCGCTCATGGAATGTCTGAACACGATCCGAGCCGGCGGCCGGACCGCCAAGCGCGCGGAGATCGAGCCCTTGGTCCCTATGGTCGCACCTTTCGCGCCACACCTCGCTGAAGAGTTATGGCAACGCTTCGGAAATGATGGCAGCATCTTCGACGGTAAGAGCTGGCCGACGCATGACGAGGCCAAGACGGTGGAGAGCGTCGTCGAAATCGCAATTCAAGTGAACGGCAAGCTGCGCGGTCAAATATCGGTCGCCAGGGACATGAGCGAAGAGGATGTCGTGGCGGCCGCGCGCTCAGACGAGAACGTGGCACGTCATTTGGGTGGCGGGGAGGAGCGCCGAGTGATCTACGTGAAGGAGCGTCTCGTGAACTTCGTCATCACATGAACGACGTCGAGCGGCTAGCAATCGACGCGATCCGCGTTCTTTCCATGGACGCGGTTCAGCAAGCCAACTCCGGTCATCCCGGTACGCCGATGGCGCTCGCGCCCGTCGGATACGTGCTCTTTCATCGCCACCTGCGCCACAATCCGAAGGACCCCGACTGGCTCGACCGAGACCGATTCGTACTCTCCGTCGGCCATGCTTCGATGCTGCTCTATTCGCTGCTCCACCTGAGTGGATACGACCTCTCGGAGCAGGACATCCGCAACTTCCGCCAGTGGGGGTCTCCAACCGCCGGGCATCCGGAGCATGGCCATGTACCTGGGGTCGAGACAACCACCGGGCCGCTGGGACAGGGCGTCGCCAACTCGGTCGGGATGGCCATGGCGGAACGCTGGCTCGCCGGACGGTTCAACCGCACCGGTCACCAGATCGTCGACCACTTCACCTATGCGCTCTGCTCGGACGGCGACTTGATGGAGGGCGTCTCGCATGAAGCCGCCGCGCTCGCGGGACATCAGAAGCTGGGCAAGCTGATCTGGATCTTCGACGACAACCAGATCACGATCGAAGGTGGTACGGACCTCTCGACATCGACCGACCAGGCGAAGCGATTCGAAGGATACGGCTGGCACACCCTTCACGTGCACGACGGCAACGACCTCGAGGCGATCGACCTCGCCATCAGGGAGGCACAGGAGGAGACCGAGCGCCCGAGCTTGATCGTGCTCCGCACGGTTATCGCGTACGGAAGTCCCGGCAAGGCGGGAACGGCGGCAGCCCATGGTGCTGCGCTTGGCACCGACGAGATCGAAGCCACCAAGAAGAACCTGGGTTACCCCTCGCTCGAGCCATTCCACGTCGAGCAGAGCGCCCGCGAGCATTGGTCGGACTGCGTGAGCAAGGGCCAACGGCTTCAGGATGCCTGGCAGGCACGCTTTGCCATGTATCAAGCCGAGAGGCCGGAGATGGCCGCCGGGTTCTTGAGCTCTATGGCGGGAGAGCTTCCCGAAGGGTGGGACGCCGCCGTGCCCGACCTCTCGAACGTGGAGTCGGGCGACGCCACCCGCGGCTGGTCCGGCAAGGTTCTGCAGGGTCTCGCCGCAGGCATCCCCAACTTGGTGGGCGGATCCGCGGACTTGGGGGGCTCGAACAAGACCGACATCGTAGGCGCAGACAGTCTGTTGCCCGACACGCCATCAGGGTGCGTCGTGCACTATGGGGTGCGCGAGCACGCCATGGGCTCGATCATGAACGGCATGATGCTGCACGGCGGCATCCGACCGTACGCCGGCACCTTCCTGATCTTCTCCGACTACATGCGGCCCGCGATTCGGCTGGCCGGCCTGATGGGGCAGCCCGCCGTATACGTCTTCTCGCATGACTCGATCGGCCTCGGTGAGGACGGCCCGACCCATCAGCCGGTGGAACAGCTCGCGGCGCTGCGTGCGATTCCCAACTTGGCGGATCTGCGACCCGGCGACGCGGCTGAGACCGAGATCGCTTGGCGCGTGGCGATCGAGCGCTCCGACGGCCCGAGCTTCCTCGCGCTGAGTCGGCAGAAGGTCACGGTGCTGGACCGCAGCGGACCGCACGCATCGGCCGAAGGGCTCCGGCGCGGTGGCTACGTGCTCACCGAGGCTTCTACGGACACGCCCGAGGTGATTCTCATCGCGAGCGGGTCGGAGCTCGGCCTAGCAGTCGAGGCCAGAGAACGGCTCGAGAGTGAGGGGGTTCCTACGCGGGTCATCAGCATGCCGAGTTGGTTCCTGTTCGGGCAACAGGACCAGAGCTACCGCGATGAGGTGCTGCCGCCGTCAGTGAGCAATCGAGTCTCGGTCGAAGCCGGAAGCACGTTCGGATGGGAACGCTGGGTGGGTTCCGCCGGTCAATCCGTGGGCCTGGACCACTTCGGAGCGTCGGCACCTGCCGAGGTGCTTTTCGAGAAATTCGGCTTCACCGTCGAAAAGGTCGTGGAAGCGGCAAGCGCCACGCACAGGCAATAGCCTGCGAACAAGGGCTCTGGTCAGCTAAGTAAGGCTACTACAGCCGCTAGGCCGCCGGTCAGTCTCGCCGGGCCTGGAGCACAGTCGGCAGCGGCGGCACTCGATCGACGGCAGCGCTGCGCACGGGTCGTCGGTGTACCGGACGGTCGTAGAGGGTCTCGGGCGTGCACCCGACTCGCGACGCCCACTCCCGCCACGACGGCCCGTGGTCGCGCTTCCCGTTCACCAAGTAGTCTGCGGCGTGCGCCATCTCGTGAAGTAAGGTATCCACGCGCTCAGCCCCATTCCCCTCGAGCATCAGGTCGACGTTCAACGCGATCTCGACCACATAGCGCTCATCCTCTTCCCCGCCCGGCAACATGTGCCCAAGCGCCGAATTCATGCGACTACTCAGGCGCACCGGCACGTCGTCCGGCAAGATTCCACCGAAGCGTGTACGGTTGAAATACCAATAGACCGACCTGAAATAGCGTCGCTGGGCAGGAGTTGCACAGCAATGCGTCGAGCCTCCCGCCGCGCGCAAGCGCGACTCGTGCTCGCAGCGCGACTCCTCCACCGCACGCTGAAGCTCCGGCCATTCATGAACCCGGCGCCCGGCGGCCTGACCCTCCGGCGTGGTGACGCCGCCCTCCGATGCGATCACAGCAAACGCGTCGAGAAGCGCGGGCGGAGAACAGCGGTAAGCGTCGTGCAGGTTAAGCGCTTTCCCCTTCTGTGTCAGCGACCAAATCGTGCTGCGGTTATTGCGAAACGACACTCGACCCAGATGGAGGGCGCCGCGCCGGCGGAGCTCGTCCAAAAACTCGTCAGTTGTGAGCGTGCGCATAGAAGCAGGACATGGGTGGTCTCAACAGAGGAGCGAACCCGACACGATCCCCTAAAACGCCGGCCAACGCTAGCAAAAGAAAGTATGCACTCGCGCCCGTACCCACTATATATAGTGTACGCAGTCGATCCAATCACCGACATGTCGTACTGCGCATGTAGGTTTATCTATTGCGCATCAGCAGTGAACGCTTGTAGATAGAACTCACTTCGACCATCCGTCGTGCTCAAACACCGTTTCGGAGGATCTCAAAGTGGCGACCAAGAAGAAGAAGGTTCCGGCCAAGAAAAAGAAGAAGGCCGCCGCTAAGAAGCCGCCCACCATGAAGGCCACCGGCGCGAAGAAGCGTCCGGCCTTGAAGCGGGTACCGGCCCGGAAGAAGAAGGCCGCGCCGGAGGCTGCGCCGAAGAAGAAGGCTGCGCCGAAGAAGAAGGCCGCCCCGAAGAAGAAGGCCGCGAAGCGGAAGAAGTAGGCGCGCTCGCTTTCTGGCGCATTGAATGACGCCGGCGTCCCTCGGGGCGTCGGCGTCGTCTGCAGTGGGGCTCGCTGCCATCCGTGGGGCGGGAGTAGCAGACATCATAGCTGTGACTGTACTTTCGGGATGTGCGCCTGGCGACCTAAATGTAAACCAGGCTCGATGTCTCCCATGGCCTGCCGCTGGTTTCCCCGGAATGTCAACCTACACATCGACCCGGGGTGGCGGTTCCACCTCGCTCAACGAGGCCCTTTTCAGGGGCCTAGCTCCGGATGGCGGCCTTTTCGTTCCGGATCCCCTTCCCTCCCTCGGCTCCGGCGGGCTGTCGCCGCCCCCTCCCGGCGATTTCGTCGAGTCGGCCGCATGGAGTGCCGAACGACTCCTAGCGGGCCAGGTCGACGGCGCTGTCGTGCGGCGAATAACCCGATCTGCGCTCTCCTTCCCGGTTCCGCTTGTGGAAGTCGAAGCGGGCGTTCACGTGCTGGAGCTGCACCACGGCCCCTCGCACGCATTTAAAGATGTCGGTGCCCGCTTCATGGCCAACCTGATGAGCGAGCTCGACGACTCCGAAGCCGCGAGCACCCCGAGAACCGTGCTCGTAGCCACCTCGGGTGACACAGGCGGAGCCGTGGCAAGCGCCTTCCACGGATTGGAGAGGTACCGGGTCGTGACCCTCTTCCCCCGTGAGGGCATCAGCAACCGACAGCGTCGCCAGATGAGCACGCTCGGAGGGAACGTTGCCGCCGTCGCGGTAGCAGGCACGTTCGACGATTGTCAGCGACTGGCGAAGCTTGCGTTCAGCCAACCGCGCATCCGGATGCGACACCGCCTCACGTCCGCCAACTCCATCAACGTGGGACGCTTGCTTCCGCAGACCTTCTACTACCTGCACGCCTGGATCTTGCTTGGCGGCGCTCCCGCTCGCTTCGTGGTGCCGTCAGGCAATCTGGGCAGCCTCTGCGCCGGGCTCATCGCAAGCCTTGCCGGAATGCCCTCACTCGGCTTTCTCGCGGCATCGAACGCCAACGACGTGTTCCCCAAGTACCTGACTACAGGGTCGTTCCATCCACACGCCTCCCTCACCACCATTTCGAACGCGATGGACGTGGGGGCGCCAAGCAATTTCGAGAGGATACAGTGGCTGTTTCGCGACGACCCCGGTGCATTGCAACGCACCGTACGTGGGATGTCGATCAGCGATGAAGAAACCGCCCAATGCATCGGCGACGTGTACCATCGTACCGGCTACGTGCTCGATCCACACGCCGCTGTGGCGTATCGCGCGCAGGAGCAGCAGCATGGCGTCGGCGACGGCCCGACGGTCGTGCTCGCCACGGCCCACCCGGCGAAATTCCCGGACGTCGTGGAGAAAGCGATCGGACGCGCCGTCGAGTTGCCAGAGGGACTAGCCGCTATCATGAACGTCGAGGAACACTTTACTCACATCGATCCAACGATCGACGCCCTGAAGGCCTTCCTTGACGACTCGTAGACCCGGTGGCTGATACGCTCAACGCGGCGCGCGTTCGTGTACCGTGCTCGACTTCGAACCTGGGCAGCGGCTACGACACCATCGGGCTCGCGCTGAACCGGTATCTGGAGGCTTCGTTCGAGCCGGGCCCCACCGGCCTGAAGATCTTCCGTGAAGGCTCGCTCGCGCGGGCGGAGTACGACGATGCGGACGACCTCGTGGCGCGGTCGTTCGCCAGTGCTTTGAGGAGCATGAGCCTCGAGGTCGGCGGCACGCTTCGGCTGACGAGCGACATCCCCATCGGGAAGGGCCTGGGATCTTCCGCCGCGGCGATTCTGGCAGGCTCCGACCTCGCGCTCGCCGCCGGCGGCCGGGGTCGTGACGACGCTGGCGTTTTCGGGACTGCGTATGAGCACGAAGGCCACGGTGACAACTTGGCGCCCTGCTTATACGGGGGCCTCAGAGCCGTGCTTCCCGGCGCCACAGGTCCACTCCCGATCGAGCTGGCGCTCTCAGCCGACCTCGGCTTCGCCTACGCCGCCCCAGCCGCCGCCATCGAGACCAAAGACGCAAGAAGCGCACTTCCGGAGCTGGTGGGTCACGACCTTGCGGCGCGTAGCCTCGCTCGCGCCACCGCGCTCGTGCGTGGCTTGGCCAGTGCGGACCGGGAATTGATCAAGATCGGCGTCGAGGACGAGCTGCATGTGCCGCATCGGCTGCCGATGATTCCGGGGGCCTACAATGCTATCGGCGCAGGATACGACGCCGGGGCCTGGGCAATCACGATCTCGGGCGCGGGCTCAGGCCTCATCGCGCTGTGTGATCCGTCCGACTCCGAAGAAGTGGCTGAGGCGATGCGTCAGGTGTTCTGTAACGGTACCTACGACCCCGATTGCCCGGGCTTCGCAGCCACCCCGGACTTCGAGGGCCTCACGCGCCTCTCGGTGTAGACGCGGGCGTGTCGCGTAGCACACTGCGGCATCGTACGAGCAAGTAGCTGACGCTCACGAGTCGTGCGCCCATGAAAGCACCAAACGCCGCCGTAGCTCCGACTAGGTCGAGCCTGAACCCAAGCAGAATGAACAGGACCGCCACACATCCAACCTCCAGCGCACTCGCAACCGTGATGTAGTGGGTCTTACGACCCTCGACGAGAATCGCTCGCTGAAGCGAGAGCAAGACGGCGAGGAACGGAAGCGGGACAATGACCTGTGTCGGCGTCAACGCGAAGCTGGCAAGCTCAGAGGTGAGGCCAGAGACCGTCTCGAACCACAGACGAGAGAGCGGGGTGAACGCCACCAGCGCGAGACCAGTCGAAGTAGCCAAGCCCAGGCCGAGCGCGAATTTCTTCAGTTCCGGAAGGTGCGTGAAGCGCTCACCCATGAGAGCGATCGCGGTGTCCTGGAGTGCGAGACCCATGGACCGGAAGAAGAACGAAAGCGCGTGCACGACCGGGAAGACCGCGAGCGACTCCAGCGGCGCGATGCTACGACCCATGAAGAAGGTCAGGAGGGGCTGGATCGACAGACCGATGAACGACGTCAGCGCAAGCGGGAAGTAGAACTTCGCAATGTCCCGGTAGGTGACGTTGCGGCCCCTAGCTTCGAGGTCGCCCTTCCCCTCGAGTAGGTCCCGCACAGAAGAGGCTGCCATGAAGCGCGCAGCAATGGCCTCCACCGTAACACCGGTGCCCAGGGCCAGCCCCCCAACCCAGGCGCCGGGCAGGTCGAGCACGAAGAAGCCGGCTAGTGCCGCGATCACCATCCCGAAGAGTCGGATGAGCGTGCCCCAGGCCACGAGACGAGTCTTGCCTGCCCGGATGAGCACGCCCTGTAGAAAACGGCGGTATGCGATCGCGGCCGGCCAAGGGAGGAAGAACCAGAGCGCGCCGTACGTGAGATCGGCGACCTCCGGCGGAAGGCCGAGCACCGTGCCGGTCAGCCAGCGATAGACCGAGGGGATCAACACAGCCAGCAGCAGGCCCGTCGTGGCCACGCCCAGGAAGCGCGCGAAGTTGCGCAGCTTCAGGTACGTGACCCGGTCCCGCACGAGCGATGTCGAGGCACTCATGAGCATGATGACAGGTGCCTCGATCAGGATCGCGAGCGCAAAGGCAACACCGTACGCCGCCAAATTGACGGTTGGATCCGGTAGCCGAGCGATGATCGCCGCGAGGAAAGGACCCTCGGTGGCCATCATGATCCATGTCGCCGCCAAGGGCGCCCAGAAAAGGGCGATGGCGCGCTGCGTGTGGCGCAAGGGGAATCGGGTCGAAGTGGTTAGGCGACCCGTGAGAAGGCCGGAATAAGGAGCTTAACGGAGAAGCTCCGGGGGAGAAGTCGCGAAGCCCCGTGGCCGCCAATGAGGGGGGAGGTAGTGGACCAGCGATTGACCCCGATTTTGACCCACAAGTGAGGGCTTCTATGAGGGCTTGAGCCGTGTGATCCTAGAATAACCCTTTATTTAGGCGGATTTATCCCTAATGGCTAACACACTGTTAGTGTGCTACTCACAACTCGCAGGATGGACCCTTCTTCCAATTCCGATAGACGATAATGACATAGATGAGTCCCCACACTGCAATGAGATCAGCACGACCTAAATACAAAACTAGTGCAAGGGCACCATATAACAGCAACTGCTGTGGAGGTTTCTGACCTCAGAGTGACTTCATCTTTTCTCCATAAGATTTGTTAGGTGTGTCTATTCAGTATACGGCACTCATCGGATGAGCAAAACACTGTTTATAGTGAGACAGAAACGCTCGCCGAAAAGGGGGTGCCCCCGGGTACTGGGGTCTTGACCACCCGGTAACCAGAACGTGAAGTACCCGGGCGTGTTCGGGGCCTTCCAGAAAGCAGACCTTTACCCGGTGTGTGTTGAGTTGGACTAGTACCGCCCCCTTTGCCGCTGATAGGGGGGGGCGGCAGAAGTCATTTATCAGTAGTACTTGAGCGTATTCCTGCTTCCAGACTGAGTGGTATTATGAGTAGTATTACAAATGCGGACTCTTTATAAATCCTGTAAGTCATTTTTAACAAAGCACTTAGCGAAAGTGCTGTAGACTACGATGAAGGAGAGACTGACCGTGCTGGGTGAGATCGTGATGCTCGTAGCCCGGGGCGCCTCGAGCGCCGTGCCACCGTCAGACCCGCCGCAACTGGTGAGGCCAAGCAGGACGAGAAGCCACGCCACACCGCTGACACTCGGATGTCTCACCGCGTCACCTCGCTTGACCAGAAATCGCCTCGAGGGCTCCACAAAACTAGACGATGCGGGAGCGGTAGGGAGCACATCGAGAGATGCGACCGAAAAAAGCCCCCCAGGCCAGTGACCTGGAGGGCGAAGACGGAGCGCGAGGGATTCGAACCCCCAAGCCCTTTCGGGCGCTCGCTTTCGAGGCGAGTGCAATACCATTCTGCCAGCGCTCCAAACAGCAAAGCCCGGCTACCCGAGGGCAGACCGGGCGGAAGCCTCCGCGCCTCGAGCTCGAACAGTGCGTTCGAATCCGGGCGATATCAAAAAACCGCCGCCTCCGGCGGCACTACCAATCGGGGCGCCCGGATTCGAACCGGGGACCTCTGCGACCCGAACGCAGCGCTCTACCGGACTGAGCCACGCCCCGGAACCAACTCGGGTCAATCAATGTACGGACGGGTTGAATTGACCTCGCTTCGCTCGGTCGTCTCGCGGAAGTGCCTTCCCGGGCATCTCCCTACCCACTTTTGCCGCTCGACCCGAACCCACTTGGTGATCTTCTGCGAAGATCACGTGGGTTCGAACGCTTTCGGTTATCAATCAACGGACGGGGTGGGATTCGAACCCACGCGGGCGTGAGCCCACACGATTTCCAATCGTGCGCCTTAAGCCACTCGGCCACCCGTCCACGACCCTTGGTGCCGCGGAAAGGGCAGCAGACTACTTCAGCGGAGGGAGTGGGATGGACCTCGCTCCGCTCGGTCGTCTCGCGGAACAACCTCTTGGGATCATTCCGCTCCCGATCTGCCGCTCGACTCGAACCCACTCTGTGATCTTCTGCGAAGATCACGTGGGTTCGAACCCCATAATCATTCTTGCTTCGTGCTTTCAGCGGAGGGAGTGGGATTCGAACCCACGCGGTGTTGCCACCAACGCCTTAGCAGGGCGCCGCCATAAGCCACTCGGCCATCCCTCCAAGCGGAGGCAGGAGCCTCCTGTAATTGCCCCGCTAGGGATCGAACCTAGACTCTCCGGAACCAGAATCCGGCGTGTTGCCAATTACACCACGGGGCAATAAGAGCCACCAGTCGGATTTGAACCGACGACCCCGTCATTACGAGTGACGTGCTCTACCAACTGAGCTATGGTGGCGATCCCGTAAATGGAGCCGAGGGGAATCGAACCCCTGACCTCAGCGTTGCGAACGCTGCGCTCTCCCAACTGAGCTACGGCCCCCCTTGTTCTCCATGGGCGCGACAGGATTCGAACCTGTGACCTCTACGATGTCAACGTAGCGCTCTAACCAACTGAGCTACGCGCCCGATCCTTCGAAACCCAGAGTCCGTTAACGCGCCCGGAGGGATTCGAACCCCCGACCTCCTGGTCCGTAGCCAGGCACTCTATCCAGCTGAGCTACGGGCGCTCACAGCAAAACCAACCTGCATCCCTCGCCAGGTGCGGCGAAGAGTGCCCACGACAGGACTCGAACCTGTACGCCGTTTCCGACACTGGTCCCTCAAACCAGCCTGTCTACCAATTCCAGCACGTGGGCATCAAATGGACTGACCTGCCAATCTCTAGCGCAGTTCAGGATGCTCGAGGAGGGACTCGAACCCTCACGGGGTTAACCCCCACAGGGTCCTGAACCCTGCGCGTCTACCAATTCCGCCACCCGAGCGTTAGACCAGTCCGCACAGCATGGAGCCGAGGGGAATCGAACCCCTGACCTCTTGAATGCCATTCAAGCGCTCTCCCGACTGAGCTACGGCCCCG